>Ga0210040_10000596_pt1 | contig 60071 bp, 52 predicted proteins | sample CryGeyCG12114_NA_FD_185462 | JGI IMG/M metagenome (GOLD analysis project Ga0210040, IMG submission 185462) | Groundwater microbial communities from aquifer - Crystal Geyser CG19_WC_8/21/14_NA (SPAdes) (version 2) | ecosystem: Environmental > Aquatic > Deep subsurface > Groundwater | place: USA...
TATATATATATTTCGCTAAAAAACCCGAATATCTAATTAGGTGTTAATAATAACCTCGTCGTCGCTTTATATTTAGTGTATTAACTTAAAGGCGACGACGATATAAGGTTTAAAAAGCTTAATCTAGATGCCTTGAGTAGCTATACGTCGTTATTTTCAATACGGTCTTAGCATATATTGATACGCTTACTAGTACGTCCGTTTAGATACGATCTTAGTATACTTTACCTACTAGTACGCTTATAATATAATTTTATGCTAGTACGCGTGCTGATATATATGCTAGTAGCGTACTAGTATAGAATATCGTGCTAACACCGTGCTAGCACGATGCTGACACCGTGCTAGCATCTTAGCGTAGGGTATAATAGTAGCATGTCCAACAACATCGTTGTTTCGTTTAACTTTGATTTACATCCGGCGGGGCAGATTTTACTGGAGTTTAGGGCCTCACAAGCACATTTTAGTGGTGGGTACAAGGATGCCTCAACAAATTCATGCTTATTGGTCGCCTGTGAGATGAGCTTCTAGTCGACCTCATCATTATGAAAGCCCTGGAGGCAAGCTCATTTACATTCGACTTCTTTGATTCTCTACAGTACCTACATCGCCTATAACATTTCCTGCAAGATGGTCTGTCAGCAATACAAGAAAACCCATACCCACAGCATGGCCAATCCTTCAACCACCATGAGAGGAAGAGCAAGACCATGTCTACCTTGAGATCCATCCCCGAATTCATACCACTCCGGCGGCCACAACCAATCCCACAGCTTCAGAAATCCTCGCCAAGCAACACACAGACACGATAAGCCTCAAACACGGTCAAACAAGACATTTAAAACAAAACGCAGCCCAGCAGAACCTGAACGGCATTGGTCCCCACGGACCAATACGCCCAATCAGGAACAGACGACACAGTAGCCTAATAGAATGCCGCCTTTTTCGATCCCTCTCGACCTACTGAATCCGAGCAGGCCAAAGAACATAGCTGTACGGGGCAGCCCAGATCACAACCCGCTTGAGGGCAGCGCTGCGAATCTGGAAGCTGTTTCTTCGGCAGGGTGGGTGGGCGCGCGAGACAGGAGAAGGAGACGGTCACCTATGCGAGGATGGTGAGTAGGAAGTCGAAGCAGCCGGTTCTACCGGGGAGTAAGGCTTATGCTGGGGGTGATTAGAGGCGGAGTCATGGGCCACAGGATGTGAGAGGGAGTATGAGGCTGGATCGAGGTCGATAGTGGAGAGAAGCTCAATGGGAGAAGTCTTAACGATGGGAGAAGTGAATATAGCTGCCCATGCTTGAGCGGAATATGCAAGAGATGAGAGCACCAGCAGTATCTACCTGTCAGTAGGATTCATTATTACTACCAGCACAACCGCAGCGCCATTGCTCATCACAGTTGGGATGTATAAATTAGAGCAAGACCACATTCACAGTCGATTACTCTGGACAGGCGAGCACGCATCTTGTGCGATTGAGCTTGCGGAGGGCGAGTAGCAATGTTCAACTCGACCAATACTCCTTAGACTTCCTTGTACAAGATTAATAGGTATATTAGCTCCATGCCGTAACCAACGCTACTCCATAATTAATACTTGAAACACATTATCTTCGTGGAACAATGTTCTATGTTACGGATATGTGTTAGTCGCCACCTTTTACACAAGAGGCATAGACAACTCGTGTCCCAAGGGAAGTCAAGATCTTTTCTGCTAACCGTGATATCTGAACATAGCAGTAAATGATTGCGTCGTTACGATGCCTGCTTCGCTAAGACCACTAAGCAGGGAGTAGCGCAAATGCTTTTACCGGATGGATGAACGTACCAGAGCTTTCAAGAGCCTTAGAACTTAACTTGCAGCATACATTAAACAATAGAAGAAGTGCACTCAGTTACTTTGCTAACGGAAATGCGCATTCAAGTTGTCTACTTAGTCCACATCAATGAGACATCCGTGGTGGCCCTCCCAGCATTCCGGCCGTTTACTCACTAACCAATTCTCCAACGATGTACACCCATCCCTCAAACTTGTCGTAGCTGCGCTATTGCAGTATTATCCCCTTCCCTAGTGCCCAAAGGTCTGCGTCACAACCTTTGGCGTATGCTTATTCTCCCTTTGCCACTGCTTGCTGAACTTAACCCCGAATCCAACTTGGAAGACCTCCCTGATACACTCGAGCGGCATCCCCTTAACCTCAGGGTAGAAGAAGATAACGAACAACCAGCCAAGGAAGCAGATCCCGCCGTACAGACCGAATGCGCCAGACGGTGTAGCGCCCTTCATAATGCTCAAGAACGTGGACGCGATAATAATGTTTGTTGACCAGCAGGTGACAGTGTTAAGCATTGTTCCCACGGCGCGGACCTCAAGAGGGATCAGTTCCGTGCCGATCCAGGCGATTGTCGCAACACCGGAGCTGAAGAAAGCGACGTAGCAGATTATTGCAACGAGGACTAAGGGCGGCGCCCAGGATGGGGGTGTGCCTGTCAGCTCGAGATCGGAGAGCCCAATAGGGATGAAGTGGAATGCGATTGCCGCGACGGCCATGCAAAGTGCCATGCCGAGGACGGTGATGCAAAGGATTATGCGGCGGCCGAACCGATCGACGAGGACGAGGTTGACGAAGCTGAAAACAAAATTCGTAGCTGAGACTGTGATTGCGACGGCGGTGGCGTTGGAGAAGCCAACGATCGCGAAAAGGGTCCCGGCGTAGTACATTAGGGTGTTGAAGCCGCCGAGTTGGGAGACGGCCATGACAATACAGGCTGTTCCGACTGCTCGGGCTGTGGATGGGGTGGTGAAGATTTTCTTAGTTGTTTGCCAAAGGGATGTCTCCGACATGACTGATTGGGTTTCTTCGAGGGAGACTTGGATGGATTTGATCTTGTCAGATCGCTGTTGCTCGGTGGATGATACGTAGATCTTCTGTAGACTCTTGTCGGCTTGATCGATCTTGCCTTGGGCGACGAGTTGGCGGGGAGACTCAGGGACGAAGAAAAGAAGTGCGGCCAGGGTCATTGCTGGGACTGCACCTAGACCGACAGTGGCGCGCCATCCGTTGGGTCCGACGTGTTGGAAACCAGCACCAAGAGCGCTTGCAATGAATTGGCCGAAGGTGACGCTCAGGTTGTTGAATGCAATCATCCGTCCCCGATATCTGGCTGGAGCGATCTCGCCGATGAAGAGAGGAGCTATCATGGACGCGGAACCAACACCCAGTCCAACGATGAAACGACCGACTGCGAACTGCGGAACCGAGAATGCTGCAGTTTGAAGAATAGTACCGATGACGAAGAGAGCGCAAGCGACCCATATAGGCATTCTGCGACCATATTTGTCTGCGGAGAGACCAGCGTAGACTGCACCGACAAGAGCGCCGCCAGAAGTGAGGGAGGTGACGAGTTCCTCCTCGGAGTGGCTGAGTTCGTGGCCGAGGGCAGTCCCGAGAGTGACGAGTACTGAGGAGATATAACCTGGGCGTGGTCAGTAGCAGTTCTTTGCACAGGGTGTGCTTCAAAGCATACCAGTGTCATAGCCGAAGAGAAGACCGGCTTGTGAAATAGTCAAAGAAATGAGCCATGCTGCCTTGGATGCGGCTGTTGCCTCAATGCCGCTGAGATCGAGGACTTCATCTGCCACGCTGGCGTGGCTGCCTCTTCGTGAGGGCTTTTCGGTATATTCGACTTGCTCTTCACCATGCTCCCCTTTCTCATTATAAGAAGACATATCGTCTGTAATACCGGTGTGAGTGGCAAAGAAGACGATGCAGTGAATGTTAATGGTATCTGATTGTTGCTAAGTCGTCGCTGGAGTACCTGCTGGAGGATATAATCATGTTCGAGGAAATTTTGGACACCTTATATCTTTTAGCTATCTTTTCTATCAGAAAGTCGAGGCCCGCGTCTACGGCTATCAAGCCGTATGAGCACGAAAGCAAACTCCATTTGCCATGCACACCCACGGAGAAAGAATGTTCCATTGAAGCACATGGCACTGGTTGTGGCGACTATTCAAGCTAAGGACGAAGATCGGTGCCCCCATGGGGAAAGTCAGTGTTGGCAGAGCCCACTCAAGCTCCAGCCCATGAGGCTCTGTGGAAAGTCCGGGGATTGATCAACGGTCAAAGACCGTCAGGCAGTTTCAGCTCACGGGGAATAAGTCGGTCCTTATTGGCTACAGGATGAAAAGCAAAAAGTTCCCAAGCTGGACATGCCAAGCCAAGAGTTTCTCCTTCTGTTTCGAGCAATCTTTCCACGAGGGTCTTCAATGGCTAATCTTCGGATTCTCGATCATGGGGGGTATTTGGAGATCTGGAATGCCGTTTTTGATGCCGTATCAGCACGTGGCAATGGGAATATTCTTCCATGGCCACGAATACGTCTAGCACGATATGGTGGCAAGCAGCACCCATAGTCCCTGGCAGCGTCGCCCTCGCGTATCGTGATCGAAACCCTAGACAAACGAAGGCATGGATGCCATGACTACTTCTTTGGTGCAGGCATCGAAACACCCCATACAAATCATCCCATAGCTTGAGTGTCCTGATAGGCGGACAGATTGCAGGTTGATCGCAGACCGAGGACAATGTCCCTCAATACGTCCACCCTAGCACGGGCCTTTCAGCACAACTTAGTCACCGCTTCTCAACTTCCACCCACCCGCGCGTTGCTGACCTAGACAGTGGTAGGTGCGGCCGAGCGGCTTTCGAAGGTCGTAGACCATCGGAGCGGGCGTTGGCAGCGATTGACGAAAGAGGCATCGGGGCCGGCACGGAAAGTATGAATGGGATGGAGCAGGACGAGCCGGCTTTGCCCAAGACGTAGTTGGTATAAGGTTGGAGGATGCAGCATGGCCTTCTCAAGGTAGCCTTCTGCTAGGCAGCACACAATTCTCGCGGAGGAGTCGAGCATCCCTGTCCAGCACAATGGGACCAGCTTCAGTCTGTGGAGAGCAGGATGCTATGCAACACCAAATTTGGAGTGCGGTACCCGTATCCTTGTTCATCAAACATGGTGCGACATGTGCAGCATCATCTGGTTCAGCATCAACTTCCCTGGTAATCTCGGCCCCAAGATCCGGTGAAGTGGTAGGCCATTCTATCGGTGGAGCATCTTGCTGCAGGTGCAAAACTTCTTGTAGCAGGGGTGGGCATCATACCAATGCTGCACCATCGATTTCTTATGGCAGCCGCCAGATGACGGCCTCATGCTAAGGTAAGCATCAACTTCTGGTGAAAGAGTGAAGCGTCAACTACTGAAGCCGGCTACCTACTGTCCAACCTTCCGTTTATCATGGAAACTGGAGCAGCATACTCTACATACAATGTCAACGCCTTAAGGGAAATATGTATTTCTGATTGCTGATATCAGTCTGCTGGCCACTCTGCCGACACTGCTTCGGCGCCGCTCCAATATCGAGGGCGGTTCTTCTGTCCAATGTATTTCCCCACTGAAAGCAATTTCCGACATCCTTTTTGCCTCGAGCTCGCTCGATTAACGAGCACATGCTTCCTTCAGACCGCGAGACCACAGATGGCGATCGTCTAGGGGTGGACCCCTATTCACAACCTGTGATTGTGCTCATCTGTCCACAATTGCTGCTTGAGCTAGAATCTCCACGGAATCACTGATAAGTCCAGGAATGATCTGTCAGAAGCAATGTATCTTTTCTACCTGAAACGAATGTGCATACGATGCCAAACCTAGTCGACTAGTGAAAGACCGACCATGATGCCCTGTTGATGTAGGATATATTCCAGGCCATATGCCTGCCCACATCGGTAACATCCTATCGTCGTGCCTCCGCTTGAGTTATATTAAGTGTGGCACAATGGCCTACGTCGTAATCCGATGGTAACCATTCCTTAACCTAACACAGTGGTCTGCGAGACAAATCTATGTTAAAAGTCGGCAGGATGCATGCCCAAGAGGCGCCCGCAAGGCAATGCAACGCCGTTTCATGCTTGCTGAATGATATGAGGGATGCACCGTCAGTGTATTTCATGGCTAGCGACGAAGCTCAACCAAACAATCAGAGTCGTAGGAAGTGCTTGATGGTAATGATCCTGCATGAAAGCTCCGATTCAGGCTGAAAGTTGATTGTCGATCATACCTCCAAAGTGAGGGTCAATCAATCTTCTCCACTCTACGGTGAAGAGTGCCAGTCCTAGCTAGAGCTTGTTATCTATCGAATCTATACTATCAACCCTAGACGACGCCTCTTCCTGAACCGCTATGATATGATAATCAACACCTCCTATGCTCACCTGACAGCTTCACAGACGGCTTCTGTCAGCATTTTTGGCCTCAATCCTTCGGCCTTGCTCATCAAATCTAACTACCTCGCCACTCAGCAGAGCATCCTGCAAGGCTCTGGCTATTATCATGACTTTCATCCCGCCCTCCAGCGGCAGAGGCACCGGCTTGTCGTCCAGGATGGAGTTGATGAATTCGTTTGCCTCTGTTGTGAAGGCGTATTCAAACCGGTGCCAGTACTCCTCCTGGACCTGATGTCGAACACCGATTTTGTCAGAAATGACAACATTGTTTGCTCTTGGCACAACGTTGACGCTAACCTTCCCAGCGGTACCCGTGATCTCCGTGCACACGTCATGGCCTACCGCCTGAGTTCGTGAGCAGTAGTAGTGAGCCATCTTGCCGCCCCAGAACTCTACCACGCCAATAGCATTGTCGACATCCTTAGCCTCAGCGAGCTCTGGATGGTGCTGTAAAGTACCCATTCCCCAGCATGCTTTTGGGATTGGATCGGAAAGAAACCACAAGGTCAAGTCGATATCGTGGATAGCACAGTCGACCATGATCCCGCCATTCTTCTTCGCGTATCGCACGAAGAAGCCAGTGTTGTCCAGCAGATCGCCGGTTTGTGAGCGTACCAGGAAAGGAGCACCGACAACGTTCTCCTTGAGAACCTTGTCTGCAGCATCTCGGTAGCTAGCGTCAAAGCGGCGTGAGAAGCCGGCCATGACTTTGAGGTGTGGCTTGGCGTTAGCTGCATCGATCACTCTTTGGCACTGCTGAACATTAGTACGAGTAACGACTTAGCTCTGTGCTGCTTACCTCGTCAAGATCTGTGCTCAGCGGCTTCTCACACAGAACGTGCAGGTTCTTCTCGACAGCGGCGAGAGTCTGTGAAGCATGGACATCTGTACTAGTGCTGACCCAGACTGCCTGAAGACCTGGTATAGAAATCATCTTCTGGTAGTCGTCGAAGACTCGGATGCCGTAGGATTGGTATTCTGGATTAGATTTCCCCCAAGCTATCTCGCTGGGGTCGATGGTGCACACAGCGACAACCTTCGCGTTTGAAACTCGATGAAGCAGTGTGTGTACATGCCTCTTTCCCATTCTACCAAGGCCGACTACGGCGATGGAGATCTGCTCTCTGGACGACATGTCGAAGATTGTATTTGCTGATAGTGAAGTCGTCAAGTCGAATTGTAATTGATTTCCTGGCTCATTTATCCTTAGACTACGACGCAGGCTCTCCCTTTAATACTCTTGAGTATCTTAAGCCTACTGCGCAGCACGACGTTGTCGGCTAAATACTAGACATCTCGGTTTGGTTTCTGGGCTTTTACAAGCAACGGCGCCGTTGGTTTCCTCTTTCGTCCAGCATACGGAAATATCTAGACACTACGGGCGTAGTAGATGTGCCGCTCCGCACAAACTTCAACGCTGGTTCTTCTCATTTCGTGCAGATGGATCCGTCGGGCCGCATTCCAGAGCTGACTTTGGCCGGTGGATCTAACCCGTACTTGGTAGGCTCCTGATATTTTGGCTAGTCGAGAGCATATTTTATGCGGAAGGTCACTCGAAATGCAGGCTGTGGACTAAGCAAAAAGCCAGGATCTCACCGAGTACCGGCAGGCGCTTTTTCGTGGAACCTAGAGCAGAATCTGCCTATTTTAGACTCGAAATCAACATAAGTTTGCAGTGCGCTGATCTTAACAGTGGATCTGGTGAAATCCTTAGAGGAAAGAGGCTCGAGACTTGAGACTCGAGGACCGACTGCTATAAATTGTAAATAATACGCTAAGGGCTAAGTTACGTAATTAAAACGCTATATATAGATATTTTCTTCGAAAAGAATAAATATAATATTATACGCTAGTTTAATTATAGCTAAGTAAACTAGATAAATATAATCGCTAAGTAGCTAGTACGACTAATAAACTAATTAAAGCGATAGAATAGCTTATATTAATAATAGTATATAATAATATATTATTAAGTAGTACTGCTATTAGTAGCCGAAAATACGGGTTTAGCCGAAAATTAGGTAACGAGCGTTAGCGGTCATTTCTATTGTCCGATGCGAGAGTCGAAAATATCCTTGGCGTATACAAGGCGTCTTTGCCTACCGATCAGGCTCACATCGCAATGTAAGCTCTACTGCGCTGTAAAGGGCAGATGGAGAGTAGGAATACGGAGGACGCGACTCGGATACGGCGGGAGTCGTCCCGCTGATAGATTTGTTCAGTCCTTGTGAAGGGGCATTTGCTGCTTTGTTTTTGTTCAACGACCAGGACGCGGCATATCGTCTGATGCCAGCGGTTGAGTCTGTAGCCAAGGCTCACAGCCGCACGCTTACCAGGTTTACCAGACTCGTTCATACACAGCCCCTGAAGAGATGCAGGGCTTAAGCAGAGGGCAAAGAGCCTCAAGATGCATTGAGAAATCAAATTGCGCATGAGCTCAGGGTATCTTCATTACATTGTAGCTTAACAGGCTCATTGCCAGGAGAGCGGCTGGATATAGTGTCATCAGATCAAGGGTCTTGCTAGTAGCATACTTTGCAGAAACCGCCAGGTTCGTACTTGTTACAGTTGGCACCATAGTCGCTGTAAACACACCTGTAGGTATCGAACTCGTTGTCGAAGCCTTGCTACGTCCCGAAGTGGATTGCGATGAGCTGGCCGCACCTGTCGAAGCCGGCGCGCTGACCATCGCCCCCGAAGGAGGCACAGTAGGTTGCCCCGCAACACTGCTTACACTGTCAGGCGGTGTTGACCAGCTCTCCGACTCACTGTACAGCACACCATTGATGAGGGCACCTGCTCGGTTGGCGATCATGTTCTTCTGATCTGTATTGCAAGTCGCGTTCATGGCTCGAAGATAGCATGTCGGATCAGCTGCACTTGGAGCACTGTTCGTATGTGTAGCATTCGCGTCACCAGACGTCGAAAAGTCAGACATATCGACGGGTAGACCGAAGCTGATTCCTGTGCCTTCAATGACGCGTGAGAAGATTGTGAACGCTGTTTCCGGCTGGTAAGCTGGAACTAGGTGTCCTGCATCGTAGATTCGTGCAAAGCTCAGGTTGCCATACTCTCGAACGACTCCTCCGATGTAGGAATCATTCGTGACGATGGGTGCATAGCCTGCTGAGTACCATGGTGCATATGCTGGTCCTGCTGCACCTGCGATCGCGAACGACACTGCCTCACCACCAAGCCAATTGCAAATATAGTCTCTGTCACCGTAAATGAGTGCCACCCGCACGCCGCTACGAAGCAGATCAACGACGTCTTGTAAGATGCCGTCTCTAGCATAATCACCGGTCTGTAGAAAAGATTTAGCGACCGCTAGAGAATCTTGAGTGTAGTTGACGGGGGTGCCGATAGCTTGCTGAACATCAGGCTGGTTGAGGTATTCGAGGTACAGCGAGGGTGGGAAAGGATCGAGCACATTCTGCGAGATGTCGTAGAGAGATAGGTTTGACGATGTGTATGGACCAAGTACGTTGTTCTGGCAGAAGACTTGTGTATCTGAACAGGCATCATTAACAGCCTGAACATTCCCATCGTCTTCAGGATCGAGAGCAGCCTGCTGTGCTCGACATGTGTATGTCAATTGCTGGCAGCCGTTGGGTTCGCTCCAAGCATTGAGAGCATTGAGCTGTTGAACCTGAGAGATAGCTTGTACGCTGTAGGTATTTGAATATGCAAAACGTGGAAAGAACGGAGCCTGAACAAGCAGGTCGAACCACCCGTTGATGATACCGAGTGACGTGAGTTTGACGTCCAGTGTGCTCTTCGAGAATGCAGGGTCAGTCTGCCGGCGCCCATTCTGCTCTTCGAAGAAGGAAGCCATCGCAGGACCAAATCTGCCACCGTATGACTCTGTGAACAAGTTGATGCCCACAGTACCATCACCATCGCCGCTCGCACGAGTTCCGGGATTGTATTGTGGGAAAGCAGCAAGCCAACCTTGCAAGAAGTGCCATATCGCCTGGGCTGCGATTGCTGAAGTGTTCGCCGTAGCAGATTCATTAGTTGAGCCAAAGGTCCCGTTCAGGAATGTGTATGGGGGCTGCGATACAGGCACATCTGAAGGTGGCTTCGACAGCGTCTCGTCCAAAAGATTTAGTGACATGTTTGTGAGGGTATCGTAGGAGAAGCCAACCTGCGTCGGCTGGTCAATGAATAGCATATTGCTGCTCCTGTCCCACCCCCAGTCTCTCGCTACCGTTCCTAGTGTGTTTTCGTCAATCTCCACAACTTGACACGGTCCCAGCTCTTGAAACAATCCGACCATGGAACTGCTACCAGGGCCCCCATTGATAAAGATTGTCAAGGGCGCATCTTGCGGTGTTTGACGAGCCTCAATGAACCACCAGAACGTATTGATCGGGTAATTGCCTTGCGATGGCGAAAGCACATTCGGCGGCAGGTGTACATAGCCAGTATATTGCTTTTGCGTCTGAAAGACTGTCGTGCACGTGCCGAAGGGAGGACTCTTGAAACTGATCGTGATTTGTGGATTTATTGGCGACGGGACCGTCGTTACGCCATCATCGCTGTACTGAGGAAACTGGGCTTGCACTTGTGTAGGCCACAGGCTCGCGATCAAGAGGAAAGCGGCGAGGGAAACATTTCTCAGGTGCTCAATCATATCGACATCTTCAGCGTGGTCGACCGCTCAAGCAGCGACCGACATAGAAGGAACAGTGCTGACTTGGGGCGCCCAGGAAGTATCCTAAGCATCAATCGTTGAGACCGAGCAGAGTTTAGCTGGACGCTTGCGGAGGAGGGTGCTTATTGATCGTGTTAGACGTGGGTGAAGCTTCGTTAGGCCAGCTAGTAGTGACTTTGGCGGGACTCTGGAAGGAGAGGCAAATACCGATATGCAGAGTGCGTAATACTGGAACGACCGTGTATAGCAAGCGAGTGTCGAGAAGCAGGAGAATAACAGCAATTTCCAACACTTTGTAAATCAGCCTAGTTAACGAAGAAACATGTAAATACACAGGCTGCTCGAAACATGTGCGTCGAAGCCATCGTCGTCAGCTACGAGAAGTGTTCACCAATCAGTAGCATTTGGTGGGGCCGCAGATCAGGAACAGAGCGCGACTGACCCAGAAGTACGGACGTGTCAGACGCTAAAGGTCGTGTTTGTGGGGGTGTACAACACTGGGTACAGGACGGGTGGAAGAAGTAACCATCTTCACGATCACTGAATGTGATCTTCCTCCAAGCCATGCTTTGGTCTCGCGAAAGGGGTGCTGGATCTTGCCCTAACTACCTAGGCCCGTAGGCTATTACATGGTAGCCAGCAGCTCATTCGAAGATCGATAGTTGAGCTACGTACCGAATGCAAGAACAATAAGCTTACTGACGCGGAGGATCACCACTGCTTTGACCGGCTTTACTAGAACCATGAACAGCCCGGAAGATGTCTGTCGGAACCTGTTTGTCGGGTGAAGCTCGTTCGTACCGGCACCCGAAGAAACTGGAAGATTTCTAAACACGCAGACAATCAGAAGTCGTATGACTGTATTTTTCTCCAGTAGGAGTTGGATCTTGATAATGCAGCTTGGGCATACCTCAACTTTCAATCTGTAATTTTAAGTCAACCTCAGTCAACCTCGAAGCAATCACAATCTGAGGCAGGGGCTCTCTCACACGCTAGTCATTTCTGGTCTAGTGTATCGCCAGACTTTCTTCTCTAGCCTGCGTCGCGAGCGCCAAACACGAAGTCGGTGCCCTTGCTGCTTTTCTGGGTTTCTGCTCTTCGGAGCGCATTGTCAATTCTCATCTATCGCCATCGTCTACGCTTCCAAGATGGCCTACTACGGGACCAACGGATACGGCGATGATGCCATGGACACAGAATCCTCTGGTCCAAAGGTCACCGTGCGGGAGGTATGGCGGTCAAGATGTGATCTAGGCGAGACAGCGGACTGAATGATATAGGTCGAATCAGGCCGATGCGACTTCGTCCTTCAAAATTGCTCCCTTGCGCTCGCAAACTCCCTACGTCGTGTCATGCTCGCCGAAATTCCTACCATAGCGATAGACCTTGTCGAAGTCGAATCCAATTCCTCCGTGCTCCCCGACGAATTCCTCGCACATAGGCTTGGCTTGATACCGCTCAACAGCATGAATGTGGCGAGCGGTCTGCAATACACTCGAGAATGCGGCAATTGCGATGACCATTGCGAACAGTGTTCGGTCACCTTGAGGTTACACGTCAAGTGCAGCAGTCCCGAAAACCTGCTAGTATTCGCGAAAGACCTGATCATGGTAGACGGACGAACCGACGACATTGGCAAACCAGTCATAAGGGACAGCGCGGGCAATGGTCCCCTCTTAGCGAAACTCCGAAACGGTCAAGAGCTGAAACTATCATGTATAGCAAAGAAAGGCATAGCCAAAGAACATGCCAAATGGGCGCCCTCAGCTGCCATAGGCTTCGAGTACGATCCGAACAACAAGTTGCGACATGTAGACTACTGGTACGAGGTTGATGCGAAAGACGAGTGGCCTGTCAACCAGAAGAATGCAGAGTGGGAATCAGAAGAGACCGCCGCGGATTTCACATTCAACCCTGATGCGCAGCCGAGCGCATTCTTTTTCGATCTTGAGGCGACGGGAGTACTCGAGCCAGATGAGATTGTGCATCAAGCCGTCGATGTGCTACAGAAGAAGTTAGCAGAGATCATCAATGGACTCACCAGGAGTGACGAGGGGATGAATGGCGGGATGAGCCCCGATGGTTATGAGCCCGCGCCTGCCGAGGACGATTATGCGTATGGAAGAGGTGGGACGACGCCTTACGGTGCCACTGCTTATGGACAAAATGGATACGGTGGGTACTGAGTGCACAAATCCTACAAGGACTGCTTCATGGCATAGCGAGGCGTTGATCAGGAAAGATCCCGGGACTGGCGGGACACAAAGTGGGACTGATCTATGGCTGGAAGCAATACTATTATCTCAAGAATTCTTGGGACGACCAATTGGCTCTACGAGTACAAATGCACTCTTGAGCAGTGCTAAGGATAGGGGAGTCCCTGCAGAATCGGTAGGCAGAGTCTATCGCTAAGGATCTAGAGACAGCGGCAGGCTGGATGGTAACATTACGAACTCAGCGTCTTCAAGATATTTGAATTGCAACAAGCTCAGCTCGACATATGCACGGGGCCCTAGGGAGTATGGGAGACGGCCATCGAGCCTATTCAAGATCAGTCCACAAACATTGCGAACAAGTGTGCCGCCGGGTAGTCATCTGTGCTTAGCAGGCACATTTCTGTGTAGTAAGCAGCAGAGGTTGTGTGTTCGGGGAATAACAGCCATTGTCCGCAGTCATCAAATACGATCGGCTATTGGGAAGGAAATGCACCCGTGGGCCTTCCGACGGCAAGACTTTTAGAGAGCAGAAAGGACAGGGGACAGTCGGGGTGAGTGGTGATACTTGAGAGACCACTTCAACGGTTCACTTATTACTATCTTGACTGTGAGATTGCAAAGTAACAACATTGATGCTGCAGAGCCCAGCGAGCTTGTTTTCTCGTCTCAGTCAACCATTGAACAAGACTTCAGATAGTATGGGCGCATCAGCCGCATTAAGTTCCCCTCTTCAGCCACTCATCGAAATTCTGAAGCTCCGGGCTGGAAGCCCACCAGCAGCCCCACTATCATTACCTCATTGCTATGCAACAAATTTATCTGAGGTGAGCCGTCCAAATAGGATACTCCAGTGACTAAGGTTGGAACTTGCTTGCTGTCTTGTTGATCCCAAAAACTCAACATAGGTTTGATTCTCTTTTACTCTACGTATTCCGTCTCTTTGTACATCTCCTCTTGAACCTTGCCAAAACACCGCAATCATGGGTTACGGAGAGACTGATTGGAAAGCTATCAACACCATCCGGCTGTTGGCGGTACGTATACATCCCACTTCTGTCCAGCCACGATAGAGGAGGATTCACGCTGACGCCAACTGGCTGAATAGGTCGATGCCACCTTCAAAGCCAACTCGGGTCACCCCGGTGCCCCTATGGGCTGCGCTCCAGCTGCCCACGTCCTCTTCAACAAGTTTATGACCTTCAACCCCCAGAACCCAGACTGGCTCAACAGAGATCGATTTGTCCTCTCGTATGTACCAACCCTACGGTCGTGCAGCATCCCCCACCGCGGCACCCTGAAGATGTTCCAGACAAGACGAGGAATACCGAAGCTGACAAGAGACCAGGAACGGTCATGGCTGCATGCTTCAATATGCTATGCTCCATTTGTTCGGCTACAAGCTCTCTATGGATGATATCAAGGCATTTAGAGTAAGTGCTAGCAGCAACAGAACAAGAGCTGTGCTAACATCTGCCATAGACAGTCGACAGCATCTGCCCAGGTCACCCAGAGGCCCACGACACACCAGGTATTGAGGTAACCACGGGTCCTCTTGGCCAAGGTTTTGCAAATGCAGTCGGTCTTGCCATTGCTCAGGCCCACACTGCCGCCGTCTTCAACAAACCAGGCTACGAGCTGATCAATAACCACACCTTTATGCTTTTTGGTGATGGCTGTGCTATGGAAGGTATCGCTTCTGAAGCAGCTTCCGCAGCTGGTCACTTGCAGCTCGGCAACTTGATTGCTATCTACGATGACAACAAGATCTCCATTGGTAAGTGGTGTAGCATCCGCGTACGGAGCACGGCTAACGGCCTTCAGATGGTGACACCAAATGCGCTTTTACCGAAAACGTCTCGAAACGATTCGAGGCCTATGGCTGGCACGTTCAGTACGTCGAGAAGGGAGATGACGATCTTGACGGTATTGAAGCTGCTATCGCAAAGGCCAAGGAAGTCAAGGACAAGCCCTCTATGATCCAGCTTAGGACCACCATTGGCTTTGGTTCCTTGTTGCAAGGAACTGGTGGTGTACATGGCAATGCTTTGAAGGAGGACGATTGCAAACAAGTCAAGAAGAAGTTTGGCTTCAACCCTGAGGAGTCCTTCGTTGTGCCAGACGAGGTCTACGAAATGTACCACAAGCATGCAGCCGAGGGAGCGTCCGCAGAGCAAAAATGGAACGACATGTTCAAGAAGTACCAAGAAGAGCACAAGGAGCTTGGTGCGGATCTCAAGCGAAGACTCGACCCCAAGAAACCTCTGCCAGATGGTTGGGAGAAGAAGCTACCAATCTACAAGCCAACAGATGGCGCCATGGCATCAAGAAAACTGTCAGAGGCTGTCCTCGAAGCCATCCACGAGGTTGTTCCCGAGCTTTTGTCCGGCTCGGCCGATTTGACCGGCTCGAACAACACCAGATGGAAGAAGGCTGTTGATTTCCAGCCACCGAACCTCGGCATTGGTGACTATGCTGGTCGATACCTCAGATACGGTGTCCGTGAACACGGTATGGCTGGTATGATGAACGGCATGTCTGCATATGGTACCATCATTCCAGCTGGCGGTACATTCTTGAACTTCGTCTCATACGCTTCCGGTGCAGTCCGATTGTCTTCGCTGTCTCATCAGCGAGTCATCTACATCGCCACACACGACTCAATCGGTCTTGGTGAGGACGGTCCAACTCATCAACCTATTGAGACTCTTACACATTTCCGAGCCCTGCCGAACATGATGGTGTGGCGTCCAGCTGATGGCAACGAGACCTCAGCCGCTTACTACATGTCGTTGACCTCGCACGAGACCCCCTCCATCCTCGCCCTTACGAGACAAAATCTACCACAACTGGAGAACTCCACGGTCCAGAATGGCATCAAGGGTGGCTACACCTTGATCGAAGCCGAAAACGCAGACGTCACTCTCGTCTCGACAGGCTCCGAGGTCTCAATCTGCGTTGAAGCCGTTAAGAAGCTTAAGGACGAAGGCATCACAACACGTGTTGTTTCCATGCCATGCACAGAAGTCTTTGACGCGCAACCGAAGGAGTATCAGCTCAAGGTACTGCCAGACGGCATTCCAGCCATGTCGGTCGAGGCCATGTCCACATATGGCTGGGAGAAGTACTCGCACGAGCAATTTGGCTTGAACAGATTCGGTGCATCTGGTGCATACAAAGATGTTTACAAGAAGTTCGAGTTCACCCCTGAAGGTATTGCCAAGCGAGCTAAAGCTACTGTTGACTTCTACAAGGGAATCAAGCCACGGTCGCCCATCAACAGAGCGTTCCAGCAGCTCTTGTAGACTAATGTTGACTGGTTGTGTATTAGACGGATATTTGCAAGCAACGTTGATATAACGCTTCAGAGGTCTTTTGGTGGATGAAGCAGATGGACAAATATAAACGAATGCGATGGCGCTCCTGAACCGTTGACTGTGTACCCTGCCATTTTTGCAGCACGTACCTCCGAGACTTCTGTTGCACGTGCTTGTCACAAAGCCTTCTCAAAATTGCTCCGAGATGTGCAAGATCACACGAATAGCGCCATGGCATGGTAAGTGCAGACGGAGCACATGGCGTAAGGTTTCTTAGCGTAACAGCGATCACTGCTCGTCATGCAAGCCACGGTCCACAACACAGCTCTCCTCCTCGTTCTCCAGAGCACAACAGAAGCACGAAAATCAAGCTTCCGTCATGGAATTATGTGTACTACCCATGCACGATATCATCAGCGCGTTTCAGACTTTACTGGGTGACGATTCATTCGCTTGGTATTCATTGATGTGACTCGAGAAACTAGACTGTCTCTGACCTCCAGAGCTCAGGATGGCCGAATCTCCAATAACGCTATCATCAAGAAATTGTTTCGTTGCCAAACACCATGATCTGATGACCCACCGAAACCAGATGGTTAGGTTACATTTGTAGTTTGCTGAAGATCAACCAACGCAGCACATCAAAATCTGTCATCAATGCCACTAAAACGAAAGTCCTCTACAACAGCACCCGGCAGCAGCTCTTTCTACCATCATCCTAAGTCTACATCATCGAAGAAGCGGCTGGTCATGGAAGACGAGCAAGAAGGGTCACCACTGAGTCAAGTCTCGACGAACAACTCCCAGCGCCAGAACTTGACATCGCCGTCGCTAGAGAACATCGTCACGAACTTCGACCGACTCTCGGCACCTCTAGCACCGGCGTCGGCAGGTACTCGATCTGCATCAAGTATGACAGGGCCCAGTCCGATCACTCCAGGAACCACCAGCACAGTACAACAAGTTCACTTAGCTATGGCGAAGCCTCCGCCACTACCATCCCGGCCCAAAACATATCTTGTCATTGGCGCCTCCCGCGGCATAGGCCTGGAGTTCACCCGCCAGCTACTCACTCAACAACACCAGGTTATCGCGGTGGTTCGGGATCCATCGACTGCATCTCAACTCTGGCAGGTCACTGGTAGCTTGACCTCCCGACCTGGCAGTTGCATCATCGAGCAATGTGATGTCTCACTGCCATCGGACATCGACGCCTTTGTCTTACGGATGCGTTTGTTCGTCGAGAGGGGCGGAAACATCGACACCATTATCCTGAATGCAGGCATTCTCGAATATGAGCGCGGGCTTGGTGCACTGGACGTCGAATTTGAGATGCTCGAGCGTCACCTGCGCGTCAACTGCGTTGGAAATGTGGTCTTAGCGCGGAAACTGCTTATGCTGAATGATATACCCGCACTTGGTCAACGAAGGGAGCAGGCACTGTTAGCTAGAAACAGTGACGAAGCTCCTGTTGTTGGCCGCCAGACGATGTTCATGAGCAGTGATAGTGGCTCCATGGCCGACTTTAGGGAGTACGAAGATGGCTTTGCGGCTTACGGAGCTTCAAAGGCTGCGCTGAACATGATGATACGGCATATGGCTGCTGAGCTAAAGAGGAGAGCTACGAAGAAGCAAGAGGATATTAAGTTTGACTGGCAGTCTGGTGGGAGGGGCGCGGGGAAGGCCAGACATTGGGAGACCGAAGTCTGCGTGCTTGCCATGCATCCTGGGGAGGTGAGTACCGACATGGCGAACGTCGATCTCGGCTGGGATGTCGAGGGTGTCATTAGCGCTGAAGAGAGTGTAAGAGACATGCTGAGAGTGCTTGAGGATAAGGACGCTAGAGTAAGTGGGACTTTCTGGAGGTGGGACGGAACACAGCATCCCTGGTGATGTCCGGAAGGGAGCTGGTTGTCCTTGTTGATCCATAGAAGCAGCCTTCACTCACGCGCAATGCGCCACTCCAGCTCTGAGCGACCATGTCTCTGTCATGCATCAGCTCAAACACTTGAGCCAAACACATCCATGTACTATGCTCGGCATCGTCATCCATCCTCAACATCAATCGAAAGCTGTCTGTTCCCACTTCTCCGTTCAACAAGCTAGCTAAATCTCAAACCCCGTACTGGCCGGTATATGCGCTCAACATTGGCGTAAGTTCTCCCCCAATTGGACGGCGACTCCACAGGCCAGCTGCCAGAAAGCCTCCCAGTGTCAGGGACGGATGTCACAGCTGAACAGAGAATTGGGGTTCCGGCGCAACGACCTCAATCCAGTGATAGCTTGTTCGAACATAATGATAGCGCGGGGAAGAGGACCATTAGCATCAAGCGACAGAGAACACATGCAACACTCTCACAACGTTAATCACTTCTGGCAAGTTTGGTCGGCCAAGGGTATGACACCAGGTCCTATGCCAAGACTTGCGCCTGGCTTGCACGCTCGAAGCGAACAACACGGGGATGTTCCCTGCCTGACAAAAGGCGTAGCCCGGTAACGGTGATTTGATTACTATGACTGGAGATATCCGCAAAGCGCTCAGGCCACCGCACCAATGTTTCCGAAGGACGAGGCAAAAGCGACCAGTATCACGGATTACCTCCGAGAATACGCGACAAGACATGCTGCAAGCACGTTCACCAGTCGGTCAGTATGGCATCGCACTTGTTTTACGCTGCTGCCTGCCAGTGTCCGCGAGTGGTCTCCGGTAGTAAAGTATGCACCAGGAACCATGCCAAGGCTACAACAGCTGAGTGCTCTGATAGGATATAGAGTCCTCGGTCATACTCCTGTCGACTTGAGCCATTCGCATCTGTTCTAACGAGCGCCGTGTCCAGGAGAATGATAGTATCATCGACACAACTCCGACACGGCATTCGGTGTGTTTGCCATGTGTTGGATACTTGAATTGTGCTGAAGGGCGGGTAGACGGTAAAGCTACCTAATGTGGGAAAAGTCCGAAAGCTACTTTTTGTCGTCCAAGAACTAGCTCATGAAAAATTCCCTATTCAGGTAATGCTTCCGCGTATCGCAACGGACAGCAGATAACTTTACTCAAGTGACTCGACATATTCTCGGACGCATATAGTCGTTAACCTAGATGACCACGAGGCGAACTCGACTCCATTACACTGTCTGCGACATTATGATCCCTACCCAACCGTGACTGCTCTACTATCGCCCTCAGGGGGTGGCCCTATCCCTGCCGCCTAGCAATAATCTACCTTGCAGAAAATGGATCGCCTCCTCGCAATGTAACGCCGGGGTGTCCTCCAAAGCCTCATCTAGTCCCCTCCGTCTCCAGGGACCCGCTTTGCAGTCCTCACGATCCCGCCTAAAGTAGTAGTATACTCGGCCTTAAGCAGGTCGTGCCACTGTATTAACCACGTAGGTAAGCCCGTACGATCCCTTCCATCTTAGCCTGCATGTCAGCGAAGACATTGATCGCCTTTACCTGTTTGATTTCTTGCTTTCCACCATCCCGTCGTGTGAATAAGATTCTGAACTTCTCCTCGTCGTCAATCAAACCAAGTGGTTGGTGTGGTAGCTCATCAGTGATCTTCTTCACATACTCTTCGTTATCGAACAATGACTTGAATTCCTCATCGTTGGCGGAAATATCAGGAGAAGTCGTGGTGTTTAGCTCACGGAGCAGCGTCGGTGCGATCGTGATATCCTTCACGCCAGCCAACGACATACACTCCGAGATGGAGGTGAGAGATGCAGGAAGGGTGGCTGTCCGCGTGTAGCCGTGCTTCTCGAAGTACAATTGAGCCTGAACGCAGACGTGACGATTAGGGCTCGGATCGACGAAGCTGTATCGCAATGGCATGTTAGCCTGACCAACCATATCGAGCGTGCACCCCAAACACGATGAGAAGAACTTACCCTTCTTCAAAATGCACAGCCAGCTCATTCACATACGGTGCGATGTATCGACACCCAGCTTCCGCAGCGACAGCGGCCTGTTCAAGCGCAAATAACGTGGTGGCGAGTGTGCTGATACCATGATCGCGCTCGAGGACCCGACATGCCTGGAGACCTTCCCACGTCGATGGGATCTTGATGCAAACGTGGTCTTGAGCTTTAAGGTCTGGGGAGAGATGCTCGAAGAGTTGTATTATACGCTGTGCTGCCGCGACGGTTCGCTGTGTGCTGTATGCATCAAATGGATTCACTTGGATGTGAATTCGACCTTGCAGATGAGGTAGAATTTGAAGGCCTAGATTGATCATCTGTAATGGAATGACGTTAGTTCGTGTTCTTGTTGATGCAACGTAGAGCTTGTCCGAAGATACGTACGCATATCTCGACTGCCAAAGCCTCGAGTTCGATAGTGGGGTGACTAGCAGACACCTCCTTTGCTGTCGCAGTAGAGCGCCTGATCAAATCTTCATGATGAGAGTGTAGAAGCTCGGAGTATGCTATGGCTTGGTTTGAAGTGCAATCTTTGAAAGGCCCAAGGCTCTCCGCCACAGAAGCGTCTAGGGTATCACAGTTCACCGTAGTTTTCGTTCGGAGCTGAGACAAAAGAGTTCGTTGTAAATCCATTCTCGATATGCTGTTTCATGTAGTGTTGATGAACTTTGATAGTCGGCGGACTCCTGCTCTTCGCCGTGGCGCTTTTTGCAATACTACCGTTGTTTGTAAATCTAGTCGATTGCTTGGCGTGGTGTGAGACATCGCTGCACGTTCTAGAATGCTAGATGGTTATATAGGGCTGTAATAAAACTTGTAGGGGTAGGCGGGCGGAGCCGTACGAGCATGTCCGTGCAATTTTGAGTTCCAGTTTGTCCCACCACTTTTTGAACATGACGTCGCTGCCTTGTATCATCGAAAATCAAGTCACCGTTGTGGATTAGATTACTATTATTGAGGTATCCTTCAGACAACGGTTTGTAGTGCTCAGTGACTCTAAGTTACCCATCTCACCCTCCGGACAAACAAAGTGGCCGCTGCTGCACGCTTATTTTGGGCTAGCGACCGGCCGCTTTGGGTGTCCGGAGGGTGCCATCTGACTACTATCTCAAATTCAACATAATCTGTCAGCGTACCGCTGATGCTTGTCTAACTCTCCTTGCTGAACAGTCGGCAATCCTCTCTTACGGCATTGGTCGATCAGCTTCGCAATGTCCTCTGGCTTACTGTACCACAATGTCAATAAAGACTAACGTCGTTAGGGGAAGAGAGACGCTTGAACTGATACAAGCTCAGCCACCGCATGTGATGGCTTCATGGTTCGACAATCAAATTGTCTGAGTCTATGCCACGTCTATGATACAGCAGCTCCTTCCTTACGCTTATACGTCAAGTTCTTGATTTGTTAACCACGAAATCAGTGTCACAACATTCAAACTTGCATTGTAGCCCCAAGATGTTTGATCTAGTCTGGTTGACCCCATGGTACACTATTCGGCTGCGTGGTAAGCATGTCTCTCCGACCACATGTTTTGATTCAAGTAGTTTCTATAGACTTGAGCCTTTGCATCGACTTCAACCATCTTCTACGTCGGTGGTGCATTCTCGTCGGCCACCCAAGTTCACCTCCGATCCTCATACGATGTGTCTGACCGCCTGCGATGCTGGCCTTGCCATCGTCATCGCTATCGTCGAGTTTGCCGACCGTGGCCCAACCTTGTAGCCTTCTTTGTTCAACTCGAGCATTTTCTGCAACCTTTGTACCCGCAACGTTGCAATCGAGGGCAGCGAAGATCGTGGATCGGCTGGTGGTAGCAGGTCTCTGATCACGTTCTACAGCCGTCGATAGCTGATGCACCTGCCTTACTTCAGCAGTAAGATTGCTACTGTAGGAAGAGGAGGGTGTATCTCATCATCGGCAACCCACCGGCTTCGGTTGTTGTTATTATTTCTGTCGAATATGGCGGGAAGTTGGAAAAGGAGGTGTATCCCCATTATCGGTAGCCCACTGGCGTCGATCCCTGTCATGCTTTCTGTCAGACATGGCGAGAGAAAATGCAACCACAGGAGAAGGTTGCTTCTCACTTGTGTGATCTGAGAAGCGGCCACGACCTGTTCACACTTGGGGAAGGCTTTCTTTCCTGTATCGTGCGCCTGCAGCTTTCTATTCAAATGATGTAAAACGATCTTTTCCTATAGCGAAACAGCGCTAGTCTCGATTTTAAGATCGTTACTATAGCAAATACGCAAACAGGAGCACCGAAGCGGAAGAACTAGTGCTAACTAGGCGTAACCGGTAAACTTTAGGTACTTACACTTCCTAGTATCACGAATCGATACAATTGGACAAAATAAGTAGGCAATAATAAATGATTTACTAGTGCTAACTAGGCGTAATCGGTAAACTTTAGGTACTTATCTTCTCAGAATTACGAATCGGCACAATTAAACGAAACAAGTAGGCAATAACAAACGATTCACCAGCGAGCCGCTATCTACGTAAGCAGTACTTTTCTCAACATACTTGTCCTTCTCTTCTTATGTCATCTAACTATCATTGAGATATATCCCAATCAGCTCTTTTACGATGTCTTCTCCACAGATCCAAGTCCACGAGCTCCAGCCACCACCCACAGGTAAGAGAAACGTCCTGAGTCTGAGGTCTGGAGCGTTGGATTACCGTCTCGATTTCTCGAACAACCTAAGGTTCCGCCGAAGTGCAGAAACAGATGTCCTCTTATCCATCTACCGAGGCTGCCTGCACGACCATCCTACATTCCCAAACCTGGATCCCAACGGCACCATCCGCAAACTTCTAGGAAGATGGACATTCAATTGCAACCTCAACCTGAGACAGAGTGCCACATCGGACACCCCTGTGCATCTCAGCATTGCGGAGAGCTATGGCAACATCTTCGGATACCGGGTACTTGTCCCTCCCAAAGACTTGGATGTCATCAGCCACAATGTCTTCGAGGATGATGAAGGTGATGAGGGCTATGAAATCGTCTTACAGCTCAGCAAGCCGAATCAAACCTTCAGTGCGCCAGTCCCCAACGACAACAAAGAGCTCAGAAAGCACCCGATGCTCGCCGAAGCAGAGAAGTCAGGTTACCTCAGCGCCAATTGCCTCATGCTCACTCTCAAAGAGACGGCGCCGCCAGGGACAGGTCCATATTACAACCCGCGCTTCCAAATCGCGAGGTGCAACTATCTCAAGATCACCTTGTACAAGAGCAGTGCCAGCGACAAATCCCACATATTTTCGCCAAACAAGATCGTCGAATATATCGAGAAAGAATCAGCTTCATCGCAGGGTAGCATGAACCAGAACCCCTCCACTTCTTACTACTCCCAGCAAGCTGCTATCGAAGAAGAACTGCAAGCAAATTAGGCACAGCTTGCGGGGCAAGCTCCATCATCTCGAAAAGCCTGATGCAATCGAGGTGGTAAGGCCGCCAAACTGAAAGAGAACGCTCAAGAGCAAATGTTTATCAGTTCGGATGCTGGAGATAATGACAATACTCTACTCAAGACCCTGCAGCGATTCGACGCTCCTTGCACCAGAAGTGACTCTGGTAAGATGCCTCCTCGGTGTGGGAGAGTGTTCCTGCGAGGTACTTCAGTACTCTATACTGTCAACAACCCTCTCGAACAGAACGCTGAGCCGCAGATCGAAGATCAAGTGCGGCTGCGAGCAAATGACCGGACGCACAATTTGCGTGTCTCCTTCACGCACGCGCAGAACGAGACCCTGGGCGACCGCTTGCACGAGGTCAATGATACCTTGAACAGACTTGTGGCCGTAGGAGGTCAGTGGTGAAGCATAAAGGAAGTGGCCTGGGCGCAAAACTCATGTTGATAAAGATGGGCATTCACGAGGGATGCTGGAATAACTATAGTAGGAGGGCTTGGATCAGTCTACCCTGATCTCGGTGCCACCAGACATTTCATTGTTCATGAATATACAAATTTTCAGCCTCTATCTGGCCGACCCATGAGCCCCAAGCACGGTTCCACACTGCGTTACTCATAGCAGCTGTTGGAGCGATCTCATCTTCACACAGATAACATACATTTCCTGAATCTTTCGTCAATTGAGAATATGCAGCGCTCAACTCAATTGTCGTCGTTTGAACAACGGCGTTCTTCTGGGTGAAGATTGCGCGAAAGACACACTCTTGTATTGTGGAAGCGACTGCCGTAAAGCCATGACCACGCATCAGCACCACCGCATAAGGCACTTGACGTCGGGTATCCTCTGCTTTCACTTCTCGGTCGAGTGAGAAACATGATGCAAGGTGCCCTCCCAGAGTAACGTTTCGGATTAGTAGATCTCGCGTATCGTCGAGGCCATAGCAGTTTGAGATATCGAAGACTGGAGTCGAATGTCCTTCCATCGTACGTTAGCGCTTTTTGGTAAATTGTTCCGGGCGTAGAGAACATACCTAAAAACCCAGCCATATGGAGACAAGCTCGCAGGGGGACATCAATTGTCAAGTCAATCCTTTTGCTCAGTCCAGAAGGTCAGCATTACACTTACTAGAATTTGCGAATGGAAGAACCTCATGGGAATGACTGTGTATCACGCTATTGACGTCTGAGCGCTCACGATATATCTCACTGTGAATGAAGCGCTCGACGTAGCCCTTTGGAGCTGCTTCGTTCACAGGAGATGCGTCGGAGACCCAATATTGCACCAAGTCTCGATGTGACGTTATGGTTGCAGGAGCTATGTTTCGTGGCATGATGAAGGTATCTGGATTTGCTGGATGTCGCACAGATAGATGTCCGTATGCATCCAAAACACTGAATCGTTCTTTAGCTATTGTCTCGCCTTATGAGGATTGCAATCGAACACACCTTTGATGGTGGAGTATGTGACTGCCATGAATTAGGTTTTGGTAGGCTTCCAGCACCTGCTGGCTTTGCTGTGGCTGCAACTGCTGTTGTTCTGGTTCTGGGCCAGACCTGTCGCCAAGATTCATATTGGCTTTTTGTCCAAAACAGTCGAGTTTATGCTTGTAGATTACAGAATAGTAAACGAAACTGGGCCGTTTCTACATTCAATGTTCGCTGATATTGAATTTGTGTCAGCAAATGGCCAAGCGGAGCTGGACATAAGGGCAGTACTTTGCCGCGGTAATGGTATGTCAACTTCTCTCAGCCGCAGCACGCGGGTTGTTTTCCGTAAGTGACTCATGTGTTGCTCTGCCTCTGCATGTAATCTCACTCTGTAGTTAGAATTTTCTCCATCATCTCCGAACTCCGTGAATGGAAATCGTGAGAGGAAATCGTAGATGGAGAGGAACTCTCGGATGAGGAACGTCCAGCTTCCGAGTCAGTCGCTCAAAGAAGTCTACTCTCCGAGTGCCAAGCAGAGACCGGAAAACTCAGACATTGGCTGCCGACTCTCCTTGCCAAGCGGTCTAACTATGCCCACGGCCCCCAAACTTAACGCAAAGTTACGTGTCACCACCGTATCGAGTCTCTCTGCATTAAGTCCGCAGATAGAATATTCATGCTTCTCTGAGACCAAGGCTTGTTGCTACTCCATCGCTTTTTCCTTCGGCCACTATGCCGTCCAAGTGGCGTGTTGGCATGCGGAACCCTCTTCAGTACGAACTTACTGTACTAGTGGCTGGTAATACAAAATCACTGCCTTCACTAAAACTAGATCTTTAGCTCTTCCGAACATACTGGTCCAAAACGAGTTAGCCGCGCCCCGTGGGGTTGATAGTATCCGAGCCTCCTCCATATCGGCTAGTGGTGTCAAAAGAATTCATAATCAGCTCAACCTTCTGGGATCTTTTAGACGCTTTGAGGTCCTCAAACGCAATGTTTTGCTTCCTCAATTTTGTGGTAAACAAATTTCAGATATCAGGTGCCGACGCCATTACAAGTTATCCCCCAGTCGAACGACACGATGATTACAGAACTTGCCACAAGTATGGGAGGTCTTGAGATTGATAAAGACGGTGAGCCTAGGTTGCTTCGTTCCTACACGCTCAAGTTCGTGGGAGACTGGGGTGGTGCGAACTTTCACCGAATATGCTCATGGCTCACTCAAGAATTCTGTGACCGCGCCGGTCCTGGAAGTCGTACCTCGATCTGGAGCCTCCGCGATGGAGGTTTAGATGGTCTGATGCAGCTCAACGATGGAGACGCAGATCTGGCCATTTGTACTCCAGCAGCTCTAATGCGCATGTCTCAGACTGGTGAAGGCCCCTTTCCAAAAGCAATGCCACATCTACGTGCTCTGGCTACGCTACCACAAAACGACCGTATGGTTCTCGCCATTCACCCAAAATACAACGTCAAAACTTTTGAAGAACTCAGAAGGCAAAGGCCGGCTCTCCGGATCGCAACCTCGATTAATGACGGGACCAACCTCATTGGGTATGTTGCGAATGAGTTCTTGACTGCTCACGGGATTTCAAAACCCACTGTTGAGTCGTGGGGTGGAACCTTCTTGACACCTCACAGGCCGGAGCAATGTGTTGCACTCGTCGAAAAAGGAGAAGCGGATGCTCTTCTTCAAGAAGCAATCATGACACCGTGGTGGAGAAGACTTATCGAGGCGAACAAATTGGTGCCTTTGCCGGCTGAAGCGGAAGCTTTAGAAGACTTGGAGAAGTCTCTTGGAATGACCACCAATTCGCTACCGATGCACTTCTGGAACAATCTATTGGAGGATTTACCTGCTTTGGACTTCTCGGACTTTGTTATCTGTGTGAGGGACGATATGCCGCACGATGTCGCATATCTTCTTACTTGGTGCCTGATAGAGACGAGGCACTTGCTCGAGGGACAGTATAAGCATATTCCTCCAGAAAGAAGCCCTCTATCATATCCTCTTGAGCCGAGCAAAATGGCCCAAACGCCTATACCACTCCATGAAGGCGCACATGAGTACTATTCCAAGGTATGCGATTTTGATCACTTGTAAAACTTATTCTAGAGCACTTACCAAAAGGCAGAACCCTCCTGATCGTCAAACCTCCACAAATTTCAAGGGTAGCTCGCCTTTCTAACAAGCCCGGGAGGCCAAGCGATGGTAAAATTTGATGATGAGATCCTATTAGGAGTGGTGAAAGTGAAGCTAGGGTTCGGGATAGTTCCCCGGGCTCAGTAAATGTGTCTAGGTAAGGGTTGCATGGTGAACAGTCAATAACAAAGCCACAATCAAATTGCCCAGAGGAATAGCCCTTATCATCCACAATCTCATTTGTAGCGATCTTTCTAATATTCTTGAAATGTATCTCGCAATTTTCTCCAAACTTCGAGCGCGTATTCCTTAACGAGTTCAGCAAGAATCGCCACGCAGTTCTATGCAAGGACTTCAGAACCATCGTATCCATGCTCGGAATGGGTCCGAACCAATCTCGGTTGAGGTAAATGGAAGTAGTCGCAGGTAGTCCGTGCCATCGACACACTCAATCCTTTTTCTTTGTCGGAACTAGAGTCACATCGGACCAAGGAGCTCTCAGCGGTGGCAACATGGGGTTAAGTCACCATCCGAATGGAAACACCCGGTTCCGACTCCTTTGTTACGAAACATTCGGTCAAAACTTCCTTATTGGTGCCGGCTCTCGCGGCGCGGACTGCCCCAGTAAAAGGCCGGATCCGTGGGCCTTCCATTTGCACCTGTTTCGACAGATCATGACAACCCCGTTTCGTCAATTGGATGGGTGATGCTATCACATTTTGTCAAATCCGCGGCTTGAACACTCGGTGTCAGATGTGCCGACTCCGACTTTCGTGGAGCTTAGCGTGAGCAGACTCACCCCCTGCTTTCAACTTAATAACAACACGAGGTATAATATCAGCATGGATCCCCAATTTTGTCGCATCTTTGGGAAACGCTGGTGTCAATCTAAACTGCAGCCATGTCGGCAGCAATGACAAGCACTACCTCTGGCAGCGAAAATGTCCGTCTTCCCCCACCCACGAAGCAGATCGAACTAGAGCCTGCCCCAATCTACGACGTCTATAAGTTGTCTGATGAGCGTACCCAAACGCTGCGAAGACTGCTTGAGAAAGGCCACGTTACGGTAGCCCCGCTGCGCAATCCGCAGCTGATCCTCCACAGCCATCTTCCCCATGTGCGTAATCGCCCGTAACAGACTGCTAACTTACAAGATTGACCTAACGGCCGACAGCTTCTAGGCTCTGCCTACGGATTAGGTGCTGATAGCCAGCAGCTCTCTGAGACATACGAACACGACATAAAATCCTTGGTGGACATTGATGAGACATTCATTCGAGGTGACAAGATTACTAAGGAGAACTGGAGGCAGTTCCTCGGAGAAAAACCGTCAGTAAAGATCTCTTCCTATTGTTTATTCAGTTGCTAAATCAACGCAGTTACACTGTCGCTTACGTCGACTTTTTCGACGAGGAGGTAAGAAACAACAACGGAGATTGGGAAAAAGTTGTCCAAGAATACCTGTACACAGGATCAGAGCCTCTCATCAACGGCTTCTGTGGCGGTCGTAAGTTCCTTGAGCTCCTCAATCATAAATTCAGGACGCTAAAAACGATAAGTGGCACATCCTTTCATCCACCTTGCATATGGATACGAAATCCGAATACCTGAAGTCGTCACAGAGGCCCTAAGTCTTGGCTGCACAGAGTACGTCGTCTGCCATGAATTGCTGGACAACCCTCCTCCAGTTCCTTCACCGTATACGACCGCCGACTTGGCCGCGGTCATCAAGCGTGTGCAGCGCGATGAACGTTTCGATGGAATCATCGAGATGGCTGGTACCGTGAACTTCGGCATCGTGCTACAGAACCGTTTTGAGGCTTTCATGGAACACTGGAACGCATGGGAAGTCAAAGATCCTGTACAACAACTCGAGCATTGTTGCGACCTCTCAGTCTTACTGGCAATTACTGCTGGCTACGGTGATGGAAAATACGACTTCTTCTATGCCCATATCATGACTGTAGCACATGCCTTACGGGTCCTGTATCACTATTTCCCCACTGACAAGACGACGTCAATCCTGCGACAGTATGGTTTCTTCACCATCATGATCTATATTCTTCAGAAGAGACTGCCTTTCGAAATTGAGGGAATCGAGTCGATTGAGACGAGCGGTCGAGACTGGGACTGGGTCACAAAGAACGCACTTGAGCACAGGTGGGCATTGGACGATCACTTTTTCAAGGTCGTTCGAGCTACAAAAGCATTTTCCGAAACCTATGGAAAGAAAAACGACTTCTACCTGAAGGCAGCCATTAAATATGTAACCGAATTTAATGGCTGGGAAGGATTCGGAGAAGGTGTCATGGGCTTTCTTCCCAGCAGAGATGGGTACATTCCGGCGTGATCTGCAGTCACTGTCGACGACACGCTCATAGCGCGTTCCAGATTGATAATTGATTCCATGTCTGCTCTAGTCTGTCCAATTATAGCAAATCTACCATGCACAGAATTTGTTCTACGGAGCCCAAATTACATAATCACATTTCAGAGCCTATCTCAAAGTGCTTTTTGATGGCCAGCAAGCATACACTTTCCGGAGAGAGATACTCCGAGGGGTGGACTATATAAGGGCTAGTCCGAGCTTTAGAATATTCAGATTAGTTTGCTTCAGTGAAGGTATAGTAAAAGAGAAGAAGAATATCATTTTGCCTCTCCTTTAGCAGTCAACATCGAGACAATTGCGTTTACGAACTTGTTCATAGACCAAAACCCGGGAATGTACGTGGCGCATAAACCCCTGATGATCCTGTACCCAAGTATATGACCGTATCTAAGACCATCATCACCGGTTTTGCTAGACACACCCACAGCAGGCAACTTGTCAAATTCCTGGTCGATCAAGTCCACGAATGCAGCACCCAAGTCTCCATAAGTCACACAGAGACTGGCCCGCTCGACGCTGATCTCATGGCCACTAGGCTCGTCTTCGATGAGAGCGTTAGGCTGGACAAGAAGGACATCGACCAAAGAGGGGGCATTTAAGAGAGCTGCTTGCCCGCGGCGCAGATCCGCGTAAGGGTGGGCAAAGGCAGTCTTGATAGCCCAATGGAGTAGAGCTGGACGTGTGGCCGATAATGTAGGATTCCACGTTGCTGACGACAACATGAGGACTCGAGGTCGCTGCCACTCCTTCTTGCCTTGGTGTAGCGCTGCGAGAGCTGCAAGAGCTGCAAGAACTGACTTTACGCCATCCTCGATGACGCTGACGCCAGGGAGATTGTCGTTTTCGCCAAGCGTAAAGATTATCTTCTGTGCCCCGTTTAGACATTTGCTCATATTATCGATGTCCTCCAGTGGTCCTTGGAAAACTGAAACACGAGAATCCGACGACAGGGACGGAAAAAGGCCGGCGAGCTTCGAGTGCGATCGGACATAGATTCGTAGGTTCACATCTTGCTTCGCCGAGAGCCGTTGCAGCACCTCGCGCCCTGTTTTTCCTGTTGCACCAAGGATGGCTATGGTCACAGCCATGAACGCGTAGGGGTTCGATAAGGAATGAGCGGAATGCACTTTGAGCAAGTTCGAGACGAAAAGAACTTAGAAATCATAAGGTCTCGGTGGTTCAGGGTTCATCGCGTGGTTCGGACGGCGCTGTCACGATTAAGTATACTGGTGGACATTCTCCTTCAAACCTCTCCTTGTCGCTGTGCATCAACAGCGCTTCCGAAACTCCGGAAAGAGGCTAACTTTGACGACCCGATAGGTCTGTGTAGGTATGGGTTGTTGAAAAGACCGAGGTCATGCATATGTTAAAAGACAGCCAGGCTTGAGTCCCAAAAAATGGATTGGTGGTCTAGTGCCGATCTGTTCCACGTCGAAATACCTTGAGTGGGAGCACTGGTCATCAAAACTGGTTGTGAAGTCGGGTTCAACATGTTCCGAGGCGCCGATCCAGCATTACTAGGTCACAACTGTAGGCTTCTTAAAACGTGCCCATGTTATAAGGGTCCAGGGATCGGAATCAATCCAGCAGAAAGGTACAAAGCCTCCAGCTCTGCTGAGCAATCGGCTTCCTCGAGACTGGGATGTAGCTTTCTGCTTGGCTATATCCTTCGGCCGTTAGTTTGTCTTCCGTTTTCCTCAGCTTTTGGCCTTGAACAGCCGTTCGACCACTCCATATTTCGGATGAGGTCGCAAACCTAAAAGTCCTCCGTAAACGAGCTCGTATGATTGGTCGCAGAGTAGTCTCCGAGCCAGCATTCTCATACTCCAATGAATTGTTCCAGCACGCAGCTGATTAAGCTTTCAAATTCCGCTAGCTTCCAAAACACAATTTTGCCTAACATGGATGTGACCCTTTTTCAGGCAGCTTAGCTCATATGAGCTGAGACTGAATTTCAGTCGGCAGTTGTGTGGGAACTTCAGAAAGAATCTTCATAATACTATCTTATAATAACAGAATTCTCCTCCTGTATCAAGTCGCCCGCCGCCACAAATTTCCGTGGTCGAAAATAATGAGCACATCAGTGAAATCGTAGTTACACTGCTCTATACCGGTGTGAAGAGGCAATCTGGATGTGGACATGCAATATCTCTAGTGGTCAATCAAGAGGCTTACAGTGCTTGCGCGTGAACAGGATTGGCATGTCATAAACAGAATCTAAGCAAGTAGCGAAGGAGCCCATGGGCGCTTTGAAGGAATGGCTACGTTGAATATCATCTCGTCCACGCTTGGTGCCATCCAGGAAGTATGGGCTTCCGGGTTTATACAGAAAGCACGCAATCGAGAATATTCAGGCAAGGCTGGGTATTGATGCCTGGTGGCGGATATATTGAGGATGAAAGCTCGAACGGGAAGGCAACGGGGGCGGAGAGTTTATTTGCGGAATCAAAAGACTGGCGATGATCATGTTCATGACACAGGGTGGGATAAAGGAAGGATGGAAGATGTCTGTGGCTGTGAGTGAAAGCAGGTGAAGGTGTTCTTGAGATTTAGAGCTTTTGAAGAAGGTGAGTCTTCAATGTTCAAAAGTCAGAGCGATTCTGGTAAGTGGTAGTAGGTGGTAGCGTTGTTGACCCTCTGACTCACGAGCCTAGAGCATTTTCGAAGAATCAGGTTTTCATGATTTCCGTGCCTCATCTCAGATCATGGTCGCGGTAATTGAGCTTGGGTCTGTGCAAAGCTGCCTTAGGTGTCGAAAGGCACGGTAGTGAGCCAAGAAACATCGGTTGGGTCGAAGTCGAGGTCAAGATCCCATAATACATCCGGTTGGGACAGCATATCTAGCTCATAGGTCAGGTGCTGAGCAGACTGCTGTGAGTGTGCTAAGGAACCATCTGTCGCGTCCACCGAGCTTCTATTCTGCCAAGCATTCGCATGGTGAGCCTGTGCGTTATTGGCTGGATTCTTGACCGCGTCTTGCAGGGACGGATTTTGCCTGAGACGAGAATATTGTCGAGGCACAGCGTTGTAGAGAAGGCGTAGAGTGGTAACTAAGCGCTTGATCGAGTTGCTGAAAGTACCATATCCTTCTAGAACTGCGATAGCTTTCTGGCACCCCTCAACAATTGACTCTTCGGACAGTTCGGAAACTATAGATGGGCTCAGACGAGCAGCCAAAAGGACGGTAGCCGAAGTGTAGAGGAAGAGCACATTGTACCACCAGGGAGCGAGGCTCCGTAGATCTGTCCGCATTTTATGCACCGTCTCAATTGCTTCTTGCGCAATTTGAACACAAACGATGGAGCATTGCAGAAAAACTCGACCGGCTAGCTGGTTGTAGATAGAACTAGATCGCTCTTGTTCGTGGAAGTCGGACGTGACGAAGGATGAAAGGACCGGCCGTAAGAGCATGAGACGAACGTGAAGATGGCTTGTGAATGCATTAGCAGAATCCTTTGCACTTTAGACGGCAGGTTAGCATACATTTGATGCAGGACGACTGCTTGGCGATAAATTGTGGACTTTGGCGCATCATCCCGTGAATAACTAGCAATCCTCAAGTAATCAGGTAGGTCTTTCTCCCATTCCAGTATACTCCGGTCGATTCCAAGGACAGATGGTTGCCCCTGGGTATGGCCAAAGTATTTTTCATAGACTTGACCAATAGGTTGACTTTGTTCTGTACTTGGGCTATAAAAATTGAAGAGGACGTCGTGCAGAATCTCGTACAGCTTAAGGCGACTGACGTAGAACTTAGTCGTGGGAAGGCCTTGAGCTCCTGTGGATGAGTGTCCGAGGTCTGCATTGTGAGGTACTCCTTCGTTCGTGAAAGCCGGAAGAGATACCAGGGTACCTGTCCTTGGCCCTATCATGCACGGCCGACCGTAAGTCATGGCGAGCATCCTGTCCATGAGGACACAACCGTACCAGACCTTTCGCAGTAATTCCTTCGTTCCCGCATCGGTTACTCGTTCGCTTGTTTGAGGAAGATGAAGTCCCAGGCTCTGAGCAGTGCGTATGGCGAGGCCAGCATATACCCAACATTGTTGAGGCTCATTCGTGCTCTGGCAGTATTCTCCGAATAGTAAAAATGTCTGTACCAAGCGGACGGACCCGGTTCCCATAAGGTCAAGCATGTCTTTGGCTCTTAGGTAGAATGTATGGCCTGGATCTTCCTGGTCGGTAGCTGTTGGTGACCCAATTATCTGACAAGAGAGCGCAAACATGATGTTTAGTAAGCATAGAAAGGATTGCTCATCAGAAACGGAGCCTTCACCTCTCCAGACGTTGTCGTACGCTTCTTGCGTCTTGGCTTGATCCAGGTAGGGGTAAAGAACATGTATAGAATCCCAGTAGATAGCCATCAAGCTCTCCGCTCTCCGTCTAGAAGGTAAGACGTAGTCTACCTGCTTCTGTTGAAGATCACGGCCTGACACAAGTAAGGGTGCATTATCATGGCTTTGGTGGAAGTCCAACTGGGTTGACAGTGGTGCTCGACTGAGTCTCTGCTCGACCATACGCTTCACACTCTGCATGAACGTGCCTGCACTCGAACTGTCAAAGAAACCTGCTCTGTGATACTCTTTCGGCGAAGCCCCTATGATGGTGTGGACGGAATCATCACCCCACGTCAACGACATAGCACTGCTTCCGACTCCTTCCGGCTGCTGTGACTGTGCCTCAATGCTAGTTGCATTTGCTGAACTTGAATTTTGAAGGGATGTTCTTGTACCCACGGGAGTGGCAGCCAACTGAGGTAAGGTTGAGTGACGAAGCTGACCACCGGTTTGAGATTGCGTATTTCTGTTATCGATCGAACTTGTACCCACCAGCAGCGCGACAGTGCCTGCGCGCCCATCGCCGTTGTTCCATGTGCACAAACCATGACCGCCAACTTTCTTCTGACACGGCACGCACACTGTACGACGTCAGTCTGTGAGTCTCAGCTCGCCGCATAGAATGCTGGTATGAGAAATTCAAGGGAGCCAGAAACATAAGCATGGAAATAGAGGGCCATGTGCCTATTCACCGAACTTGCTGCTAATCGAGATGTGCATGGTTTGACATGTTCGGCGAATGCTAGAGGATTTTCATTAACAGCGGAAGGAGCTACGAACTGACAAGGTAGGACTGTGCTCGATAATGGGATGAGTCGTACCTGGTTGTTTCCCATCACATTTGACCTACAGGTGAGATTTAGTCAGGATCATTACGTTGTTCTGTGATATTGATCAAAATACCTTTCGGCTTCTACACGAGTCACAGGCTTGAAGGACCTTTAATCTCTTGGCCTTTGGGGCTTCCATATTGTAAGATCATGCGGGTTTGGTCAATTGCACATAATGGTCTCACAGGAAAGGAGATTCAATTGTGAGATGGTGAACCCAACCCTGTACTGGATAATTCCTGCAAGTTATCCGAGACGGTTGACGTGCGGGGCAACCGGAATGACGACCTAACCCTACCTTTCCGGGGTAAACCGCGCTATGACTCTCCATGGCCACGACTATTTTTCACACGTACAAAGATCGCCAATAAGCATCGGCGCTACTGACACATCAACTCAACAAGTTAACATCTGTAGACAGCTTGTGACCCAGCAGCTTGCTATTAAGACTTGGTCCAGCCAAGGTAGACCCGATCACCCAATTTTGCCTGTCACCTTCAACTTTCGATGGTCATACCTTGAGCAGCAATCACCTCATTAAGCTACTCATGTATAGCGACGGGCTACGACCGGCTTCGCTAATCCTCTAAGATCAGGAAAATGACAACAAATGGCAACAAGGCTGTGCGCATGTAGAGATCCAACTCATCACCCAGACTCAGCTTGGAGCAGAACGCCCAGTATGGAAGCAAAGGTGCGCGAGATTCCCCAGTGCCCAATCCGCTGCAGCAGATCCACGAGCCCGTACAGTAGACCCATCTCAACATCGGTAGAGGACCCACCCTTTGCCTCCCTTAGTAGCGAATGGACAGCAGTGTCGAGCACATGAAACTCTGGGAAGTCTGCGGAGGAATCGTTGCCACCGTCACCGTGTTTCGAGTAGCAGAAAAGACAGATAGCGCTGGAAAATATGGCTTTGGGTACGTGAATTGCAGGCTCAGAATTGAGGGGGAAACACTCCAAGTTCCTCTTGATCATGATTGCATGGACTGCGCACCTCTTTGCCGCAAATGACTTGGCCCATATCTGAACGTTAGAAAGATCCGAGGCACTCAGATCTGATCCATCTCTACCTATGCTTCTCTCGAGAAGGTCCAAGTCTGAATGTAGCAAGATGAAGAGGTAGTGCCATAGTACCTTGCTGCCGTTGCGGAGTGGCTCGAACTGTGATTCACGGAGACGGTGTTCGTAGAATTGGATCAAATATTGTTGAATATTGTCTATGCTAGCGGTAGTGAGCGACTCGTTGATGCTGGCCTCGATTATCTCGGAACAAACATCCTCTAAAGCGGCGTAAATGGTGAAATATGAATGCTCCGGGATTGACATTAGGCGATGGTGAAGATTTTCCAAAAACGCAAGGCCCGGAGAATTTTTGGACGTAGGAGTGGTGGACTGAGCACCATGCATACTGTACAACGCGAACCATTCTTGAGCGCTCGGTGCAAAGAAGAGAACATCGCTCGCGGCCTGCGATATTCTTGAAGCGGATGGCAAGAGCGTCTCGTGATGTAAGATACTTGCTATTTCAGCATCGTGGATGCGCAACCCTAGAGCAACACGTATTTTTTCTTCGTTGTGCACCCAGGCTCTCCATTTGCTATCCAGGTCTTGGTGATCAGATAAAGTAACATGTTGAGTTTGGAATATCTTCGCTCGCCGTGCCCACGAGATGACCGTGCCATGGAAAGCATCCATAATGGACAAGTGTTTGGCTTGGCCGGAGAGGAGCCCAAACGTCTGGCCAATGAGGCTAGCTTGAATCATTGCCAATGTCTCCTCAGGTCCACGCCTTATCAGTCTTTCCCAATGAGCAAGGATGGCTTTGTGAAGACGCTCGAATAGTTGGGTTCCGCGTTGATAGGCGCTGGGGTGACCAGTGAGAAGGCTTCCGATAGAACAGATCGAGAGCAAAAGAACGGAGTTTGTTTTCAATGGACGAAACGTGGGAGCATGGACCACTGGAAAGATGTGGTGAAATCTTTTGAAGTAGGATTTCACGCATAGGTTCATGAATTCGACTGGAGGGAGATTCTGATCGAGAGATCGAACCTGGAGCCGGCGATGAAGTGACTGCCGGTAATTGTCATCGATTTCGTCGTGTCGTAGGATTGGGGTCACGTACCCCGATTGAGCTTGATCCTCGCCGAGGTGAGTGTACCAAGATTCTTGGAGGTCAGCAACTGGTTTGGCACTGCGATAGGTAGTGATGTCGGTAGCAGGTCGCATGTCAGTATCATCCAGGACGAAGGGCCAACTATGCAAAAGGCCGCCGAAATTCTCGTGTGTGAGCCAATCTCCCAAACCTGAATCTGCATCCCCCTCTGACAAGAAGTCCTGGGAGAAGGCGGACGGTAGATGTTCTTGTGCCGTGTTAGGATCACTGTGAGCGCATTGCTCTGCGGAAGATTCGACTGGCATGCTAGAATCGCTTATGAGGGTCATGCCGAGATCCGCTTCTGCTATACCTATATGTCCTTCATCGTCGTGGTTGGACGACATCGTCAACAACGGACCAGGCTGCGTGGCTGAAGAGGTACGAAGACCTTGGCCATTATTGCTGTGAGCAGTATGCTGATCTTTGATGTGCCTCAGTAGGGAGTCGCTGCGTTATCAGACAAGGCCAGAATCTATGGATTTCGAACTCACTTTCTCCCATACTTTCTGCCACATTGCTGGCACTCGAAGGGTTTCTCCTTTGTGTGTGAGCGGATATGCCGTTCAAGGTGCTCGGTCTTTGAGAAGGCTCGCGTACACACGGGGCATTTTCGCTTATCTTCCCGCAGACTCCGTGTCGGTCTGACGTTAGTCATTTTGGTGCATCATGCGCGATAGTGAGCTTCCTCACAAAGAGGAACTTGTGGGATTGATCAGAAGTGGGGAAGCTTGAGCTGGGAGTAAAGGCTGTAAATGGAAAGTTTAGCGGACCCCACATCTCCTGAAAAGAACAATAGTGGGGACGTCATGCGTAAGTCGAAGTCGTTGAGAGCATGGAAGATCATGTCTGCATTGTGAATCGTCTAAAGTATGGAGGAATGTCATAGAGATCGGGTAGTCCCTTTGTATTCATATTCCAATGACAATTCAGGCTTCTACCGGTCGATTAGGCTTTTAGTCTCGTATGAATATTGAGTTCGATCTCACAAAGGTTCGCTTCTCGGCATTCGTGAGTGCTCCACGCTTTGTCCCGGACTCGGGACCTATGTAGAACTGACTGCCATGGACCTAGGAAGAGCTTTTATATGGGGGGAGCGTACCTAAGCACAAAATCTCCACGTGGGACCAATCTTGCGGGGAAATCCTGCGAGCGCCGCCGTTCCCTTTGCGGCGCACATGCCTACGATTGGGCCCCGACCCCCATTCAACGGTGTCTTTCTCGTGATCAGCTTCGGATGAACTCTACTAGTCCGACCAGCTAGACATGATGAAAGTCAGCAGCGACCCAGCAAGGCTTTGCAGAATGGATGTACGCTCGCGGAAAGAGAGACTGCATATTTGTCAAAGAGCAAGCACCAAGTGAGGATTTACTAGGGACTGTTTCACGTCGCTGTTGCGATAGTCGTTCTCAGAATATACTTCGTTTTATCTCTCTGTGATCATCAACCAGAAACAACCCTTAATATCCTAGCCATCAATATGGCAGCAGAAGTGACCGCTCCTGTTGCTTCAGGACCCGTGGAGATCAAGGTCTTCAAACTTATCAAGGTGAGCTTCACAATTTCAACCTGAGTTATTTATGTTGACTATGCCAGGGCCCAGCCCCAAGCAGAGGTCCCAACCCCAACAAAGGCTCTTCGCTACTAGATTTAAAAGCTATCGGCATAGAACGGACGACGAAGGTAGATATTATAAGGCGTCGTCCTCTACGTGACCAGTAAGGGTACGAGTGGAACCTCTTGTTCTACTTAAGTAAGCTGGGCGAGATGGTATATAGATGAGTTAGGGTAAGGTCTATTATATATAGGTAGGGTTCTAGTATAACTTAGGTTAACTACGGAACTATAGAACTATATATAGGAGTCCTATATCTATATACTCGTAAGTCCTAGTTCCTTAATTAGCTTAATTACCTATAATTAGTATAATTAGTACTAATCGTACTAATTACCCCTAATTATATTAATTACTACTACTAGCTACGTAACTCTATTATCTTATCTCTACGTACTAGGCTTCCTCGTTTAACCTACCTATATGTATACTAGCTGCACTGTAATACACGGGTGACCCGCTAGCCGTCCGGTCATATCTCTTAAATCGTAACAGCAGAATAGCGCTAGTCCTAAGGTATTAACTGTTCCACTCAGATTAAGATTACCAAGCTATCGCATATAAGGTATCAGCATCCTAATCTGATAGAAATCACCAAGTTCCTTAGAGGTATGATCCGAGAAACCCTGCACTAACGCTAGCTTAGTTTCAGTAGACTTTTGATTACACGTCGTCGGAAAGACAGACAGCGAGCGTTGCTACCGAGGATATGGTCCAGATCAGTACTTGTAGTATGCTCGAGAAGGTCTCAAGACCTTTCTTGGAGGTGCATTTGAAGTGGAAGGTGTGGAAGATCTCGAGAAGTAAATCAGTCGTCACGGATCTCTATCAAAGTAACCGATTGCCAGGGTCGGGCGGGTTCCGGCTGTGAAAGTGCTTGGCGAAGGAGTCCAAGAAGTGTCAGATGCTCCAGGAGGAGGCCACATCATCAACCGTCGAAGATTCGGAGGGCTTTCCCGTCAGTTTTGTTCATGATCAGTCCGAGCCCGTAACGACGCACAAGACGCCCGAGAAGCTCATGTTCAACGATGAAACGCACAAACCACAACAAAGGCAGTTCCAACGTTTCGAACCTGGACCATCAGAAGTCTACAAACTTGGCCACTTCGGCATGGCCGTGTCAGAGTTCGCTTCCGAAGTGGAGTGGTACACACAATATTTCAATATTATACCCTCTGACATCCTCTACGTCTCCGTGCCTCAGTTGGCAAAACAGCAGCCCGAGAGGAAAGGGGTAGCAATTTTTGCTCACATCGACTGTGGCGAGGATCTGGTTGATCATCATACATTGTTCCTGACAAGCGCCACTCCCGAAATGAAGCACCATGTGCACCATTGCAGTTTCGAGATTCACGACTTTGATACTCAAGGGTTCGATCACCAATGGCTTGCTGAGAAGGGCTACAAGTCCGCTTGGGGCGTCGAACGCCATATACTTGGTAGCCAAATTTCCGACTACTGGTGGGATGCTACTGGCAACATGCTGGAGCATTATGCTGATGGCGATCTAGTCAATATCGAAGCTCCGGTGGCGTTTGGACATGCAGGACACAAAAGGTTGGCTGTTTGGGGGCCTGAGGTACCAAAGGCTTTCTCAGACTGAGATTATTGTGGTTTTACAGTCCACGTCACGCTGTGTTGACATTTGGAATTTATTCGTAGTTTGGCCATTCTCTCGATCTTTCTATACCCCAAATCTTAATGAAGGATGATCAACATCTTTACTTCCCTGCACAAGTGCCCATGGCGAGATTTGGAAAGCGTCTGAAAACTTAAACAAGAACACCCTACCAAAAACAACAAGACGCGTGAGTGCCAGGGACAAAAAAACATCAAAAGGTTATGTTGTGATTGATTGAACGAACATCGCTGATCCTGGACGCCCTTCGCTAATCTGAAACCGAGTATCTCTACATTCATGCCTGATTGCACTAGATCCTGAATGGAAGTAAGCTGGTACTACAGCAACACATCAGCCAAGCCATCAATAGCGCTCTTCAGCTCGTTGGGTGTTGAACATGCCATGTAGACGAATCTGTCGGGTCGCACCAATAAAAACTTCATGCCTTTGACCTCCTTTGATATCCGATATGGGTCGTAATGTTTTGGTGCTGGCCGTCCTCGGCACAATGTCGAGTCAACAGCAAACTCCTCACCAGTGGCCACACGAGCGGCACAAACACCAAAGCCGGTTAGCTGCCTTATCCGCAATGACTGCATGTCATAGTCCTGGATCAGAGCTGTGGCCTCGTCTGCATCAAAAAAACTATTATGGGGCAGTTTTTTGACCGCCAGCAGAAGATCTCTTGCCTCCTCTGGTGAATCAGGTAGCACCACCAACTGTAAGAGCCCCTTTTTTTCTGTCGCGAAAATGAGGTCATCACTGAATCTGACTCGGTCTGACTTGGAATCCCACGTATAGACTTGTGGCAACAGCACCCCACCGTGACCATCTGGCAAGAATGGCAGGCCTGGTTGGTGTTTGTACCGTATCATTCCCTGTGCCCGAGGGCCTTTTTCAATCTCTCTTCGCCAGCTTGGGATCAGCTGGTAGAACCACATGGACCAGTCTCGGACAAAAGCTTTCAATGGGTCGCGTTGAGTGACGTACTTCCCATTCTGAATTGTGGCAGCCAGTGACCGGTCCAACTGTTGCTTTCTCTCCAAGTACCATGTCTTGATAACTTTAGCATGGTTGGCCTGGGGCTCTTGATGCAGCAAAGCCAAACGCCATGCGAGCCCCCATGCATCCCGAAAACCAGATGCTATTCCTTGTCCACCGAAAGGTGGGAATACATGTGCAGCATCTCCAGCCAGAATGACTCTTCCCTCTGCCCATCTGTTGCAGCTGCGTGCTTGGAAGGAAAATGGTCTTGACCTCAAAACTTCGATGCAGTCTTCCGGATATCTCACGTCATGGGTTAATCCGTAACGACTTCCTGAGTGAGTGATGTAGGGGAAGATAATTTTCTGCGTCTCTTCCAGGGTCGCCATCTTGGTTCCATCTTCGCCTTTGTGGACGACGAACTCAAACCTCCACAAACGATCGCTCTGTAGACCGAATCTTCCGCAAACAGCCGGTCGGTCAGGGTTGCACAGGAAGCGGAACTCGTCCGGGAAGAAAAGGTTGTAGACCTCAATTGGCGTGTAGCCGAGTCTCCAAAGTGGATAGTTTGGATGAGATTTTTCGGTGGGAAGTGTGATCCTCCAATTGAGCGCCACCCATGTCTCTTCATAGTTCGTGCTGGAAAGTGTCAGCTGAAGCTCATCAATAGCAGCTCAAATTCACCCTTCACACTTGTCCATGGTAATGCCTTTGGGTTCCAAATACTTCTTCCGCACATAACCAGTCTTTCCATCTGCACCAACAAGGAATTTGCTCCGAATTGATTTTGTTTGGCCGTCAGCATCAGTGTACTGTACTGTGACACTCTCTTCGTTTTCACTGATGTTAGTGACAAGACACTTGGACCTCAGCTGAGCGTATAAGCTGTCCGTTATCGAGTCGCGAATGGCTCTCTCCAGCGCTGGCTGTTTATGGCACATGAAGCCAACATGCCCTGTGCCACCTTCGCTTGTACTGTAGTCGAATGACAGTGTAGGTCGCTTGGACAAGTCTGTGTGCACTCCGCTTATGAAGTTGAACCTCGTCATGGCTATTAGGATTAGCTATGTCTTGCTACATCCGGGCAGAACTTACTGCACCCGATCTTCGTGAACACTTTCTCATACACGCCGATTGCTTGTAACGTGCGTACACCATCCTCATCGAGCGCAATGCCGCGCGGATCGGTGGTAATGTCTGCTTCTCGCTCCAGGACAATATTGGGCACACCTGCTTTGCCCAGCAAAGCCGACAACAGTGCGCCAGTTGGACCACCTCCGCAAATTGTTACATCTGTCTGCTCTGCCATTGTGTAAAAGAGATTGGATGATAGCGATCAAAAGTAATGTGTTGAGGTACGTAAATGCGTGGCATTCGAGCTTGGACTTGTGGTGTTGAATGATTTAATACTTCAGGCCATCGCTAGAGACTACCGGCTGGCCAAAGGCCGCTTGGACCTGCCGACACGCTGGCCAGACACTCTCTCAAGCCATTATGATTCCGGAGTGTGCGCAAGCATCAAGGCTGCGTTGAACCGGTGGACGAGCCCATTTGATTCGTCAATAATTGATGCGTTTCGCTTTTTGAGGCTCGTAGGCTTCTCCAGACAGTGGCATCCCCACATCAATCGATCGGCCAAATTTAGCGCGGGACTCGCTCGAACTCGCAGAGATTACTAATGCTGAACTGTCCCGCCGCATGCAGTGCGGGACCGCACTCCGCTGGCCTTTGGTACCTAAAACGCTCCAGAAACGATGCAACGGAAAGCGAAGACACTTTTTGCGTCCACCGGCTGAGAATAGTGTTCACTGCGCATATGAATGATGTACAGGTGCTGCTCGAGAAGAGAAAGTCGACAAACTGCAGACGCAATCTCAGCACGCGTGACCTTCATGGATCAGAAAACCTGAAAGAAGATGAGCAGACCAACTCACATCATCCGTTTAATTGCGGTCGAGAACGGTCGCGTCCATCAGGGTCAACTGGCTGACACGAGTCGAGATGTCGGTCTGGATTCTGTCGAGGGGAAGACCATCACAGCCTATGAGATCAATGGCTCAATGATCAACGGAGAAGTGACGCAGAATACTCTGACAGTCAAGCATCTGCTCTGTCTGGTCTCGGCGGAGGACTGCAACATCACACGGTGTCTCGGCTTGAACTACAAAGACCATACAAAGGTGAGTCAATGATATCTCTGCACCAGATGAAGCTTACCAGATCTTCGCAGGAAGCCAACCGCACGTTTTTGAGGCGTCCTCGCACACTAGCGTCAAAAAGATACCTCCACACTGAGGACATCAACCTCACCAAGCCAGCATGCATACTCTCTCAGATCGGGTGAGCCAGTAAGAACCCCCGCACTGCACCAAGTCTGTGCCATGCAACAAATGGAGAAGGGCGTTCATTGCCATCTCACGTGCGTCAAATCAATTCTAGATACTGAGGCAATATAAATCAAGACCGTGTAGCTTACAAGCAAAGTTCCTCAAGTCAACGAAGGCTTCTTCTATACCAACACAGATCTCGCCGCCTGCTAAGATGGCACCGGAGATCATCATCACGGCAAAGGCGCGCTGATTACATCGGATTATGGCTGAAGTACTTGGAACACAGGGCGGAATTCAGTGCTGGGCAGCAGTACTGCAGTACTGCAGCGCTAGACCTCGTCGTCGCTGACCTCGTCGTCGTCGCTAACTAGGAAAAACTTAGTATTGGGCAGTAGTCCCTATAGTTAGGGGTACGTCTTCTATCCCTAAGCGCTGTATTTAGGGGTTTGCTTATACCTAAGCCTAGACTTGTTTATAGCCGGCTTTTTTCCTTATTAGGCCGCTAAGTCATGCCCGGAGTTAACCGCCGGGCTTAGATTGCCCTCCTCTACTAGCCTAGTGCTTACTTATTATAGGTCGACAGCGACTCCACAACTGCAGTACTGCAGTACTGCTAGAGATTTTGGCCAGCAGTGCAGTACTGCTGCCCAGCACTGGCGGAATTGGACCGGGATTGAGCTGGAATGCAAGACTGGATCGGATTTGGGTACGGTATAATGGGGACGAAAATGTCTTCTCTTTTCAGGGGGAGGCCTGTGTTGCGCTCATACATACAGTGCCACACGATGTGGATGCGGAGTGGTCGGATTACAACTGGAATAGGTTTGTCGAGCCACGTACTAGACGCGACTCGCACTGGGCAAGCTTCGCAGGAATACACACTTCTCCTCGCTCGGCTCATCGAATCCTCACCCAATCCCTCTTTCTCACCGCCTGCAGTACGTTCCTTTTTCCGGCGACACCGCACCCGCATAGCATCTATCTGCATCGCTCTAAGACTCCCAAGAGAGTATCTTGTTCAAAAGATCTTGACCAGCACATACACTGTGGCGAGTTGAAACCCCAGAAGAACGAGCGGCGAATGGGCTTAGTCTCTGCATGGGGTGACCAACTCTGTCAGAACCCGTAGCGCTTCTACTACTCGTTCGAAATGTCATTCACTATGGTTTGACACAGCTCGAAGCTCCTGCCATGGCTTTCTTGAACGGTCACAGCGACCTACGCCTGCCAGGGCTGGATAGTAAGGAACAACCTAAACGTGCGACGTGTGGACACATAAGCTGTATCGCAATCTTATTGGATGCTTTGATCTATTTCTCGCGCTGTCATCCAGCCCTGTCCGATCTGCTCGATGTGCTCGTCGACCCCATTGATATCGACCATCCTTCTCATCATGCCCACCCGCTCTTCATCGGCATTCAGCTGCTCTACGAGTCCTCGCCATGTGTACCTCGTTCGCTTCTTGCTTAGTCTGGGTGATATGAGCCATTGTGATGGCAGAAAGGGCGGTGGAATCAGTTGGTATCACTAGGGGCAAGCAAAGAGGGCTGAAAGAGATATGGGATGTATCTGTGCGATACTCCCTCCGCAAACTGATGGAGGAGGAGAAGAAAGAAGGGAAGCAACCTCCTTGGGGTCAACACTAAAATGTCCATGCCAAGCCTTGCCTGCCAAAGCATTACTTTGTCACTTTGTAATCACACAAACGTTTGTCTTCTTCCTCTTCTTCTCTATAGCCTTTCGGTAGGGGTATCGCACAGATACACCCTAGAACCTTTAATACCCTTTACTTTCGTCTCGCTTTACTCTAGCAGTCTCTTCAGCAGTCAAGATATTATACTTACGTCCGATACGCAAGGATGGAAAAGTACAATGACTTGAGCCTGACCGTATTGTGACTCCAAGCATCACAGAGATGAACAAGGCTAACAGACCTGCAGTACGTCAAGTTTACCAAGGAGGAGGCCAAAGAAGTCAGGGCTGCACTCTTCGGCCCCGAGCCAGAACCAGAGCCACAACCGAGCTACGAAGACTTGTGGAACTCTATACATGAGGGCATGGACGACTTGATTGTTGATGAATTTGGACCGCCTGTGCGCGTGGCTGATATTGGCAAGTACAAGCCTGTGAATAAGGCAGCAACCGCGATAGCCCAGGCCAATGCCGAAGCAATGGAGCCGAACGATCGGCGAACACCTAGAGAACCATGGACGCCAGCTACAAAAGACAAGGTGGTACTGGTCAAACAGTATATCAAGAGTATACCTGCCAAGTACAATGTGGACCGCGCGGTGGATCACATCTGCGCTCTGGGACTGGACACCGCTGAGAAGAGGCCGGTTGTTGTTGTCAACGTCAAGTGGGAGGGTTGCCCATATTCTGAGAACACGTGGGAGCCTCTGAGCTCCATGAAGGAAGCCGACATACCCGAAGAGCAAACGCGTAGCGGAATGCGGGAGGAGGCGTTGAGAGCTGCCCCAGTATCACAGCCACAGCCAGAACCAGAACCAGAACCAGAGCCAGAGTCATAGCCGGAGACGCGGCAGAAGCGAAGGACCCGAGGCAAGACCTCTGCAGGCAGGAGACAGCGCACCAAGTGATGTACTTGATGAAAATGGAAGTCTCTTACCGCACTGTGCCTCCAAGTAACGCATGATCTTCCTATGTTCCTCGTCCGCCGTGAACTAGATGCTTGTATTTTGCACACTGCGTACAGTACCTTGTTCGTTGCGCGTAGTTGAGTTACCATGGAAAGACTACTTCCTTTTCGACGACCGCGCAGTCACTGATGTACCACATGCTCGCCATGGCACAAGCATGGAGCGTGTTGTCTGGGTGCCATGCATGTATCACGCCATCTCAGTCGAGCTCTTGAAGAAGGGGTTTCCTGCGGTCTTGCCTCCTCGCGGCAAATGTATTCTTGCAAGGTTGAGCAGCAAACCGGAATGCACTTCTGATTGTCAGTCTGACAAGAAATGAAGATCAAGAAAGAATAATACGAACTCGCATTGTCTCGATAAGGTATTATGGAGCTTTCAGTTCGCAGCGGCAGAGCGGACAAAACCACGCCCGGATACTGCCACCCCACTGCAACCCAGCTTGCCAATCGGCAGCGGCCCGTAGGCAGCGTACTGTAAGTTAAAGAGGTGCCAGGTTCTCATGCGCGGCGCCAACCTTATTCACACATCGCATTTCCGCGAGCACTTTTCGCTTCGACTGGCGATGACCAGCTCTTCTCCTTTCGTGGCAGTCGCTTCTGGTCTTCGCGCCAATCCTGGATCTGCTTGTGACAGCCTTCCGCCGTGGCCCGAAGTTTTGTCTCTTTGACATCCTTGTAGATTCAGTATCCTCATTGCCAAACAGTCGCCAATAACGGCCGCTACGGTGCGTCAGACCTGCTGAGCGGTTTCGATGTGAATGCCAAATGGTCATGGGTGAAGGCAGAGTAGACAGCGAGTAGCGATCCGAATGCAAGCGATGGCCATGACAGGTGGCACGTGCCATGCGTTCCTGCCAGCATCGAGGGTTGTCTGCTGCAGCAGCAATGTACGGTTATTTCAGTACAGGGAAGCGAGCTGCTGCTGGCGCAGCGGGGCCCAGTGACCTTTCTGGCAGCCTTGTTGGAATTTGCGGTCTTGAGCCTTCGGATTTTCAAACTTTGACTGGTCGTTCCATTTCCGCTGTGCATGGCTGCATATTGCAATGCCGAAAAGTCGTCGTCGATGAATGGTTCTGCGAAGGTAAAAAGTTGTATTACGACTGATAATGTCGATACAATCAAAGCGTGTGGGCAACGGAGAGGTGCAGCGTGGACGCAGCTGTGTTGGTATGCTGAAGATATCTGAAATACGGACTGCGAGCCCGTACTCTACATGTTGCGAGATTCCTAACTTCGGAGTTATCACTGAGAGTAAACGCATCGATGCAATCTAAACAAGGCAAGTGAAGAGACAGCGCGAGCAGGTGAAGGCAATCCAAGCTTATAGCTCTCACCCTACAGATTCTGAACAACAAAAGGCTTACTATAGCCACTCTGCTATTGAGTGTTACTCGCAAATCCTTCCTCGTAGAAGTGGGGTCACGTTACAAGCTGAGGTGTGCAAAAGTTTTCTCGACGGTACCTCTACTCTTTCTTTTCTTCTCTTCATAGCTTGCGGTAGGGGTATCGCACAGATACACCCTAGAACCTTTTATACCTTTCCTTTGCCTCGAGAGTTAGTAAAGATGTCCTCATCAAATCCTACTACTCGTCGTGTTGTTGTGTCAGTGAAAGAGGTCGCCTGCAGGTACCTGGACTCAAACAACAACGGCCGGCTTTCGAAATGGACCGCCTCGCTAGATGTTGAGCGACAATTAAACGTCAACGCTGTCCTCAAAGAGGAAACCTCCGCACAATTGACGCTAGAAGAGAGAGACAGCTACGAGCCTCTTCATGTCATCACCATCCCCTCGACCAGCTCGACATACAAGGTCTTTTTCTTCACCGAAAAGCTGGGAATGGCCATTGAGCAGCTAGACATTGATGATAGAACTCGGTAAGTCCCACGACTGCTAATGCACGATTTTGTTGCTGACTAAATGCTAGGTGTACCAAGGTAATCTGTGTCACCTTCAGCCAGGAGTCAGCTCAGCAAGCAGAGTGCATGAGGCTGTTTCGTCTCCTCAAGCAAGCCATTTGGGTAAGTGCCTCACCCATCCTGCAACACACCATGACAACCACTTCGTTTGGCATCTGCTAACAAGTCAATAGCACCTGCCGGAACGAGAGCTCATGTACTTCAGTGAAGGGTACAAATTGGCACGAAATGTGACTGCCGGTGCTCGCTCTTTGCCTCTGTCTCTGCGTCTCCCTTCCTCCGCCAGTCACCTACACCAGCCTGACATCCGATCAGAGCCATGGTGCGTGTACATCCCACACGTGGATGTGCAGTTCAAATATGTGCAGTACCTTGCCCGAGAGGATGTCCGTGCCTTCATTAGAAAATGGACAAGAGGCAGATTGGCGACCGGCGAGCAGCTCCTCCCGAACATTCAAAGCACCTCAACACCAGCACCAGCACCAGCATCAGCACAGACAGCTCCGGCTGCAAACACTCTGAACTCTGGCCAGCATGCCATCGCTCCACCTCCACCTCCTACAAGCAACCAGGTGCCAGGCTCAGCGCCTAGTAAATGTGGAGAATGCAGAGGAGGCGAAGCGCCCATGACCTTTTCTGCGCTCAAACATGGCCACTACCGGCATGTTTGGATTCGTTGCTTGGCTAGTCCATATGTGAGCATGCTCTGAACTCTGAATACGAATTGGAAGCTAAAACTTGATAGTGCAAATCGAACGACGAGTGGTTCCATGTAGCCTGTACCGACATCGCCGGTTCGCTATCCTGGATCAGCAAGCACAAGTTCGGCTGGGTCTGTCAGAACTGTAGACCAAATTTCGCGGGCGCCGATGGTACTGGGAAGTGCAGAATTAGGGGTTGTCTAGCATAGATAGTAGCTGCAATCGAACTGAGGTCCCGGTAGATTCACTGATCGCATTGCCAGTGGACCAGTGGATTAATTTCGTGCCGCTCCTCATTCCCTGCACGATGCCTTGTCTCGAGCCATTGTACACTGTAGCGACGCCTGAAAGAAACGTGAATAGCTCAAATAACAAAGCGCCAGCAGAGTCCGACCAGCGACTCCATCTGCTCACAAAGCACCAGACAGCATATTACAGAACAGGGAACGCTTTGGTAGGTGTCCCTCAAGGTGTTGGTGGTCGGTCAATGCATCAGGGCTCATGCCGTCGTCACATATCTACCAGTCGGCGTGAATCGTGGCATGATTTGTAGGCATCGTTCTGTCGATATCGTTGCTCTAGCCGCTCTGCAGCTGTTGGGTGGCATCGTCGGCCAAGCAGTGAGCTACAAAGTACGTCGTTCCTTGTCCTAACGCCAGTATCGTTGTCAAGAAGTCTTGCTTGCTACTCGTACTTGGAATAAGCCACATTTGAGATGTCCTTTCCGGCGGCGAAGTATACGGACGACCGAGACTCGAATCGAACAACAGATCATGGTCTCTGTGCTTTCGCGCAACCTTCAGTCCGTTGACAGAAGACAAATGATCTGCCAGCTTTGCAAGCAAGACTAGCAGGTCTCGCTGGAGGTGGTGAAAGGAAGTAGTTGCCATAACACCTCCTGCCCGCGCTAAATTGCATCTGAGCGAACCTCGACCCCGGTAGCGAATAAGCATAACCTAGTATCCAACAGGAACGGGCGTGCGATCAGCTTGACATAAAGCGGCCTAGGCACACACTTCCAGTCTGACCTACTTTCGGTCAGTACGATAGCGAAACCATCCTCAAAAGTTCCCACGTGAGGAACTGATGATGATGGGTCCTTTCCCAAAGGCTGAGTAGCATAGTGTTCACTGTGTCATCAGCAACGAAAGAATTGAAGGGTAGAACAACCAAGGGTAAGGAAGGAGAAGATACGGGCGTAGCTTCTGGGTGACTGTGGCATTTGTTGACCAGGACGTCGAGTCTATGAACAATGTCTGTTGGGCGTCCGAAAATTTGTTGGTGTTTCTCGTGGCGGCGTCAACCATCAGCAGCTTGAGCAGGTCAGGAAGGGCCACGGACTTTCGTTGACGCTTTCTCGGCCTTCATCAAGATCTCCTTCAGTACCCTGCGAGACTGCATCCGGGGGCGAAGCAGCTCTCAGCATCGATATCATGGCTACAGTGCACCATGACACGTTGATCGCAATAAGCTGTCTTACGCGTCCATGATCGGATTGCTCTTGTCTTCTGACATACGAATATGATGATTTAGCTCAGCCATTCAATCCATACCTCTTGCTGAAAGGGATTGGGGCTGTCGTAGGTGCCGTAATGTCGCCATGCCGAAAGCATTCATAGCGTCCAGTGGACAGCTTTTTCGGCGCTGGAATGGCGACTGGATCTGCAGTTGCGAGGTCTGAGGCTAGGTGTGGGTTGCTGAGATGTGTCTGATGTCCATTGGCGTCTGAGTGGGGAGTCTCAGAGGTTGTGTCCTCGTCGACGGCCCCTGAAGCCTCTGCCGCATCGGCCGATTGCGCTTCGAGACAATTGTTCCTAGAGTGCCCTCGCCTAGCATCTTAACGTAAATCATGCCCTCTTCTTCGGCTGCGAGCTCTCCTGTCACCTCAGCAGTAAGGTCTCGTGGGGCGTGGGGTGTGTTGGTTGTCTGCTTCGAGATCTCAACCGAGTTCGAGCCAAGGCGCCTCCTCATATCCTCGACATTTGTGGTAGCGGAAGGATTGGACAAGTTTGTGGAGCCGCCCGGTTGACGACGAGATTGCCTGGCGCCCAGCCTTGTTGACGAGAGGCGCGCGCGTTGGACGGTTTCGGGTCGGAGTGGAGGGAATTGGTGATGAGGTTGGGCCTGTTCGAGCAAGGCGCCGGGTTGGGGGACGAGATTGCCTGGCGCCCAAGCCTTGTTGACGGGAGGCGCGCGCGTCAGGACAAGCTGGAGGCTGAAAAAGGAGCTGCTCACAGTCCCGTTTTGTCCGATAGATTATCGTGCCTCCAGTTTACCTGCATATTTGCCACAACTCGAGATGTGGTGCCAGCTCAAGGTCTTTGCAGGCGCTGGGATTGGGAGTCAGGCTGAGTGTTTGGTAGATTGGCGCGGCCATGGATGGAGGTCTGTCCATGAACGGCCATCGTGGAGAATGAAGACGGTCAATTGATACCTGCAGGTAAAATTCAAGTCTTCGCTGTGTCGGCTGTTCGCTGGCCATACTGCAGAACGACAGTTGCTCAAAGGCGCCTATCTCTGGACAGACACTTATTGGCTGAATGACAGATATGGACTATGTGGCCTGAATTCAAGTTGTGGTCGGTAGGTGCTCGACTAGGGTCAGGTATGACGCTCTAGCGCCCTTTGAACTACCGCGAGCTCGGTTTCGGATTGATTGGAGGCTGGTTACGTCTAGCTAGGTAGAGGTTGGCCCAGTATGGTTGAAACGCGTTTAGTCCAAAGCACATCGGCGTTGACGACTGCGCGGGAAAGTAGTACGGGCTTGTCGTAGACTGCTGAGCAACGGAAGAAACCACAGCCAAACACCTCTGCGCACAAGCGAAGTCTGCTTTGTAAACGGACACATCAGCTGGAGCTCACCGCCTCGTGGCAAGCATGTCGCATTTGTTATTGTCGCCAGGAAATGAGTCCGGTCCAGATCCCAGGCAGCCGCTCGTAGAGGATTTCTCAAAGGTGATAGCTATCGTGAGAGCCCCAGAGTGTGTATTGGTGAACCGATGCTCCGAAGTCGGTCGTCGACTGTTGACTTCAAGGCCCAGGACCACTTTGAATGCTTTGAGCATAAATTGTGCCTCGACAAGTCTTTGTTTTCTCAGAGGAGTTCCAGCCGTGTATAGGTATGAACATATCTTTCTCTTATCGTCACACAGCTGTAGCCACACATTTGGAAAGAGGATACGGTCGAGACAACGATGAAGCGAGCGTGTGGGGTGTGACCAATGGAGGTCAGAATCGCAATGTGGCTCAGTCTTGCCGCGGCAATTTATTTGACACTGGGACGTTCATCAACGCAGTCCGTTGAGTCAGCTTGATGCCGATAGTGGCAAATGCTTGGGTTCAACTATCTTGGGCATTCTAGAAGTTTGTTATGGCTTGCCAACAGTCATTACTATACAGGTCACCATGCTGACCATGGAGAACTCGAGGCGCTCCGCAATCACTTAATCTCGCCATTTACGACCCATAGTATCCTCCCAGTACCGTGAAAGACCCTCATCTGTCTCAACAGCCGGCAAAGAGTCGTAAGTTGTACTTGACCCTAGCGCCGCATTGATCCTTGCTTTCAGCGGAGATGAGAGCATAGAAGGTAGGTGTCGATTGACTGTACCTGCCAAGTTGCGCCGTCGTGCCTGCAAACCTCGGTTGTCATCAACAAGCTCACCGATATCAATTCCCCATCTCATACCACGGATACCTGTTGAAATTCCGGCGTCGTCGTTCTGGTCATTGACAGGCCACCATCCCAATCCAAATTTGTTTTGCTTGAACAGACCGTTGCTCGGTGCCTCTCGATCCATCTCAGCCTTTAGCAAAGACACCAGATTGCTACCTGCCAGCATGCTCATTTGCGCCGCTATGCTGCCGGGAGCCTTGGGTAACAACGTGCTGCGAGGTATGAGGAGAGAGAGAAAGGCAACACAACAGAAAACCAGAACGACAAGCACGACCAGGGAGATGGTAAACCCAAAATCTTGCCGAACGACAGGTCTGTAGAGGGTGAAAAACCCATTAGTAACGTTTCGCAGCTCCGGAGCTGGTAAAGCATTTGAGGGGACGCGGCTGGTCAAATCGTTCAGATCGATGGCACCAAGAGCTAGGGAGAGTGCAAGTTGGCTGTAGTCCTGATATACCTCTGCTGTGGTGGACTTGAGGGTTTCAATCTCGAAAAGATCAAGGTGATTGCCTGATCGGATCTCCTGCTTTTGGCAAAGCAGACTTAGAAAGTAGAGTGCGCTGAGTCTTGGATGTAGTTCTTTCCCAGTATGATAGATACCTTGGCCTCCGTCGGGCAAGAGGACCGGTGCTGGATACGTATCCGAGGCTATGGTTTCGTTGATGAACACGACAGACGTTGGGTCGTATGCAGTAGGCTGCCAATCGGTTTGTGTCGAAGAATATACGACGACTGTCAATGTTACTGTGAACTTTCGCTGTATCGTTTCACGACCTCCTGCGTCGTGAGTCCTGTTTGCGTGCACATCTGAGCCTGCTTTCAAGCGTGAGAAAGTCACATTGGCTTTGACGAGGTTGATATCTCGTGTACAATTGATCGCCCGAATACTGGGCATGTTTTCGCCGAGTGTGGCACGATCAATAGGCTTCCCATCGCATGTCACCTTTGAGAAGTCGACAGCGCTGCTGCTCAAGCCAGAGAAGTTGGCCAAAATAGTAGTCATTGAATCGTCGAATTTGGATGGGTACGTTGTTGCGAAGTAAGGAATTTCCTGCGCTGCACTCCGGTTCGATGGTAAAATAGTTGTTGACACGTTGATGGCTCCCATAGGCAGATTGTACTGTGATTCGCAAGTCTTTGAAATGCATTGGAACTGGAACTCATACCCAGACGTCTCATTGCAGCTCGTGGCAAATAAGGCGAAATCACCATCATGAGCTGCAGAGCAAGTGACACTAGTATTGAGACTTTCCATTTGAACCTCGAGCTTGTCATGTTCTGTACTTTGGGGCCCTGATTCAAGCAATGAACTTATGTTGTAATCCATTACTGGGAAATTCAAAGAACCTAATCTGTCAAATGTGACATAGATATTCCTCGTCTGGGCATACCTTTGTGAAAGATCTTTCGACACCGGAGCGAGTAAGAGAGGAGCGGAAGAAATATCCACCCACTGGGACAGATTGTTCACCAGTCTTATCGGGCTGACGTTGACCGGAAATGTGGCTGGAGTTTGCACGCTACCAAAGGACGGGTAGTACATATTACCGGCCATGATCTTGAGCACCGGAAATGCAATGACTAGTGAAAGGCAGGAGACCGATATGAAGGACCATTCCGCGGCCTGACGCTCGAAGAGAACTTTGCTCACATCTCGAACCTGACGACGAACCATGGCCCGTCCTGATCGTGCAGAATTTGTCACTAGCTGGCTATAGGTTGAGAGTGTAAGTGCTGCGTGTTCGATACTGGAAATGCCATAGCCGATGATCACAAGGATGGCAGTTGGGACTAAATCGTATGCCGTTGTTTCTGTAGAACTATCAATCTGGAAGCCATCTTTGCTCCGGGACCAAGACAGCAAAAGCACTGCGACTATTGCTACTGCACCGAGGACAGAGAGAATGCCGATCCTTGAGCCGATCCGTAGGGCGAGTGGTCGAAATCTGTGGCCATGAACCGAAGTCGCATCGTCAAGTATGTCTTCGACAACAACTCCGGCCGTAGAGTGCCGTGCATCTTCGGAGGCACCACGATCGCTCATTTCGTGACTCTCAATAGGTAGGTTCGGTAAGTCGTGTCCTCCGTGTGAAGCCTTTGAGAACTCTAGGCGCAGCCTATCATTGTTGTCCCTCGTCAGGCGACAGTAGGTGTCTTTCAATTGCCAATGCAGCATATCATTTCCCAATGATCCAAGATTGGCGAACAAAGGATGAACGTCTGGACTGTTGGCCATGATCCTGGACACCTGGTCGAGCGACGCTGGATCCTGATTCAATAAGGTGTAAGGCGTGGCGAGACACAGGATGACGAGCGCAACTAAAGCGAGAACCCCTAGTACAGCTTGCAGCGGTCGAAGAATGTTGATGCGAATGTAAAACAAGTCAGAAGACCTGTAAAGTGTACCGACAATTGGCGATCTGTCCGGCGCTCGTGCTGCAGTAGAGACTTGGGTTGCCAGCATCTGCGAGAACCCGTTTTCCGTCGTTTCCTTCAAGAGAGTGATGTTTTCAAACCACTTCCATGCCGTTTGGTCGGTGAAAAATGTGATGGAGAACGGATCCATAGGTGAGACGGCCTCACCGTTCAAGGCAACACCGTTCAAGGCATAATTGTAGAGGTACAAAAATCCATACTTCTGCATGACTTGAAGATCGGAGAACTGGGACCAGTCGTAGCTATTCGGGATGGTGTCTGACAAGTCATTAGTTGCTGCTGCTTCGAAGACAATCTGACTCTGTGGGTCGGTCGGATAGTTCAACAGAGCATGTATCACATCTAAACCAACACCAACGTCGGAAATCTTCTCCGCAGCCTCTTGATCTAAGATTGGAACACTACCTATCAAGCCTGTCGTGCTGTTGAATGTGATGTTCGCAGGGGTCGACCAGTACGTCGGAGAACAGATTAGACCGGTTGTCAGAACATTGATCGACCCATTCCTCCAGCCACCTGTGTTGTCACGGAGAGTGTCATTTGCGGCAGTGATGCTAGTCTGATTGACTGGTATCTCCACAGCCATGCTTGTCATTAGCCATCGAAAGTCGTCCTCAGCGTTGCAGCTCGTGATATTGGACCAAGTGAATGGTGGTACATTGAACAGGTCGGTCTGGTTGTTCTTCGAGAATGAATCAATATTGGAGCTGTTTTTGGGCCAGATGACGGTCTGAGAAATGGGTAAATCGCAGTCCGTATTGTTTTGAGCTTCGAGCACGAATGACGAATTCCTCCCAGCCTGCAAGTACCTGCCCGAGTATTCGATCGGCTCGCAACTCAGCTTCGCAGAAAATGAATTGACCTGGACGTCTATCAACGTGTCTTCCAAACCATCCGTGTTGAAAGACGGGTAAGCATGCCATGTAGTCAGATAAGGATAGTGATTTTTTTCAGTCCGCTCGCCGGCATATGACGCCACGTCCAGCGCAGGTTGAACACTTCTCCAACCAATAAGCATGGCCAACGAGCCGTTGAACACGAATTTGTCCTTGGTGAAAACGGTCTCTGTGGTATTGTGGCCAGTGCTCAAGACCTCTTGTGACAATGCATTAGCCAGTGGCACAGTTGCGCCGCTAAGAAGACCACAAGCAACGACCGACGCCAAAGCCCAGTGACGGTGTCTAATTGCCGTGTACACCGAAATTACATCGAGGCTGTCGATATAATTCAAAAGGATTGAGTCTGATGCCTTGACCCATCTTCCAGACATTGCAGCCCATGGCATGATCAAGCTGAAATCAGAGCTCATACTCTTCCAAGCGAAGCCCAGAAGTATAGCGACAACCGTAGGAACATACTGCAGAGCACGCACCACATTTCTGTTCTTGGACGAAAGTCCGTCCATCGAGGTGATCTTCCGGTAGACAAGCTCTAACCCTACAATGCTTAGCAGCAGAGCTAGAATCAGAGCTGCGAGTCTGACTTTCCGGAAGCTGTGAGGCGTCCATGTTGCGCGAAAAGGGACGACGTCGTGGTTTCTGACGCGCGTAGCCTTGAGAATACCCGCCTGTCGACTGCTCGTCCTCGAGTGTACATCGACTCTGGCATTGTTCTTGTGCGCAGATGAGGAATCACAAACCTGGCTTGTCATAGTCGAAGCCGCTTACTGCTTGCATGGCAACAACAGAAATAGTCAGAGACCCGGTACGGCTGCTCTGGCGTAGGATTGACAAGATATGTGTACGGTAGTTGAGCCGCAGGGCAGGTGGGCCGGAAAATTTCCCTGGCCCCCAAAGGACAGGGTTGACGCCTCGACTAGTCAGGGACTACCAGCATCGAGACCTTGCAAGGCATACAGAGTACCGTAGCACATGTTGGCAAGCAACTGTCAACCCTGCGGCCGCTCGTGCATGGCGAGGTCATGTCTGCAGGTGCGTTGACCAGCGATCATGTAACCGGTCTGACTCCCTAGCAGATCTATTCGACTCTGATACCAGTTGTGCTGATCCTTGTCTCTTCTCTGTTGATGACACGATGGTGCGACAGAACACTAGGTCAGCAATGGAAAGGCTCGACCGAGGCGGGTGCCAGTGAGCCTTTGCCGTCGTCTTTGAGGCCTAGGAGATTAGGAAAGTCAGTACTTCTGTAGACACTGAACCAGACCTTGTACCCCCAGGCTTAATAGAGTTGAAGCCTAAACTATTTATAGAAAGCTTGATCCCTGTACATTTCAAAACATGATGGTTCATTGGAGATGTTTTACTGACCCTGCAAAGAATAGCATAGCTAGTGAGTCAGCTAGCATGAGTCAAGTCTAGTGCCTGAGGCTTCAACCACCTACCTAGCGTGCCCTCGGATAGTAGCTCGCTTTGAATCCTTCCGAGCGAAGCGGATTAAGTATTACGTGTGGATTTTGTCAAGAAACCCAAGGTACCTACCAATCAAATATAGCAAGTTTGCAGTAAGAGAAACTCGATGTACAATGCAGTAGATATGCGATGCAGAAGGCGTGCAGATCGCGTAGCAGCGCGAAGCCCTGGACGGCGGTGTGTCGAGTGTGTTACCGGGCCTCTCAATTTAAGAAGGGCCGGTCCGACAATTTCAACTGCCGATTATCGACCGACGCACCGTCTTTTCTACGTTTACGTTTACCTGACACTGGTCTACGAAAGCAGAGCGAACTTCTAGTCAGCATCACTCAGGTGATTGAAATGAAGAGTAGAGGTTACGAGGGCCGCTCACGCATCACTCTGCACCTTCTACCCCCAGTATCGTGAATCAGCTAGTCGCGTACAATCACAGGCGATGATTGGTTCGCGGGACGAACTCAGGCGCCTAGGCCGTCCACAGCCGTATCTAGCCGATAGCACAAATTCACTCTGCTTTGTTGGGCCAAAGGCCTGGTAACTAGTTCTTCGAGTATTCTATATCGATTGACTCTGCACGTCTCCCTACCATTGATAGAATTAGTGCGAGACTGACGCAGCAGTCCCGGCAAGCACACAGTATTGTATCACCATGACCAAGCAAGTACCAACCGTAGGAATAGTAGGTGCGGGCATTGTCGGCCTTTCTATCGCTCTTCTCCTTGCAGAGCGCGGTTATACTGTCACGATCTTAGCTCGAGATCTTCCCGGCGACAAAGGCACGGACTGGGCAAGTCCATGGGCTGGTGCCCTCCTCGCTGCCCATCCAGATGGCGACCATGACATGCAAAGGACATCTCTCGACTACTACAAGGCTCTTGCCAAACGCGAACCTCACATTGGAATACAGTCCATCCCCATAGAGGAGTACTACGACGATAGAGACTCCGAATCGAAAATCTGGTACCGGAATTATTTCCCGGATTTCAGATTTCTGCGCAAAGACAACCTGCCCATGGATGCTCGAATCGGGTTTACATATACCACTCAAGTCGTCAATCCTACATATTTCCTGCCATGGCTCTCTGCCGAGTTAACAAGGCGGGGCGTCCGATTCATACGCCAGACGGTCGAAACGTTGGATCACGCGAGGGAAGTGCTCGCAGTTGATATCATCATCAATGCGTCGGGCGTCGGTGCCAGGGAGCTCGCCAGCGACCAAAAGGTATATCCGGTCCGTGGACAAACGATGTTCGTGAAGAGTTCTTACGACAAAGTGAAAATGTTCCAGGGCTCGCACTACACATATGTTATTCCGCGAACACACAGTGGAGGCGTCATCCTCGGGGGTGTTAGTCAACCACACTCCACTAACAGCGAGGTCGAGACAGGACTACGACCTGATATTCTTCGTCGGATTAATTCCTTGACGGGAAATGCGTTCAACTGGGTCGATCCTGAGCGAGATGTTGTCCAGGATATTGTCGGTCATCGACCATGTCGGGAAGGTGGTATCCGTGTGGCGAGAGAAGGGAACGTTCTGCATGCCTACGGAGCAGGCGGGTTGGGCTACCTGTATGCTTTCGGTATGGCAGAAAAGGTATGCAATCTGATTCAGGACAAACCTCGGCAGTCAAAGCTATGACGGAAGCAGGCTGGCTCGTGCCGACGACTACGGATGATGCGCAAATGCCCTCAAGCACTGTGTTTTCAACTAGACATATATCTTCCCCTTCTGCAAGTGCTGAATCTGGTCCGCTGGAGCGAGCCCAATCTTTCCAGCTCCTGTACTTTCACCAACCAAGTCTCCGATCTTGACCTTGACACCCTTAAGATACCTTGCCCGGTCCAACCCATCCAACGTGGATCCCTCTGTCGGAAGTCGAATATTTGGATTGTCTCGAGTCAAACTTGAAACGTAGCCGAAGACATCAGGTGCTAGAGTGTGAACTCGTAGCCAGAAAGACCACACTGCGGCTGCGAGAAGGACCAGGTATGCGACGAAATGAAGAGCGTGACGAGCTGATCGTTGAGGCTTATAGGAACCGTGACAGGAAAGTGGCAGAGTCGATGAAGATCCCGGTGTTGTACTTGTCAAGATGCTCTGCGACAATGACGAGGACTGTTTTCTCATCAGCAGTACTGGCATCAATATCAGGTCTATGTCGTATAGTCCTCGAAGGACTTTTTCTGTGTGAGACAAGAGCAAAGGCTTCGGATTTGTGGGCCATGCTGTAAAGGTTGGGCCACCTGAGGGTTCATTTTTTGTACTGTTGGTCGAGCTGAGCTCAGTTACCAGAGTGACTGACTCGGACTTGGAGGCCATACTAGACTGTGGACAGTGTACCGGGGACTTTGGTCGAGTTTCCGACTCTTGTAGGTGCAGCCTGGTCTTTTAAGCCGATTTGAGACGCCATGGCTGAACAAGGTGTGGGTCGCTGGCAGATATGCAATCGGACAGAAGGTTAATGAAAGCTTAGATTGCATCTAGCCACAAACATAGCACGATGGAACTGTCGTTACCGTGGAGGGGCATGTATAACTTCTGTAGCTTATGCGAAAGTCGTGCTCGACAATTCGCTACTCTGGGTCGAAATTGTGTCGCGGTGGAAAAGGGGTATCCCCACGAATCGGGGAGCGTCAGTCGCGACAGTAGTATGGGGCAGCTGGAAAGAGACTT
>Ga0210040_10000597_pt1 | contig 60052 bp, 28 predicted proteins | sample CryGeyCG12114_NA_FD_185462 | JGI IMG/M metagenome (GOLD analysis project Ga0210040, IMG submission 185462) | Groundwater microbial communities from aquifer - Crystal Geyser CG19_WC_8/21/14_NA (SPAdes) (version 2) | ecosystem: Environmental > Aquatic > Deep subsurface > Groundwater | place: USA...
ATAAAACTAAATATACATGCACGGTAGTACCTTATTTATGGTAGGCATCATACTGTATAATCTGACTGTCCCTAAAAATATGGTAGGCTCAAGTAGGCCTTGGTAGGCATCATATTGGAAGGGTACCACTATCTGGAAAAGAAAAACTCATCATCCTGACTGACTACCCAAGATTAGAAAACTATAAAAACTAGTCCATAGTCTAGTTAGTTAGTTACAGTAGCTTTTTCTACATAGCCCAGTATGGCAAGAGTACAGTCTCTCGTAAAAATAATATATTATGTTTCACAAAATTCAATACTCCTTGAGTTCATTACAAAAGGAATTAAAAAGGCCATGCATACGAAAGACATAATAATTTATTCAATTCCATCAAAACTTGAATACTAAACTGAACACTAATAGTTAGTTAGTTTTAGCAAGTAATTTATTCGGGCTAACGAAACATGCAGCCCGAGCACTGTGTGATAAAAAAAATTGGCCCTTTAGTTAGAATTTATTTTATTCGGTAATTGTATGTTTTTATCTTGCAGCTCACAGTGGCATGTACTAAGCTACGGAAATCTGGCTGCATAATTTGTTCCTCTTTTCTTTGGTTTAATTGTTCTTTATTAGCAATAAGTAGTGCCACTGTGATTAGGTCAGTAAGCCTCATTATTTTATTGTGCATTTTTGTCTCTATCTCGGGCTCTGCCAAGTTGTATCAGAAGTTTTAGACCATATTATTTAGCAATATATAGAGCAGCGTTTTATTTTGAAACTTAAGCTTCTGTCACACTTAAGATATATAGTCCCCATTACTTCTAACCTACCTGGGGAAATGCATATTCTAGTATAAATATAACAGTTTGTACACAAAATTTAGGCCAGGATGTTAGGAGAAAATATAAATTAAATAAAGATACACAATGCACGTGAAAATTTCCCTAGAGTGCCAAACAAGAGAAAATTATTTCATGAAAACATTCACAGTCAATACACAAAACATACAAAAAGTAAGCCTTTTTAGTTCGCATATTTTACTATTGACTGATTTTCAAAAGTAACCTATTTGAATTAACAAATCTTTCCATACAATTTCTCCCATCAAACTAATCACAATCCGCTAAAGGTTCCCATTTACTCACAACAAAGTCAATCCACAAATATATTCACTAAATCTGAACTCTCAATACCCTTACTAAACTCGTAATCGGATTAATAAAGCTCCATATACTAACTAACTATTGCAACCCACACAGTTTTAAATGCAAACGGTAAAAGAAACAAAAACACACACAGAGATACTAGACTATGCATTCAAGACCCATTTCAATTTCCTCCAATAATTGGAAAGTTTTCCCAAAACCAATACTGTGATCAAACACTCATCGTGCGTACCAAATAACAGCCTACGTCAAATGCATAGCAATAATGATATGGAAGAAAACCATAGAAGACTTTCTCCCGTTCATTCTATCACTAAAAGAAAGTATATAAAGCAAATGCAGGTAAAACTTTCCCTGTGATCTTAATATTCCTCCTCTCTGCTCATTTGCAAACATGAGAGAAATCTTTATCCTAACAAGGAAATCTTTTTTGATCTCTTGTTCTATTTTCATCCTCCCCCCTGAAAATTTATTACTTTTCGATTAATTACAGACTTTCATCCGCCTCTAGTCAACACAAGATGAAAGTCAAACTTTTTTTATGCCCGGGAATCTTCTTACAATGTCAATTGGCAATATAAGAATCCATCACTGTTATTCCGTATCATATGAAATAGCATCATGCAAGCTGGGTCTTTATATTGCCATTACCACATCAAAAAGGAATGCAAGTTCAAGTTAGAAAGCAATCTTACTTATTTTCAACTCTAATGCTGACTAACTAACTAACTAACTGACAATGAAGAAAAAAAATCATCTTACATTCATCCTCCGTGATGAAAAATGCAGTTAGAAACAAGTTAAACTGACAGACATTTGGAATTAAACTGACTAACTTCACAAGTCTAGATTTCCCTGTCTGCCTACGCACAACTCAAAAAAAAGTTGCGAAAATATGATATCCTGGAAGAAAAAGTTAGCTCTAGTGTACACACACCGAGTGAATTTCTCTGCTAAAAGATACAGTCAAAGAATAGTAATGAGAGCAGAATATAAACTCGTTACAAACGTGAAGTTAGTTAGTTAGTTAGTTAGTTTTTATCCAATCTTAATACGTCTTCTTGGCTTTTTTCACACAAACTCAGTCAGTCAGACCCATTTAATAGGGTTGAGAATGTATGGTGTCAGTCACTCACTGCTAACATTGCATTAGAAATTAGAATGTCACATTCCGGGAATTTAAAAGAAAAGAAAACTGCAATCATTTTGGTACGAAAAACTTGCTTTTCACTGGTTCCCTACACTGAATCACTATAATTAGTAACTAACTAACTAAACTAGACGGATATAAAATCCCAATGAATAATTGCCAGTCAGGTTTTATACAACTTCCCACTTTGTAACTAAATACAAGCTTCATATTCTGGGTAGAAATTGCTATATTCAAATGAAACTAATATCATTAACTTTTTGGGGACTACCTGATTAGTTAGTCCGTCATGGTGCCGTACCCATCCGTATCTAATTTTTTTCCTGTGGCGTGCATACAAAATTTTTGGAATAAAAAAAACCTACGACCGACTGTTTCTGGTTAGTTAGTTACTATATAGTATGGCATATCGCATTGACTTGAGTAGAGTAGAACTGTATATCAAGTCAAAATCCAGACGACGACGTCGGGCGAAAATAACAATGTACGCAAATCTTTGGCAAGTCTCGATTAAGATTATCGATAGTGACCGCACAGGTCATTAATATGATTGTCCCTGGTGGAAAGAATGCGAGCGCATTTCCGGAAACTAATTTGACAGCATTTATTACACGCTTTGCAGCATATAAAAGGTAGGGTGGTGCATTATATCGTAATTTCCTAAATAATATGGCACTCGCAACACACAGGCATAGTATACACCACCGGCGTTCTAATATTAGAAAGTCATGGGCTTTCTCGTGCACGGCCTGCTGACCAATTTTTATAGTTCCTTTGTAAAAAGTCAAAAGCTAAGAAATTGGACAAGGATTTACGGAAACCTCAACTTGGAAAATGAACTAACACATATACTCGATTTCTACTTTCTCCGAAGCAGCATGCAAGTTGAAACGTGATGGGCGTGACACGAGTACTCATAAATGTGGGATATACACTTGCACTATAAACAACTTTCACATGCAATCCATGTGCCACAGAAGGAAAAATAGAGATTAATAAACGTGATCGGCGTTCCAATTCCACCACGCCAGCCAGCTCCATTTCAACTACAGGAGTGAGAAAAATTCACAAGGAAAAAATAATCTTCATGTTGGACATTATTCATCCATGTTAAGGCAACCTTTTTTCAGAATATATCAAATCGTTTCTCGTCATAGCTCAAACAAGTTATTGTTTCCTCCACTTTCCATCTAAAAATACTAAAACCCCTTCTCCAGTAAGAATATAAATGTAACTAAAAATATCCCCAAAAAAATATTGCATGACAAGGGATCGTTTCAGGTTTCCGAATCCAACTTTTTGCTCAAAAACAGTTACACTATACATAAATAAATATTCTCCAAAATTTTAACTAACTCAAGCTCCAAATTTCAACATATACCATATGTATATATTAACATTGCATTTACTCACTCTGAGAATCCTAATCTTTGCATTCATGACTGGCTTCTTAACTCACAGCCTATTATCCCACATTTGCTGCTGTTGTCAAACAAAGCTGCTAAAAATTCACTAGCTAAAGCATCCGCTAACTAACTAATCAGTACGAAAGTCTAGTCTCACAAACAAAGCCTTGTCATCACAATGGAACGGAAAAGCTACACAATTCTCCTACAAACCTCAATACCAATAAAATTTTCCATTATCTATGATCACACTGACTGACTGACTGAGTCGGAATACAGACAAGCGACTGATATTACAAGGTACACAATATCTATCACTTTCTTTCCCTTCTGTCAACAGTTTCAATACGAAATATCGGCTTCCCACAGAAATGCCCATAAATTCGCAACGTGCATCCATCCCATTGCCCAGGACAAAGCCACAGTCTCATGCTCCACTGACTACACATTTCGACAACACACACAAACTTAAGCAAATTAATTGTACATGGGGAACGAATACGCAATCAATCATTACGGGAACTTGTGTATTCTCTATTTCGTTCCTCGTGTGGGGGCTATAACTCATAACCAATTACGGAAATAGCCTTCCCGGAAAAGTCATTGTACAGTAATGACTGCATACATGATAAAACGTGGCTAAACTAACTAACTAACTAGTCACTTCACTCGATAAAAAAAGTACCCATAAATTTAGTTAGTAGTTTCGATTCTTAAACTCAATATGTCATTTACTTGATTGTTAGTGACCATTTAACTTCATTACTTATTCACTGCGCCATACATTACACCTTGCAATATCGCTCTTAACTAACTAACTATATAATTTATCGTGTTTCCAGAAAATCTACCAGACTAGGCTATTTCAATATGCTGTGTCAGCATATACTTTTCAGTCAAACCCAACTAGAGTAAGACAAAACCTTTTAAAAACAAAAGTTTCAACTTACCCATAAACCGGCGTGTGTATATGAGTCCGGTACGAGCTGTAAATGAAGAAGCCAATGCTCATGAGTCCAGCGAGAAAAAGCCATCTTTTCACCGTAACCAGATGACACCGTCGTCTCCAATTACAACAAGGATTGAGCAGCCAAGTTGACCACAAGCAGCGGCCGACTCGAGTCCACATATCAGTGTAAACCATAATGACAAATCAAAGCTAACTAACTAACCAACTATCCAGTGTCAGTAGCACTTGAACGGCAACTTTTCACTTTGACTGACATGGACTTTAACGTCATTAAAACTGGTCACTTCGTTCATCAGAAAAACCACAACAAATTTCTGGTTGGTTTAGTTAGTGAGTACGATGCGCTGAAAAACGGATATCTGTAACTTACTGTTGTATGCTTTCAAGTAGCATTGAGTTACCCACACAGCATAATATAGTATAGTTTTTTATTCTCTGATGATATGACTGTAGTTTCACTCGTTTCCACGAATAAATCACCCAACCACATAGACAAAAGCGTATTGATTTTTCGGTCGCTTACAAACTGTAGTCAGTCAGCTCAAATTGACAAATCCAGATTATTTCAGGTAATGAATATTCATAGGGCCACAATAACAAGACGAGTTGTTCATACACACTTGAAAAATATCAATCAGCGAGCAAACTATACTTTTCTTCTTTTGTTCCTGTTCTCAACATGGCAAATAATCGTTACCAACTTTCTATTGTTCCACTCGGAATACAATGAACACCAAAAAACATTCACAAATGCAAACACTTGGGACAAGAAGACCAAGATTGTTTTCTTTCTGACTTGCTTTTCTTGTTCTATTCCGAGCACCTGGAGAAGCTACAATAGCAGAAGACCAAGCTCTGTTTACATAACGCCTTTTCCATGAATCGCTAACAAGAATTGCACATTGTTTGCACGGTCGTCCAATAGTATTGACCAGAATTTCATCTAACTAACTAAACTATAGAACTAACTAACTAATGTTTATTTTAGATGGTACAGTCTTAGCTTGGACTGGACCCAGTCCGTTTCCGATTCTGTTGATCCTTACATAGGTTTATCCATATTTTCTCGTCAAATAGTCAGACAAGGGAAAGTCCATTAGGTATTTATTGCTCCACGAAAGGATCGTCCACTTTATTTGTGACATATTCAGCTTGAATTTCTGAAAAACAAAAAATCGTGCACCGTGAACAAAGTAAAGCGTACAATTAAGATTATGTGACCGCAAAATATATTAATATATCACGTAGACATTAGCAGTAATCCAACAAGCGAAACTAAAATCCAAGTGAGAAAAGTTATATATACGCTCACCCCGTTAACTTTCTCAAATTGCCTTACAACCTACAAACACCTGACTAACAAGAGATAAGTTCGTATGTAATCCAATCTAGGATAAACTTACTAACTAACTAACCATAAGTTAGAGAGTCTATATATCATACGAGAAAACTCGGTGATTCTCCCATTTCTTCACAAATGGACCAACATCCCTTTCTCTTAGCAACTACTAAGCTAATTAAAAGAGAAAAAATGGATGAGGTCAACCGGATTTGCCAAGTTTGTTGAAAGAAAAAAAAACCCACATCCAGGGAACAGAGACAACACATGGGAGGTTTGATCGATCACTTGGATACAAGCTCCCCATATCTTACATTCAAACTAAATAACATACGATTCTGGCTAACAAGATACCTGGAATTTCTCCAGCACACACAAAAGGAAGACAGGTTGAGTTGAATACAAGCTTATTTATCGCTCATACCTCACTGCGCAATTATTAACAACAGTTTGAGTTTTCTCTATGAAACTGTGAACGTGTAACAAAAGAAGCCTATGCAATATACAAGTGGATGAATATTAATAAACTTGGCCTGCCTACACAGTAATTTTTGCCGTGTAAGCTATCAAAAATGACACTAATAAACATTGGTCAGACAAATCTAACGGCAGTATTGCGTCATAACAGTCAAACACAGGCCAGCCGGACATGACAGCCATATGACACTAAAAATGACAAAGAAAATCTATTATTGGCTGTTGATTTCTTGAAAAACGATCCCCTAAAACCGTTCCATCCGATAAAAGTGTCAACAAAGTCTCCGTGGGTTCATGTCAATCTGTCTGTACATAAAAGTCAGTCTCAAGTGATTGACAGGTTCAAAAGGATGAAATAAAACGGAAAATGAGTTTCCTAAGCCCTTTATATACAAACAAAGCGTTTAAAATTCAAATTGACTTTCATTCCACAGAGCAGACGAGACGAGGGCCCAAAACTTTTAGCTCTATTCAAATTGCATAGTTACTATGCAATAGATTTCTTTATAGAAAGCCGTTCACAAAGTCAGTCAATCGAATTGAGAAAAAAAATACAGAAAAGAGCGTACTACTAACTATACATGAGATGATGGACTCAAGATGTATTCAGTTGTATAGAAATAAGTTGTTCCAAAATCCACAACCTACTTTTACTTCTGTGCACACACATGAAAACTTTTAGCCTTTGTAAATATCCAGTGTCGATTCAAAATCAACAAACATGGTACTTTTCTTCACATATATATATTCTGTACGGTCGTTATATTCAAAATACAAGGTGGAAACATTTGTTGTTGCGATACATTCCAAACTTAGGTCCAAGAGTATGTTATGCGATCGAGAAAATTGGAAACTATATAACATATGTGTGTGTGAAGTGATCCAAGAATTTCATCACAATATATACGGATAATGGGGGGAGATTCCACTTGTTCCAGATGAAGGGAAAACGGGATAAAACTTTCACCAAAGGAGATAACATTTTCTCAAATTTTCAACATCTGACTATATAGCAGGCAACAAACAAAGTTGGCTACAAGAACCAACTTTTGAAGGAGTGTTCAAAAATTTGCACATATTGCTTACGGAAATTATAACGTCAATAAAAATGGTCGTGTGGAAAACATCCAGAGAGAATTTTTTTCCGCTCGGCGATTTACACTTTTATAAAAACCTAAAGTGGTCAATAATACCCTATTCAGTAACTAAAAGAGCCTAGATATTTATTTTGGAAACGGAAACTGCAGCATTTATATAAAAAAAATCCATTCCTTTCCATCTACCATACACCTGCTTGCTACCTGTAATTTTTCCTCGCTTTTAGATTCTCCCTACCTGGCATATAAACACACTAATTAATTTCAAACTCAATTTGGCTATCTTTATTCCAAACCAACTGACTAATGAGTCAGTCCCCGTATTATAGTAGTGTCAACACCTATAGCAAACATCATTACCGCCTATTGCCTATCTTGGGCGCTGAAAACTAATCAATCAAACAAGCTATCCCTTGCTAACACCGATAGAAAAAAAAACCTCTCGCCATCCAAAAAAAAAGCTCACACTTGGAAGAAAAGAAATGAGTAATTACGTGTCCCAATGTAGCCGAAGGAGCTAGTTTCCTGTACCCAGTACATTCAGCTGCAATTTAAAGCGTGCGTTTCACCCGTAAAAACTTTTCCCACTCGAACGAATCACACTTTAATTAACCTTTATTCACAAGCACAACAATAGTCTATAATAGATGTATTCACGAGGCTCATCAGAGACTGAACGTGGTGGATATAAAGTGCGAGTAAATCAGCCCACTTCCTTTTTTGTCCAACAAAGCACTCGTCAGCTCAAAAAATAGACAGCACCACTTGGTTTCTTCTAACGTAGTACAATTCAGTTAGTTAGTTAGTTACCCAATGTTAGAACTCAACTTGCGAGTTGATTGAAACCAGAGAGAGGAAAAAATAGAGCACGCAGGGGAGTTGAACGCAAAAGGTAGACTGAAGTCAGTAGTCGGTGACAGTGAACAGAAATACAGAGGAAGGCGAAACTATACTAGGAAAGAAACTTTTCCCAGGCTTTTTGCTACCAAGTAAAAGTAAGTAGGTGGTTACTACTACTGTATATTGCTACAGCAGAGAATAAGCCTTTTTCGTTCCGCTTTTCCTTCCATTCACTGACTGCTGCAAGCAAACCAACTAACTACAGAGCTCAATATGTAGCCCAGAAATTACTTTTATCCTCTGCACAGACTCAAAGGGAACAGGCTCACTGACTAGCACCACACTCTGTGTGTTTACAGATAGAGGTGATTTCGCACGGTGAGAGCAATAACCTATTATATTGCGCCTTAAGACTAGGAGAAAAAAAATACCTCATTTTAATTGCTTTAGTTTAAGTATAGTCACAAAACTACAAGGTGGAAAGAAAACTACAGGGGACTTAAATGATCATTTTTAGTGCTACAAGTTACGTTGTAATGGATATATGAAATAGCCATTCCATATACTATAGCAGGGTGTCTATATTGCGACCGTCCTATAGGTAGTTTAGTTACAAAACCAATATATCGGGGAGCGGTAAGTAAACACAAACGGAGAAAGCATTCACATAATATTTATGATGATATAAAGTATAAAACGCAAGGCAAGCAATACAAATAACAGTTAGTCACTCAATCGTAAATTAAGTTTTTGAAATAAGCTGCAGAGCACGCAGCAAATTGTATGGCAACAGTAAAGGGTAATACGAAATTTGCATTAAATATTATGGCAATCACGAGAATAATTATGATAGTGCGATCAACACACTTCCATATGAATAATGTTAAAATTCCAATTAACTTTCTCACACGAATCAACAACCGACACCGAATAATATTGACAAGTTAATATAGGGTCATTTACAATGCATAACAATAGTTAGTTACTCTCCAATTTCTATTCACAGTTTATTAACCCAATGGCTTTAAAAATAGCTCAGCAAACAAACTCCATTTATCACATGCATAATACGAAATCAGTCTGAAAAGTTTTACAATAATGATAGCCTAACCAACTATAATGGAAGACTCTGAATCAACAAAATACGGACAACAACAGGTTTCAAAACTTGACAAACTTAAAACTCCCTAGATCTTACAATTCAAAAGCGTCCCTTTCCAAGAATCTAGTCTACAATATTAGAAAGCCACAAAACCCTATTCAAAGTGAAACCACAAGTCAAGTTTATAATTCACCTTATCACATATGCATACAACGGGAGGGAAACTGCGTCAGTCAGTAGTCACTTTATAAACTAATACTGCCATGCACTCGAGGTGTTATCCGTGGTTTTTAGTCAGTTCGTGCCTCACAAATTCCCACACTAGTACTAGTGCTCAACATTATATTGCATTCCTCATATAGTTAGTTAGTTGAAATTTTCCATTCTTCGTCCTTCATTATAACCCAACTACTACTAGATTATAAGTTATACTAGTTAAAGCAAACGAAATGACACTTTCCTTTCACAGCCACTTAAATAAGAATGTAGATTTGCATACAGCCAGTAGTTTGTTTAGCCGATAAGTTAGTTACTTAACAACAAACTAACTACTCATTATTTAAGATGAATACAGAATGAAATCCACATTTGATTATAACTCACTACTGCCGGAATAGCGAAATTTCTTAGGAATTGCATACATTGTATTTAAATAATCATTGTCTTTCGGCATTCACTATAGGTTGAAAGTGAGGTAGGTTGGTGACTGACTCTTCTATTTTCATTCACCCACTCAAGTTATGCATAACATGGTTTTGCAATTTTCAGTAAAAGCAATTCCCATGTGTGATTTGCATGCAGTAAAAAATGTATTCACGACAGAGTGATAATTAAATGTAGTTATAAATTGCGAGTTATATAGTTTTGGCACCAAAAATTAATGGGAGGCACCCCAACTTAAGTGAAACATGACACAGTACGTAGCAAAGGGCCGACAGGAAATTCATAATTACATTTCATAATGTTGTTAATGAGGGAGCACGACTAACTAACTTACTAACTACCTTAGCAAAGGCAAGACAGCTACTTACTGTCACTTTTGAGGCCAACGAGGCACGATTTAACTTTTACTAAAGGTCTCCAAATTGAATGAAATTTCAAAACTCACTGGGCACAATGTCCAACTCAATCAGCAGGAGTGACAATGGCAAAAGTTATTTCTTGTCTGGTTAACTAAACTTTCAGTCATTGAATGAACAAAGTGGAATGGGAACAAAAGCTGCCAAAATGCCTCTGCATAATAGTTATGACCCTTTTGTCGTCTTATGCCAAAATTGGGCAGTATTTATGAAACAAGCCAAATCTAAAAACTTGCTAGACAGTTGTATTTCTAATAAAATTCAATATATCTACCAAAAATCCAAAAGGTTATGAAAATGCTGCATTGCTATTCTTAACTACAGTAACTTTATGTTTGTCAGCAAAAATAAACTTTTCTACATCATATTAGAATCCAACAAAAAAAACTCCAGATTCAAACCCAAATTAAGACGTGACATTTGTTAGGACAAAGTTTAGCTCTTCCTTTCTGACACTAACTAATTAACTCGCAAGTTAACAAATGCTCCTGCTAAATTAAGCATACAGCAAACGCTTAGTTACAGCTTCAAGCAAAGATAGATCACAAAGTCACAAAGACTTTTCTTTTTACATTATCACCAAACATTTGGAGCTCCTAATGACGAAAATATAGGAAATGAATAAATTAAGACATTAAATACTACTCAAAATCTTAATGATCTTATGAAATCAGTAAATTTACGTTTGGAATCAGAGACTGGATTGAACTATTTCTTCTCTAAATGTTCAAATACTAAATGTGTGTCTACAAATTCAGTTTCTAGAAAACTAAAAGAAAAATTCTATAGCTTTCTCACCAACTAAAGTAAACGTCCCCCATAATACGCTATACTAGAAGAGATAATATAATCCAACCCTGTGATCACACACGAGCGACAAGCATCATAGAAAACCATGGAGAGTCCTTATTTTCACGTGGAACGTGCATATTGATGAGTACATTAAATTTCTTGACATGAATAGATAATGATGCAAGCATTACACCAAGGTGATAAACAACCATGCAGGCAAGTCGTGAGTTATACAGGATCAGCACAAAAATTTCAGAACCTTAAACAATATAACTTGACAGTTCATTCCTACAGCAAACTCTATTTTCCCGCAAACTTAAAAAAATTGCATAAATCAATAAAAAAATCACCATGCTTCCTTCTGAAATTGCATAGAATCTCATATTCCAATCGATCGTTCCCAAAAATTCACCAAATGCTAGTTATTATTACGTAAGGAAATCCCAAAACATAGCTGTGTCTTTAAAACCTAGTCAAACACAAGCTATTTAAACTAACTAACTTTCTACTTTCTCCACATCTTTATTACACAATTCCATTGAATGACCACACAAGTCATGATTACACAGGAAAGTCATAAATAAAATTGCCGAAGAGCCTGCCTACTACCACCATTATTTCCATCTCCCATAATTTCCAGTCTGTAGCACGTAGCACCCATCCTTACACAACGCACAAGAAAACAATATAAAGGGACCATATAAGCCCATCAATTCTAATTCTCAGTTCAGTCGTTAGTTAGTTAGTTGCGAGACCCACTCCCAATAAAAAGGAATACACCATACTAGACGACTGCATATACATTGTAATTTTGAAAAATATTAACTAACTAACCCAGAAAATCAAATGACCTTTTTGTTGAAAAAAATAAATGGGCAGAACACAAGGGTTTACTAACTCACTCACTCACTCACTGATCATAAATAATTCTAACCAGGTCGTGCGTACAATGCATAAGTCTCGCTGAAACTCAGTCAGTCAGTGAGTGGAGCCAACATTTCGTTTTCAGGCACTCACTGGGAACCCTTCTTCTACCGAACAGAACCATCAATTCAAAGGTGATTACTCAAATGAGTCTCTTTACATGCAACCAAGGTATACGGCGTACTAACTAAACTAATGTGTGCATCATGGATGTAAAAGGGAGCATCCTTTTTGTGTGACTTTGATAAATATCAGGACTACCAATTCTGACACAAATGAAAAATTCACATATTTATACTACTACTTTAGTTAGACTTGGCTTTTTGCAAACTTCCACTTTACTAGCCAACTTTTTTAAAAACATGCAAACATTAATTTTTAATCTTCCTTTTAGATAATTGGTTACATATTGGATCCAAATACAGAACGAATATGCATTGTCATCTCATTTTGTGACACTGTTACCCCTCCATACATATATTTGCAACAGCCAAATACTAACAAACTATGGAGAACACTCCGTTTTTGGTGCATTCAGAAACTTTCCCACTTTTTCATCATTTCTTCACAGCTCAGAGACTTGATAAATAGGTTATTACGACGAGACAAGCCCATTGCCCACCGGTGCCTATTTAGAAGGACAGTAGATCGCATTTTGGTCCCCATTAGATCCTGATGAGCAAATATAATTCATGCAGCGAGTATTCTAATAATGTCATTTCCTAACATCGTTCCAGGGTAGCTTTCTCATTCTAACTCATACCGTTTTGAACACCTAATAAGAGCATAAACATATATAGGGAGTGCGTGAAAGCACTGTACAAAACTGGCTTATGCTATTTTCCTTGCTCTCAGGGGGGGCAACCACAAATGCAGATTATAGGGAACACAAAAGAAGAGAAAAGCCTTCCTCTGCAGAGCTAGAAGATATTTATCATCCCGAAAATTTCAAGAGGAGTCTAAGTTATGGTCTCAACTAGAGGCACAATAGCCAACACCCATTACCTACTTATCAAGGGATGTATCTATTCACCTTCACAATGGGACCAAAATACTCGGGTGCACAAACAAACAAACCTGTGCACTTTCAAGTCCAAACTAACTACTATCCGTGTTAAAATGGGAGTTATCATATTTGTGGCCATTCCAATTGTAAGCTTAAGTTGCACTGTACAAATTTACACATACTCATCATAAGCCACAATCTCATTCATTATTGTAAATCAAATAAACAGTGCATGGTAATTATTATAATCGCATTCTAGATTCTATAGTCGCACCCATTTCTCTACTAAATAGGGTGAAAATTATGCAATACCAACTTTACAAGGGTGCATAAATCTCCATGCAATTTTAATCGGCTATACCACCTAACATAAAACAAAATTACTAATAGTACCAATAAAACAATCCACAGTGCATCTTCTAATATGCATCATATATTATACTCATTTCAATTACTAACTGTGTGCTTGTAAAATAAAAATAAACTCAAGGAGGAACTTTGACATGCATACATTTACATTATACAAGCCATGTATTTGAAACGGAAACTTTCACCGATGCACTATCTCCGCCTTAGGCAACCAACCATTATGAATTAGAGCTTTCATCTTGATTTACTGACTGAACATAATGAACCAGACTACGGCAACTCAGACACAAAAAGCAAAGATGTTAAATCAATAAGAGACCCGCATCACTCTTATCATTATCGATGAGGATAAAATCTGTGACAAGAATTTGTCAGTGATGAATTCTTCCACTGCATTCCAATCTCACAGCAAATCCTTAGTGACTGACATATTATTATTATTATTATTATTTATTCGACATCATTTCCCTGGGTAGGGTTTTTCAAATGACCAATGGTCTGTACAGATAAAATAAATGCTTAAATGTAAGTAGATATCAACAGAAAAAGTTATAGACATATATAGATAATGCAAATCTTGATTTGGCGGTAAAATAAATAATTACAGTAAATTGGGTTGAAATATATTATACAGTATCGAGTTAAAATGATGTAAAAAAGAGAGAAAAAAAATTATATATATGTTAGTCAAGTTAATAATAAGTATTTGCAAAGAAAGAATTATACACGTTTAAGTTGCAGTTCAAGTATGTGAGATTTTAGTTTAAGTTTAAAGTGAGTTGAATTGTCCAGACACAAGTACATATACAAGTTCATAGCCTGCAGCGCAGGTAATGAAAACAAGCAAATAATGTGGTGAGGACCAATAAAGTTGGACGAAATTCTCAAGCAATCAATATAATACGCCGTAGCTATAAAGCAATCTACCAGTTAGTTAGTTAGTTTAGCACATATCCCATTCCAAGGAAATTAAATGTGCCTCTTCTTATTCAGATTACTAACTAACTAACTAACATAACTCACATCCCACTCGTAAAGAACATAAATAGATAACATAATTAGTAGACAATGACATGAATGAATCATGAAGGAACATACAAAAGGAAAGCCCTATATCTGCAGAGCATAGAAGGGCGCGTTCACTCGTCCATTTCACTCAATCAAAGATAATGGAATCATCTGAAACTACTCTTACTCCTGTGGGCCGTGGGCTCCAAATGTATTCCATCTCTCAGTGTACATTGCAATCGTTCTAATAGTTAGTCACTAATGTAATTCAAGACGAGCACTCTGTGCGGCAAAAGATGAAACAATCCCAGAGAGTTCCTGAGTTAATCAAATTCCTGGGCCATACTAATACTAACTATATATTATTATGCTAGCAGTGGAGGAATCCTATCTACAGTCCGAAAGAAAATATTTATTCTATTGGAAACGCCAACGCCTAAACTCGAGCTAGACAGTAGAATTTCAAAATTACAGAAAAGCAGATATTATAGACAACGAGGCCATTTTTCTAACTATACCGAGCCTTTCAATGATTTCCTTCTGATAGTAGTGTGAGTGTGACAAGCCCCCATTCATAATTCACACAGAGGGGTTCATGAATATGCATTTTTGAACAAGAATCCAATTGGTTTTTAAGTAGCTCACCAGCCGCTCCCACATAGTAAATCAAAAGTGAATCCTTCCTTTGTTGTAAGAAAAAAGGATTGAAAGGAAATCATTATCTGATGCTTACACCAATAAAAAAAATTCCCGCCGTATGTGTGAGCAAACACATTTATTTGTTTTCACATAATGAGAAAAAATGGCACTCCTAGTTTTTTCCTCTTTAGTAGAACGTGTGCTGAATGCATATAGCATCGCTAGCTACCAACAATGTCCAGTCCACTGAATACACACAGCCGGGAACAAATGTGTATTCTCCTTCCATTTATATTTTCCCAGAGCATTTCTTACTGGAGTGAGTTTATAAAGAAAGTGAATTTGAAAGTTTTCACAGAGAAAGTCACAGTTGGTGACAGTATGTTACTCAAGCACTTGTGCGTAATCCAAAGATGGTTCACTGTGAGTTCATTTCATACGTTCTAAGCAAGCGGACATGGTCCAAAAACTTTTAGGGAACAAACTTGCTCACGTAACATTGTACAAAGCACGCATGGAATGGAAACCAACAACACACCAAAAAAAGTAAGAGAACTGAGAGAAAATAAGTTTTCCTTTTATTTCTACTAGTGAGCAGTTTTGAACTTATCTTTATTTTCAGTCCAATATGCTTTCCGAATTTTGAGCCACTCCAATTCTATTATTATGAAGATGGGGAAAGTCAGTGTGTGCACAAATGGGAAAAAGGAAGTGACGATGCGGAATAAACGGAGAGCTTATGAAAAAGATAAAAGAATGGGTGAAAGCTTTCTCCAAAGTAAGTAAAACGGGGAAATGGACAATTCTTCCCATCATTTCATATTTTATTGGCTCTACGCAATTTCAATACGCTTTAAAAGCTCATTTAACCAACTTGTCGCTATGTAAGCTTACATTCATGGACAAGAAAGCAAACTTTGTACGGTCTAACTAAAACTTGTATTTTCACACAATTCTTTTATCAAGAATCCCACAAGAATTGAAAGGAAACGTTAGTTCACACAAATGATTCCCCATATCTGTGAAAAAATACAATTTATAGGAGTTTAGGATTCCAACAAACCACACCAAACAATTATAAGATGTAGTATATACCTAAACTCATTCTTTCTTCACTGAATACAGGCATACTAGGCCACACTTGCATGGAATGTAGGGCGCCATCATTATTTTATTAACTCTACGTGATTGAGCAGGTACCACCATTAACTACACACGTTATGTGCAGAGTAGCTATTGGCCATTCTAACTAAACACCATAGGAGAAGATAACCAACAGAGCTCGTAACTATCCCATCATATGGTAATTTCAATCCTCTACAGTAAAAGGATGATCATTCCCAACACCGAATTCCACACATCTGCCTACAGCACGTAGTTAGTTAGTTAGTGTACGTTACATGACACACAACCAATCCCTCAAACTAACTTTGAACATTCCAGAAGCCATTTGGATTCCACTTTAATCCTCTCCTAAAGTTCACCCTGTCAATCTATACAAAGACAACTGTAAAAATTGCAAAATCAAGCCCTACTCAAATGTCACACGGAAAGTTAACAATGTCAAAAAGTGAGTGCACAAGAGAACCTAAACGGATACTAAACTTGCTCATACACTCATTGCGAAAACTTTCACCAAAGAATTGAATATTCACTGACTGACTCTTGACTTTAAAACATAAAGTTCCAATTGGAAACCAACCAGAAAGTAAAACTATAGTCAAGTCAGCATCTATATTGCATCATACATAAAAGTAACTTCACGTAAGTTGGTTAGTTGTAAAAGAAATTCATAAATCTCTTAGGATTTTCCGCCTATTGTTGTTTTTGTGTGTCAAGCTGACAACAGCAGTTGAGTATATAGGAAACCTTTCACCCGTTTATTATCAAGAGGCTTGTTCAAAATATAATATATTTTGAACAACCCATATATAGTTATTAACCAAACTAACTAACTAACTAACTAACTAGAGCATGAGCAAAATTCAGTCACAAACTTAAATAAGTAATAATATCAACAAAAGAAAGTTACCCCATGAGAGTAACCTTATGAGACCTAAAAGGTGATAGTTCAAAGTTCTTTGATGCTCGTCAAAACTCTACAGGGGTATAGCACACAATACAGTAGGCACTTAGGTAGACAGAAAGTCAGGAACTATAAAAATATTTATGTCCTTTGTACGTATACGAAACAGAACTGTATTTCATTTCAGTTAAACATTGCACATTTTGTTCCCTTTTTGAGTGTTCTGACAGATTTGTGAGATAGACTGAAAAAAACGCGACAGGAATAACAACATAGTCAGTGGACCTGCAAGTCGCAAGTAATAAGTAGCTAACTACGTGCGATAGTTTGATTAATCGTGCAATTTTAGAGTGCACACCTTTTCTTCCACAATTATGTGCACGTACAATTACAAGGGAGAGTGAGCACGTCTGCTTTCCGACATATACACATTAGAGACCAGGATTCTCGGTGATAAATAAATATGTCAATTCAAAGGGAGCCCTGCTTAATTAACAACACTTCCGAAGCTCGTCATACATTATTCATTCAAGGGGAACAACAATGTGCCTTTTACAACGGTGCGTATACAAGGTTCCACTTTAGTACAACAGTCTCCAGCAATACTTCATTATTGTACAGTTCAAACTAAAAGTCAGCACGCTACTAGAACTCACAAATACTAATTTCCGCTGACAAAATCTGTCTTTCATAGTAACTAACTAACTAACTAGTATTACACAAGTTCCTTTCAACTAACTAAATAAGTAGCTAGCACACAGGGGCCATAGAATTTTGATACGGCAATCTACCACTACATAGCAGTAAAATTCCCAATCCGTCTAGCAGAAATTACCTAGTTAGTTAGTTTAGTCGCTAATAGACTGTTGCAAATTATATCTGCTTTGCCATACTATCGTAATATATGGTTTTCGTTAGTAACTAACTTGCAGTTTACAATCCTCAGCAACTAACTTGACCAGGCAAAAAAAAACGTGGCGCATTACAAGTTTTTCCTTGACTACACTCAGATGTAATACTGACCAGTGAAATCCACCTCATAAATCAAAGAGAGAAACGAAGCAGGCATCCTAGTGGGACTTCCAGATCATCATTAAACTGTCTAAAGACATTCATTAATATCCAGTATCCCCACATGAGCAAACTGACTGGTGGAAAATGTAACTTTGATCGTACTCAATCTACACGAGCCATTCGTCAAATGCATGAGACATTATGTATTTATTGGGCAGGAAAAAATCACATTTATTTTACTTACTATACCGAAAGACACCATTATTTCGCTACATGGGCATAACTAATGTGAAAAAAATTGCTTTGCTCACTGAACCTTCTGATGGAAAACTGTAGGTAAACAGAACCCAACAGCTTAATTGAGTTCAGCCAGTTTGGTTTGGTACTAACTAGACTTAACTAACTCAACCTCATATTTTATTCTCTGCGGCTACAACTGCCACTTCCATAGTTAGTTAGTTAGTTAGTTAGTTAGTTGCTACTCCTTATTTGTGCAAACAACAACATCTAATCCTTGCGTACTAATGAAGATAAAAGAAAAGTTTCCTTTCCAGCGCACCATACCACCTCCTTTTTATTGGGCGTGTGAAAAACACGTTTTCCCTTGTTGTCTGCTTATTTGCACTTCCGCTATCGAGCTCAGAGTACAAAGTTACATTACTACTCCAAATTATCCACACTGTCTACAAGCTAGCAAATTGATTTCCAGTTGAAACTGTTTGACTGGGTTCGTGACAGAAAAAAAGTAGTACAATAAGTATCTTTGAGTGTGTATAGATTTTCCTCCTCTTTGCGTAGTGTTGCTCAACAAAAATTTTTTATCGTGTTGCTTTCTTGCTTTCATTTTGCTACTGAGTGTGGGAGCAAAAAAATCTGCTGCTACTCTTTTCCCCTCAACCTTAATCTACTATTGAGTCTACAGTTCGTTTACAGATTAACAGCACCAATAAAGGAGATGAATGCTTTCCTTTTCTCTAGAATTCACCGCCCTGATTACCTCCTTCCACCCTGCTGTGACTGGCTTGCTTCAAACAATATGGACTGAACAGTTGGAGCGCTAATACTGTATCATTAGCAACTTTCTCTCTCTATACAATCAAGATGGCTTTTGAGGAGAACCTATAGGGAGACTAACTAACTAACTAATGGAGAAAAAAGGACAGTCAAGTTAACCAAGTTGGCTACTTTTAGCTAGACCATTTGTAAAAGCGTCTTTATCAGCACCTTCGGTAAACAGGAATGCTATCTAGACGTATAACTATTGCCTTCTTATGGATAGTTAGTCAGTCAGTTTAGTTAGTTATAGTTAGCAACTTTAGGTATATAGTTAGTTTGAATTCTGATCGTATCCCAAATTGCCAGTTACTAGAGAGAAATGTGTGCTCAGAGAGTTAAGAAAATTGTCTGCATCCGATTTAGCTTGTCTTACTAACTAACTAACTAACTGCAAGAGATTTTATAGTACGATGTCGGCTTGTGCTATTATTGACTTTCAGCAGATGGCCATTCTATTTCGTTTCTTATCAGTTCCATTAACATACATAAAAGGATGGAAGAAATGACTGGAGGATACATGGCTTTTGTTTGTCCGAGTTTGCAAACAAAAGTTATTGTGCCACGACTTTTGTGTACAGCAGTAGTATATAGTAGTCAGTCAGTAGTAGTTGTATGCATTAGGAAACAGATTGTGCACCATATGGAAAGAGTAGTTGGAAGAAATGGTTCTTCATAACTAACATCAGTTCAACATGTGAAGTTAAATTGAATCGAGAGAAAGTAAAGATGGCAATGGACTGCGATTGAAAAGTTCAAAGAATATAATACAGTCTGCTACATAATGAAGGAAATGTTGAGAGGCGGATTGCATTTTGATTGCATTTTAGTTTAATACAGTGAAATAGGAAAACAACAGATGGAAACAAAGAGAACGAGATTGGCGAAATGAAGGGGAATTTTTGCTCCGATGAACGTCATAAAAATAGTATTCCTATTTTTGTCCTGGTTTTATAACATAAGGCGTAGAAAAATAACCATCAAATTTTTTCACAACTGGAGATCGAATGGAAAAAAAGTACACAAGATATGTATTGACCGTTTCTTTCAGAGGCAATGCAAAAATTATATTTTGCAGAGATTTTTCGCTCTAAAGCCCTAAAATAGATGCAAAAGGGTTGTTTTAACTTTAGCTGTCGCATTCAAATGTAGTAAAAACTCGCCTATATGTTGAAGGCTATTTTCATTTGGAACAATTTGAAGAAAATCTGGACCAAAAACAGTTTGGAATAAGCCTTCTGGATACTTTTGGGTTTTAAGTCTAAGAATGCTAAAAAGTTACATGATTCGCCACCAAATTTAATTTTTGTTGGTATGAATAATTAAGACTTATTTTGCTGTCGTGTCGTGGTAAACTTTCATAATTTCGTTAACTATTCTAAGTGAAATAGTTTTCTTTTATGGTGTCGCCCAAGGGAGACCAGCAAACTTGTTAATTTGGCCTTTTGACACCCAAATAAAGTGCTTTGATTTTATTCAACAAACAGACAGCTTCTTCCGGAATTTGAATGCAAAATCCAATGTGCTATGCTATAGCACAGAAAACTTGTTTCCCAGTCCAACATTTTACTACTCGGTATTTTATAGGTCAATATTAATACTTAATACAGATATGAACAGATTACAAATATTGTGAAATTAGATGAATAAAGTCCTGAAAAGTTATTTTAAGCTTCAAATCACACCATGATTGCGATTGTTTTGAAAAAAATCGATCAAAAAATTTGTAGTGATCAAATCATACAGAAATCCTGATAGATTCCAGGGACAGAGCTTTAATTTCAATTTCTTGCTCCAAATCCGACCAGACCACAAGTGTATAAATTGCAAATTAATTCAACATTGAAATAGCTAAATACATTACGAAAACGACAACACTAATAAACACTAACTGTAGGTAAAAGAACAGCTTACGTGTCAAATCCAGAAAACTGGACATCAATTTGAGATATCAACATCAACAGAAGAGGGAAATGATTTGTCCAGTAAGTGTACATTCTTTGGCCTATCATCTAAAGTTGGGGATTTTAATTCTGTTCCTCAATCTTCCTGCAAAGAACGTAGATACAAAAGTTAATACCAAAATCTACAATTTTATAAAATGATTCGGTCTATTAGACTCTTAAAAATCAATAATTTATCTTACCGTAGTTAGTTAGGGATCGACGAGCCAAACACAGAATTAGTAAATTCACATAACTGCAGCATTACAGCCGCATTTGAAATGCTCCACTTAAGTCACAAACTACAATAAACTATGAGTTAAACTTGATGGCATAATTTTATTGCTCAATTTGTTTTAGAAGAATTTCTTCAAATCTTTCATCCATCCACTTTCGTAAATTTTTCAACACTATACACAGAGTTACAAAGTTTCAATTTCGGAATGCCACAGGGCTTAGATACTTGAACTAAATAGTCAACGATTCGAAGTGAAGACCAAAAACAAAAAATAACGAAAATAACAATGACTTTTTAAATAAAAATGTTTACAATCTCTTATCTCTCAACAGATAACAGAATGTATTTGCACATTGGCATTAAGATTCCCGCGGATTTGCTTACTTGAAAAACCAATGTTTGTGCTGTTGCTGGTACAATTGAGAGGCTTATGCAGCCAAGCCGGAATTGTGCCTGCCTATGAAAAATTCACACCTTAATTTTGTTTAGACTTGCCTGTATGAACACATTACTAAATTCCTTGAATCCGAATGCACGTTTGAATTTCTTTGTTTACAGCATAGATTTATTTTGATAACAGTAATCAACATCAACAATATATTGAGCCTCATATCAGCTTTAAATTGCTCAAATCGTCTGTAGTTTTAAAGCTGATTAGCTATACCTTCGGTAATCTAAAAAGTCAAAACAAAATTAACGTCCGTAGTATATAACTATCAACTGGAAAACTATAACTTAAGTTAAATGCACAGCATAAAAGACACCAACTGTTATTGCAATTAAAAATTATCCGCAACCCAATCCATTGGTTCCACTTCTACTTCTCGGATGGCGACTGGCATCAGCCTTCGCAATCCAGCTTTGAATTTACGTCTTCGAAAATAATATGGACAGTTTGCATTTTCAGCATCTGGATAATCTGTGGCTTCCATTTTCTCTCGTTTACGTTTTCCGTGTGTTTCTAATTCGTTTATAACGACCATCAATTTTGGAGGGTTTAGTTTGTTATTGATCCCTGGATTTGGGAGTTCTGATGGTGTAGCTGTTGCATTGTTGTTTTCCGTTTTGCGAGAGCAAATTAACGGTGCAGTGGGGTTTGCAAGTGGTTCTGGAAAACGGAGGACTTTTCTACATTTCGGATAGTCTTGATGGTCAGAATTATTTTCATTTGGTGATTGGGAACTACGAAGCTCTGACTTTACTACTTCCATTTCACAGAGAACTTGTTGAACCTAAAAAACACAGTAGGGATTGGATACATTACAGACCTATTCTTTCAAAATCTTCAAAAATCGCTCACAATCTTTAACAAACTTGTACTTACATCAAATATCAGGTTGTGAATGTTTTTGGAAACTTCTGCAGATACGGAGGGTGAAACCTGATCAACTGAATAGTTGCTTTGTCTCGGCTCGTCTAAAAATGACGAAAACCGTGGACGTTTTGAAACCCAATTAACTGAATTTGATGGATTTAAACTCATTTTGGGATTATGTCGTTACAACTTGAAATTTTTACGAATATAGTCGAAGCACACTATTCGCACACAGGTGTATTTTTCATGATATATGCTCCTGCAACTCCTGCTCCACGCTTTAGCTATTAGCTATGTACATATAGGTTAGATGCAAGAAAAGAATTTGAGGAATTTTTGTTCCTTCGCTCCCTTCATTATAGCAGTTGAATGCAGATTAGTAACTATACGACGCACAAAAATATATATGCCTCTATTCACCTTGTATTTTTCTGACTTCATATGTGAAGAATTTAAAAAGACAGCCCTACATTAACTTTTTTATTCAATCCACATATACTAGAGTTATTTGTACTGTACACATTGCAGGTAAGAAGACAAAATCTGTAATGGCAAATCCCGTACATAACTACTTGTTAGCTAAAAATTTGCATCGTTTAATATAGAACCCTCACCAAACGACCCAACATTATTCATACTTTCATACTAATTAGTTACTTTTGTTCAAAAATCCGTTGACTTTGGCCGAATAAACATATCCAGAGGACTTATAGACCGTCTAGATTTCGTAGAATACGCCGTAACTGGCCTTTTGACAATCTTTTTAGCCATTTTTTCCTTCTCTTCCCTCGCCTTTAGACAATCCGGGCACGTCTTGTTGTGATAATGTTCATAACAATATGGCTCTCCCTTAAACTCATAATACGAGCGCTCATCCAATCCCTCATTGCAAGCCTATATATACAATTGCCGATTCATTTATGAGTGTCATTTCATTTTACTGGCCATATAATTGGCAACAATACAAAAATACTCCAGTCGTTACAAACTATACCAACTTACTTTGCACATAAAACACTCAGGATGATAGTCTCGTCCCAAAGCGATGACCGACTCTCCAGTCAAAGATTCAGACACTGGGTGATGGCAAGTGTGGCACCTAGGGGCAAACAATTTCTTCCAATCTGCTTTACAATACGCCTTATCAGCAACTTGAATAAAGTTATCCTCTCTCAAAACTTTATTGCAAGCGCCACATCGGAGGCAGCAGTTCTTGTGCCATAATTTGCCCACAGCTTTCAATCCCTCCTATAACATAACATGATTGAAACGCAATGAAAATAACGTTGGATTAGATAGCCCACAGGTAAATACTATAGGAGTAAGTAGGATTAACTGGGTGAATAATTCAACAAGATTAGTGACTCAAACTCTACTCAAGGAAATACTTTAACACTATTATTATAGCCTACAGTTATAGTTAGCTAGTTAGTTAGATGGGAAATTCGATAATAAGGAACCAAATTTCAGATATTCCTTTTCCTCTTGAAAGTTTCATCCAATATGCATTATGAGGTAACAACAAAAGTGCTAGTTCATTAGCTATAGTGTTATGCGCATTTAATCCTTGGACCAATCACACTGAAAGTCTAACTAGCCTTGCTAATGCTAACTAACTGGTTTAGCAAAGGAAAGTTTAATGACAGATAATCTTTATGTCTTCTGTGCAAATAATCGCTTAATCATACTATACGACTTACATGACGAATGGGCTCATCACATTGGGCGCATCTGGGAGAAAATAGTTGATGGAAATCTTCCTCACAGTACACTTGGCCATCCTTGCGCACATAGTTATTAGCTGGCAATGGTTTGGCACATTCGTAGCAAACGAAATGTTCCCTGTGAAACTGCACTCCTAGGGCTAAGGTCATGTCCTTCATGCAAAAAGCCAATCAAAATGATGAGTTAACAGTATGTTAGTTATAGTTAGTCGGTATACGGTGGGGATATTTGATGAGCTCATGTCGTGTTTAACCTTTGAGCAAACGATATTTAGTTAGTTAGTTAATGGCTAGTTACATTTATTCTTTCAAAAAATTACTGCGTACCATGGGATCTTTAATTGGATCTCCGCAAGCATAGCATTTTGGAGAGAAAAGGCGATGGTAATCTTCCTCACAATATGGATTTCCTTTTCGCTCCCGAAATCCATGATGGCAAATGGGCTCTGAACATTTGGTACAGGTGAAACAATCGGGATGATATGTTCTTTGTAGAACGTTAATTGGACTCTAAAATAGTTAGTTAGTTAGTATTATGCATCTTTTCATTTGAGAGATACTGGAGTGTAATATTATGCTAGATTGTTACCTGTAGAATGGTCTTACTGCAAGCGAAACACTTGGGAAGAAATAAATTGGTGTAGTCAAACTCACAGTAGGCTTTCCCATGCTTCTCCTTGAACCGATTGGCGTTCAACATTTTCCCACATGCGTTGCACTGAAAGCATTCCTCATGCCATCTTTTTCCTAGTGCAAAAGCTTCCGGAAGCTAAAATATAGAGAGGGTAAAAAAACTGGCAAAAAGCAGGAGCATGATAATTAAATTTGCTCACATCAAAAATTGGGAGTTTACACGCAAAACACTCTTTGTGGCCGGATGGACTACTCAAAGTTGGACTTGCATTTCGTTCCAGTCGAGCTAGTTCTGAAAATGCGGAATCTTCGGATGATTTTTTACCCCAGTGTAGTTCTTTCAAGCTGGGAAGTCTTAGGGGTTGTCCTGTTGAAATTATTGAAAATTTTGATATTTTTTCGCCTTCATTATATGTAGCCTATATCTTACCTGGTGATGATTCTCGAAGGAACACCATGATGATATTTTTTGATCCCTGGAGAAATTCAGTGGTTTGATTCTAGCTAACTAACTAACCTAAAAATGGCCTATGCAATGGGGCAAACCGAGAAATTTGTGTTGACTACTAGACACCCTAACTAAGACTGGAAGGTGACTTGATTGACTCGTTTTCATTTTAATGCTGGCATCTTTTTTTGTGATGGCGAGATAATATCCCTACCAGTCCAGGAGACATGTCCAAACATGGAGTGGACCACATGAAAATGGAGATGCGTAGTGAGTAGAAAAAGTGGATGCTTAAATCCACTGGACATGCTATAACTCTTGATTTGAAAGGATAACAGCATACAGGATCAATGAATAATCACGGTGGTATTAGAAGATCCTAATAATTCTTGACATAGGATACACCCATTTGATTTGCCAAATGGCTAGGTAGTAAATACACTTTTTTGCACTGTTAGAATTTATTGCATGCATTACTTTATTGTTGTGAGTTGGCATAAAGATTATGCAAAGTCTATTAACTTTTTTTTCTTCCTTGGGTGTCCTATGTTGACTTTTGGTGCGAAAATAATCGTCAAACTTTTTCACATGTTGAATTTGCATGGTAATAACAATAACCATCATTAATGGTTTTTGAGCAGACACCCACATTGAGGATTGGTCTAAAGAATGCGAGATTAGCTACAGTCACTATAGTTTGCAAACAAAGTGGACTAACTAACTATAGAGGGGAAAAGGGAAGATAGAGATCATAGATCATCATGTTTTTGTTCCTATCATTTGGTAGTAACTAACTAAACTATAAACCAATTATTATTGTCAGTCACTATAAAAGAAGAAGTTGAGAATCACAAATGCCAATTTCATTGCAATGAGGATTGATTTTTTCATAATTTACTACCAATTATGCTTGTAAATATTGCATGCATGACGATTAATTCAACTTTCTTCATTTACAGTATAAGAGCAGAATATTTCCCTTTTCCCCATTTTTAATCACACTTGATTTCTTCCACATTACTATCAAAGCTAATCACTATTATCATATCACTCACTCAAAACACTTGATTGTCTAGCAATGTTTAGTTAGTTAGTTAGTTAGTGGAAAAACAAGAATGCTTATGTGGCATGCTATGTACAGGTAGTTGGAGGAAAAAAATCACTTTTTGTATTGCTTCTGTTTGACAACGATAATTACACATTTAATAGTAATAATAATGAAAGAGTGGCAGTTTTTCTTGTGTACCATCAAATGTATTATATCTTTGTTGAAATGAATAGCAACAGGACAGTTAATATGAGTTTTGAAAGTTGTCATCATCATCAGTCATTTCAGGACATGGTCTCCTTTTCGTTTTACCCAATTAGCGCTACAAACACTCTCGAGAGATTAGTTTGAACTGTGCTAACTAGAAGTCAATTGAAAAAATTTCATAAGCAGTAGGGATTTTGTGGTAAACAAAATGTAGCTTGTTTTTGAACATTTACAGTAAACTGGCCTAAAATGTGTTCAATAATGAAGATTTATTATGTTATATTTGTTTTCTATGCTAAGTTTTATCATTATTTTCGTATGTACGTTCAACAAATGTGTTAAATTTTGGGATTTAAGAGGATTTTTTCAGTGGCAATAGTGTCTATTGCGTTTTTAGATATAGTTGAATTGATGACATTTTCGTTGCAGTTTATTATCGCATCTAATGCATTAATTTCACATAAAAGAGCTCCCAACAATTTTTTGTTCCTACGAATTAACTGAACATACATTAAGGTATGTTTTTTTGGGGTAAATTGCTCGCAAAGAAAACATTGGCCATTTAGGAAAAATTGTACGATGAATTTCAAATGATTGCCATCATTACAATTACGTGCAAATGATGCGGTCCGCATCATTTATTTAAACAAAGGATATCAAATAATGGAATTTGCACACCAATAAATATCAACCTACACTGCAATTTTTTTCCTCACTGGCTATTTAGACAGCAACATGACATGAAATAGGGGTGGACGAATAGAAACGTGTTCACAAAATGTTTCGAGAAATTATATTCTGCAAAATCACCTCAAAAAAGGCCACCAACTATGTAATCATGTGTAGTGATTACTATTATCTATGAATTGGGCCCAAATAACTCTCAAGTAGAGTCGTAATACACAAAAATGAACAGTGTTTACTTTTGTATGCTAATAATTTATGGGCAAATAATGATTTGAATGAGGCGGCAATAGATTCACATCTCACAGTCCTAACTATCATTTATTTTGTGTAAAAAGATTTACTATTGATTCTTATAGTAAGTTAATGCAATGAAAAGAAGAAATAAATTGCATGCATGAGTTTCGTGAGAAGAGGATTCCCATCCCTATAATTTGTACTGATTGATACAAGATCGAAAGTTTTGTCAACTTAAAAAACCATCTATTGTTTATTATCAATGGATGGCACTTTACAACACCTTATGGGAGCAATAAAATGACATTTCAAATCAATAAGCAGCTGCCTTATATGCATATCTGGGAATATTTTGAAAGTTAGTCAGTTAGTTAGTTACTAGTAAGAGACTAAAAATGCTCAGCTTTCATTTCAACTACTTTTTAATTGCTGTTGAATTGGCCTTGAAAGCTGTTGACTATGTCTGTTTATTTTTTCCCATCACGAAACCCAACAGAGTACTAATAATTATATTCCCCACTGGTTGCCAGTTTGCCACAATTATCATAAAGTGGTCTTTAAACGTGCCAACGAGACGAACCATTCAAAAGGGAAGTAAAAACAATCAATGGCTGAAGACTGGCAGTTGTTTCACACTATCTCCTTGCTCAACAAACAAAACAAACGGATGAAAAGATGCATACATAATATATTGTATGTGTTGTTTAGTAGTATTCATTATTCTCCCTTCACAAAAGTTTCCTCACTAACTATAACTAACTAACTAAAGTAGTGACTTTAAATGGCAAGTTAATTAGTCCTAATTTTATGCGTACTCAACTAACTGCATTTAAGTGTCGGAAATGTCATTAGGATTTCTCACTTTACACCCATACTAATTCACTAGCTAGTTTGAATTCTAACTAACTAGCCATCATTACGTCTTATATAAGGTAAATATATGTACCTTTAACAGATCACTAGACAAAATGTAATGATGGCAACCAAGTTAAAATAATACTAGGTTAACTTGTACTAACTAAGTATAGATTTCTCTATGATTTGCTTTGTAACTATATGCACGTAGTTAGTACGTAATGTTAAAGGATCCAAGATTTTCTAAATATTATGCACAGTCTGAGTCCATTTCCGTTGTTTAAGACCTAATACAACTTACACAAGAATCTAATGAGTGAGTGAAAATGGCGCTTTATTCCATTTGTTCAGTTCACCCGCACTGTGGGAATCTTGTAACTAACTAACTAACACTATAATTGTAAACAAATGTGATGGCTCCTTACACAGTGACATATTAATGGAAAGCCAAAAAAGAATAAAAAAACTCGTGCACTTAAATAAATGCAAGTTATAGTTAGTTTCGCTTTTAAAAATTTCTCCTGCCTAACCGTGGTATTGTCATTTTTCAAATGGTCTTGATATTATCAACTGGCTCATTATATTGACGTGGATAAAAAATAAGGGTTTTAATTTCTCTATTATTCAGCTAACTAACTACAGCTGGGATCTTCACACGTACGGAATAATGGATGTAATCTATAGATGGCTCATTTGATTTACACTGATGAGCAAAAACGGTTGAAACCTGAATTGGATTAGCCCAGCCTAGATTGGCAACTGTACATGGCAGTAATTGTAAACATGAGATTTTTTATGTTTTCATTATGCAAGGCACCCGTATTCATTTCATTGCACTCTTGAGTAGTAGTATTGATCGTGGTCAACTTGTTTGATTGTCCATTTGATTTGAGGTTTGTTTTCAGTCACAGGGTTGAATAAGCAAATGAAAAAAAACTGTGCACACATTTTTTAACCAGGTGCTCCATTAGGATAATAATTCCTGCACTCATTGGTATGATCACTGGGTAGTTAATGTAAGAACGGGCCGAAAATTATCATTCAAACTACCTGACTGAGTGAGTGACTATTGAGAACTGGTCAGCCACCACATTTGCAAATAAGTAATGATTATTTCATGGTAAATAGATGCCGTTATTTTTGCACTGAAACCGGAATTTAGGATGCATTTTTTCAGCAGTATAAGTAACAGTGATATTAATTGAGTAATCTGTAAATATGCAGTATGTAGATGCATGTAATTGTTCAGGTTTTATTTTTTGGTGCCTAAATTTCTTTGAAAATAATTTAAATGCGAGATAATGCAATTGATTAACAACTTACTGCTATAGCTCGGACTCAATTTTCGAATTCACGGTATCTGTATTTCGTATTTTTCGTAGTTAGTTAGTTAGAACGGAAGGAGTATTTATTGTTGCGACCCTATGGCATAAGCAAGGAAAAAGAGACGCGCATTCACCTAGTACGTAACAAAGAGCTCAGATAGATTCCTTATGTACAAGGTATAATAACAGTGCCTTGTAAATGGGAACCAAAGCTAGTTAAATTCATTCACTCTTTTGAGGTAGACATTTGAATTGCCCAAGTAAAGAATATAATACAAGTTACTGACTGTCGTTCACATTGGTTCATCAGCTGTGTGTGAATACACACGGATTTTTGCCTTTTCTTGTGCTCGGTGTGTTACATGTTGTGAAATTTTGGAAACTAAAAACTTCTCACTGCTCAGTTTACATCATTTGACTCTAAAAAAGTTTCAAAACGAGAAAAAAGTGCATTCATCGTTTTTCTCGGAACGCTATATTTCAAAGGTAAGCGAAAATCAGTTGCCTCACACTTGAAATACATTTACATGTAAAATAGAGTAAAACCTACTGTCCATTTCAGAATTAATGGCAGTTGCTCTGTGTTATTTGGCGACCCAGGTTAAATGGCCAAATACTCAAAATCGAACCGTAAATTCCAAAAATGCTATGCCAACTAAATTCATATTTTCTACTTTTCATTTCATTTTTTATCATTTAAAACTTTACTTTTTGTTAGCACCAAACAAACATTGCCATGTAACCTAGCGAGCAAATTTACTGCCTTTTTTTTTGAAATGGACAGTAGCTCGTTTCCCATATATTATCCTCTCGTGTTTTTAAACTGTCATAATTTGCACGCAATACATATTTCCTCCCCTGATTAGCATTATCACACCTACATGCATGTAAATAACTTGTAAAGTGTCTACTTAACTGAATTTGGCCTCTGAAATGGATCACTGTTTAGAAAAAATATTTTTACTAACAGTTTAACTAACTGCTACATATTTTCTAACTAACTAGTTCAGTAGTCGTGCTCACATTTTGCATATGACCACTCATCAACTGAATTAAGAACACTTTCTGATCCCTTCCTTATCTCACTTTCTGAATCTAGCTGACTAACCAACTAACTGCCCAAATATTGTCATCGTGTTTAGCCAGTTAGTTAACTCTCGTGATTTACCTGTGAGCATTATCGTCATTTGTGTTTGGTAGATAATGGATGGGAATTATATTGACCACAAGAAAACTAAAAGTCACATAATTTTATTTATGCATTATAAAAGGCGACAACGTACGCATCATTGTTAGGTTTGTATAAATATTGTGTGCATACGCATTATCATTGTCACTGTCATTTTTTCTTAAATTTCCCTTGGCTCTTTAGGTTATTGTGTTTGCTTGGCTATGCCTATTATGTATGCATCAAGAGCAAATCTAATAAGAAGAAGAAGCTACCGCATTCTGTAGTAGTTTCTAACTGACCAAGTGAATAGCTATGTTTTGAAAAGTTATGATTGGTACTTACTAGCTTAACTATATTAGTTAGTTTGTAACCATCGAAATTTTGTTGCCGTGCAGTCTAGAATTGTAAAAAAGTTTACCGAAACTTGATCTTCTTGTTGGGTAGAAAAACAGGATTTGGGAACCCGTCTACTATATCATAGTTAGTGAGGTATTGTACAGCTGATTAGTACTAGGTCATAAAATATTGACAATAAATGGTTAGAGTTAGAATGAGGCGTTTACAATTCACACATGTACAATTTAATTAGGTTTTATGTAATTAATTATTGGAGATTTTGATTGACTGACTGACTCACTTTCGTTAGTTAGTATGGGCTACTCATTTATGACTGGTGGTGTCATATAAGTTAGTTAGTTAGTTACTCGCACTGTTTTTGTATCAGCATGATTGCTAGCGGAAAGTGGATAGTGAAATATTGTGTGGATAATAATTATGTTGAGCACTCATTATCACACATTTAATGCTCACCAGAGTGAAGAAAGTTTATAAATGCTTAAAGTTAGCTCGTATACCTTTTGTTTTTTTGCCGTCTTTGATTCAGTAACTTGTGTGGTTTTTGGGAAGGGAAGAGGAAGAAACCAAACCACGCCAAGATTATATTCTATAGTTTGTTAAACATGATGATGATATGGGTAAACATTTAATTGCTCGTATAGTTAGTTAGTTAGTTAGTTAGAGAGCTTAGACACGGAAACTACACTTTGAGTTTTCTTGCAACATAGAGATTGTATGTACATAAAAGATTGCAATTTCAAATAATTTTGCACAATGGACACTTAATAGTGGTGGCGTGACCTTTGACTAGAGAAATTAGGTAGGTTAGGAATAGGAACTCGAGTGGTAGCATATTAGTTCATAAAACACGCTTTTAGCATCATCACGATTCATATAAGGATGTATGGTCATAATTTTCGAGCTATGGTAGGGGAGCGGTCATAAGATTTTGAATAGTTTGTGCTAAGCTAATGGAACGGTATGGTTTACACAATGTTTAGGGAGAACAATGGTGGAATGGCCGGATAGAGTGTGTAATATTTGGAAACAAAGCAAGGTTTGGGATTATTTGATGACTAAAATTTTGCGCTTTAGTGACCATAGGGTTACTTTGCAGATGAGCTTCAAAAATATAAATGTGTGTCAGTTTTGTTTCTCATGCAAAATAGTAGGGAAAACTCCATCAGTTTTAAAATGCATGCGAATTCATTGTTAATATTATAGCTAACAGATTAGATATACAGAGCAGAGGGAGTTTTTTCTTTTTTGTGCCCGATTTTCTGACTAACTAACTAACTGAATAAGAATTTAAGACACGTTTTGTAGCTAAAGTGGTTTGTAGAGTATCATGAGATTGTAAAACACATTTTAAACTGACGATTTGAACAAGCACCAGCATGAGGCTGAGTTACAGAGCACATGGATTAATGTTGCTGGGAACAATGTAACCTAAATCTAACTAACACAGTAACTAACTAACTAAGAAGGCAATTTTCCATATAAACTGAAAGAATGGACACAAAATTAGATTGAAAATACAATGGTTGGAGAGAAATTTAGATCAACGAGGGTTCTTACATTGACATATTAATTTCTTTTAATAAATACTTGGGACAGTTTATGACTTTGTGAAATCCTTAAAGCGGATTTAAATTTCCGTACAATGGTCAATAATATACAGTAAAATTTTCAACGACCATTACAAAAATAATAATAATTAGACTTGAATCTCTTTTTTTACTTTGCTTCATTCATACTAATTGTTTTCCACAGGAAGACATTGGCTTACAAGTTTGTTAATGCGATCAGCTTTTCTCCTTTAGCCATGCAATTGAAATGAAAAGAATGGACCAATGATTTTTTTCTGATGGTAATGAAAAGTGAATCCGGCCACAATTGTGAGAAAAAGATGGCAGATAAGTTGAATTAATGATCATCAATCAAATCCTGCATATTTTTCAGGGTTCAACCTCAAACTGTGTTTAGCTATTTCCCTTTGTCAAAAGTGAGCTCTTATTTTCTGCAAAAAAATGTACAATTCCACCACTAGACTCATTATTAGTCGGTAGTTAGTTAGTTAGTATGCATAGATAGAATGAAGGGACTATTATAATGTATGAAAAGTGCTCTTTTTCATGTACTTGCCACCATTATCATTATTATTATGACATTAAGAGTTGATATGGTAGACACGATGATGATTATTTTTTTCCGCTCCTTTCATGCTTATTGTATGCGCTTCCTGTGGTGGTCGTTAAAATATTTTGTACCAAAAATATCCATTTCACTGCATCAGCTATATACTTTTAGTAATCTTAGAGATCTGATAGTAGAACTTTAAAGGTACACGTGCAGACAAAATTTATAATACATAAGAACTGCTGAGTTTTGTTGTACATGTTTTGTAAATGCTATTACCACTACATAATAATCATATAATCTCTCAATTTCTGCATGCCCATACCAGGGACGACAGTATGATAAGTAATTTGAACAGTTAGTTAGTTTGTAATTTTCTCACAGCTTAAAATTATCATTTTGTCCTTTTTAGTGGAAACCACATGAAACGTGATAAAAAGATATGTTTTTTGACGACAATCTTGTGTTACTGTTATGTAGCCTGTAAATCTATATTTCATCTCGTATTCCATGTCAGACGTCTGCACTTTTTTTGGGGTACAATTTTGTAACAATCAAATTAAAGTCGGCGTTAAGAAGATAATTCACGTACAGAAAATACGCATCGACAGGTATGGTTTGTTAGTTAGACAAAGTTGAGGGGAAAATTGGCACAAATACATAATATATGGGAAATGGCAATGCTCCATACAGGCTATGATATGCATGCATGCATTTTAGTTGCTAACTTTGGCATAGATGTAATGTAGTTGTTAAACATTATTTAACAAAATATTGAGTTTTTTCCACCGCCTCGCGGAAATAAATGGCGTATGATATTTTTTGAAAGCTAATAATAATGTACAAAGAGGGGAAACTCCCCTTTTGCTTTGTTATTGTTCCGAAGGATGCGACGATGTGAGCGAATTAATTTGCACTATACCTGTAAGGCAACCACGAAAAATTTGTGAAAGCATACATGCTAATGAAATGGGTGGGTTTTAGTTAGTACAATAGCAATATTTTCATAGCTGTCAAAATTCTGTTCTGATACAGTGTGTACAAGTTACACGCATGTTTTTATTATCCTATCGATTAGATATGGAGCATTTGTTCTGCTAATGGTGTTTGACCTTTCAATTTGTTTTATGATGCTGTAAAATGTAGTATGATCCGAATCTAAATGATGAAATTTACGGTTCTTTAGTAGGTGGGTTTGTTTTACTGACCGACTCATGATGCTTGCGCATCATTAAGCTCTATAGATTATTAATTTCTTTATGTCGTTGATTCACTACTTTTGTAAACTGCAATAATCCTGTCATGTTGCAAATCCTTTTTTTGTTGACTACTTCACAGTTATTGAACCTAAACTGTGCTAAACCCATTCACAAAGCTAACACACATACTATATTTTGTCACAACACCACATTAAAAGATGGTACACATGTACGTAGCAAAAGCGCCCAAAAAAGCATAAATCCTTCAGACCATGGTACCGTAGCAAATAATGAGCGTTAACTGAGCTCATTTGGCTGTACAACTGTAGCTCACTCCGTTATATTTCATTTGCCCATGATTTCCTTGCAGACACAACTACAAACAAGATTGGATGGAGAAATCGCATTGTGACCAACTTCAATAATGACCGCAAAGTAGAATAATGGTCCTTTAGTTTATTTGAGCTGCTGCTACGGGATCCTCCAAATCAAAAGTAGCCACATACTACTGACTTACTTATTGGGTTTGCCGCCTACTAACTATAACAAACCAATTGGCCAGAGCTTCCGCTCTGTATACACAATTCATCCATGGCTCCTTTGGTCATCAATCATGAACAGAGTAAAACTGGGAAAACCTCAACAACAGAGACTGACGAGGAGGATGACGAGGAAGGCAAGCTGAGGTCGCCTCCTTCTGAGAACACAATGGATTTTGGAGGCGAAAAAGAAACGACGAGCACAGTTTTTATGAAAAGTGTACTATCTTGCTCCTCGTCATCAGTGGACCACCTCTTGATGACAAGAAATATGGGGCGACTCTCTCTAGGACAAAAGGATTTGGATGGAGGAGGAACCATCATGGGGACAAAGGTTGAAAACAAGCTCCCTAATAACTGTGGTACCAATGGGTCGGCTGCGGTTGCAACAAGTATTCGCAAATACTTGGTCCTACTGCAAGATTGCTTAGCAATTAAATTCGTGTCAACGTGTCCAACTCAATCGAGCAATAAAAGTGAGTAGTAGTAGTAAAAGTGGTTGGTTTGCAAATTGAATTCTGTGGTGAGGTTTTTTTTCACTATGTTGAGGAAAAAAATATCAGTTAGTAGTTCATTTATACGACACAATTCAATGGATTTTTTATGGACCGTCTTGTAATGTGCACTGTATTTTAGGAGGCCACAAATCTAAAGATGCTTCTGAAGTGGATCATCATTCATTGTACGGTCTGCAGTTGTATAAGGTACGCGTCTCAATCTGCATGATGAGATGGTAATTTATCTTCACTTGTGAATCTTGCTTTTTATTAGCAAACGATCAATCTTACTGCGCTGAATATAAGGAAACAATGATCGTACAGTTTAACGATGGTGTGGTACTGAGGCACGTGAAGATGTAAACAAAGGTTACACAATGATAGCTCAGTTGAAGGGGGAAATCTGTAGGACAAAAAAAAAAAGAATTAGCAGATTTACATAGATTTTATCATTGTCGGCAAAGAGTGTAAGGCTCACGAATTTTGTGCACTTCATTTCATTTTTGACATTAAAGATCGTGTTCTAGTTGTCTTCTTTTAAATCTTGCATTTTTATGTCAATAGGATATCGTTTTTGCATCAAGGGACTAAAAGAAGTGTGCTATTATGGAGGCCACTGTGGAATGGAAATTAGATAGCTCAGCTCAATGATGTGTTCATTTCATTTGATAGATTGAGCATGCCGACATAGATAACAATAGCGGTAGACAAATCCTAAATCCACTTGAGACGGGCGATTAACTAACAGAGACCACTTTTTTCCTGTAGAACAAAACAAAAAAAAAGCATTAAGTATTTGTATTTGGTTAGTTAGTTAGTTAGTTCGAACCCATCATAACAATGGAAATGCAAGATATTTTATTCTTGAAAATTCGTGAGTGCTAAAATTGCTGTCAAATCGTTACTATCCATTAGTTTGCATAGGGAACACAAAATACAGATTATTTCCACTTTGGTAAATACGTCAACAGAAACTGTACTCGTATCCTCATTTTGTCTATAAATGGTCAAACTACATTAGCTGCGCCGACTAATGACATGATTAACTAAACTCTTGTCAATATGGTCAAGACGGCGACGTCTCAGTTTTCTAGAACATAAATCCCGTCATTAAAGCTTGCTTTACGTTTCAGTAAGTACATAATTTTACGATTGTTTTCTACCTCCTGTTTTCTTTACCTTATTTGGGACAACAACGGGTGCTAACAAACAACAAACAACAGAGCTTTTGCGAAGCCAACTTCAAATGCTACTGGAATGCGTTGCTTTGTGACGCGGTGCGAAACTTGACCTACAAAGGATATGTTGTCCCGTCTACCATATTTGTGTTTGCAACTGAACCCCATTTATACGTGGTGAGGACTGCGTGGGCTCGACAAATGTTAAGGAATCCGCCTGGATACCGCATAGATTTTCTTGGTAAGCAAATAAAATTAGTGTGGACGAGTACAATTCTGTGATTTATGATAAGTGCAAAGTCTAGCTCTAGTCTTTTGTGACGACCAAAATTCCAGTTAGTAGTGCTAACGCTGATAATTTTATTCATTTGAACGTAAATCGTAACTGTTTTGACATTATGTAAATTTTCCAGGTGAAATTGAAGAACTCATTGCAGAGCCAGTTCAACAAGGACAATTTGCCCCTTTATCTGACTCTTTATGTTGGACAATTTTAGAATTGACGTCTTCAGGTAAATGATGCAATGCACTAACTCCATATTTGGAGCCACGCAAAAATAGTAAAAAATTATGACATCGAAAATATTTTTGTTTCTTTCAGGCCAAGAAGCGTTTGTAGACAATATTATTTCAGCCTTAGCCCAATCTTTTACTGCCATGAAATCACCGAGTAGAGAATTAGTTTATCAAACCCTGGAGAAACTTATCCAGGAGCAAAAAATCTATCAAACCTCCAGAGGCTACTTTGTCGTCACACCAGATACTTACCGATTTATGAATGCTGGTAGTTCCAATTTGTATCCTTTCGGGTATTCTTCCAATGTTCCAACCTTAGACGCATTAATCAACTCTTATGATGATCCAGGTGACAAGAAAGTTAATTTTTCGCGAGCAATAATAAACCGTTCAACTTTTATTATCGTGTCATCATTGCCTTGTGATTTGCAGACAAAATCAGTATTTCGCAACATTCGTTTATTGGCTCTGATGATTGCTCCCTGGTGCATGAGAAACGGAATTCTATGAACTCGCTGAAACGTCACCATTCTTTACGAACCATCAGAAATAAAGAAACTGAAGATATGGTATTAACTTTTAACAGTGATTAAGTAACTGAAAACAAGACAAAAATTATTCACAGAACTATGCCTTAATTATTTTAATTATGATTTAATTACAGAGTGACTATTGCTTGCACACCAGAAGTTTATCAATGCGGATTCCCAGATCGAAATCATTTTGCGCTGGTGAAATAACAAGAGAACAAAAAGTAGGAGCAGCAACCAATCAGCGATCAGAATGTGATGAATGTGGCAAAAACAAAGAAATTCGGAAAACCGTTGAGACCTGCAAATGTTGTTGCAATGTACAAACAGGAATGGTTGCAAGGAAACGTAGTAAGTGTTTATGCATAGTTTGTTAGGCTTTGACGTTGGATGGAAATTTTCAGAATATGTATTGTAAAATGTGGCGATATATAGTTAAAATTCTCTCGTGTTTATAACAACAGAAAAATCATTATTCCAAAGATGGTTTTCATTCCGACGAACCAAGAAAAACAAATCTATGGAAATCAAAAAAACGGACCAACTTTCCAGCATGTCAGTTTCTACCCAAACGTTGTTACAAAGGGATCGAAAATTGACATCAATAGACCCAAATCCGGTGGGATCTGAAGAAAGTGATTCATCCAGCAAAATTGCCTTCCCGCCTTCCTCTGACAGTGAACTTTGTCCCGGTTGTAGGGAACATAATTCCGGGAAATGGAGTGCACTTCCAGGAGGATTTAGGGATTGGCGAGTTCATAGCAGAAAATCCCTTCTGGATGATTCCCCTTTGTACGATGTAATCATCGGTTTAGATGAACAAAAGAATAAGCAAATATGTAGTGCACAGTTGGGCAATAATGTTAGCAGTCGACTGTCGACTTTGAGCCAGGACACTTATGTTAGTCTTGGGTATGCTAGTGGGAGTTCATCCCGACAACGAAATAGTCCTTGTCCATCTTCGGTGACCAATGTGAGTCCCATTTATGATTCCATTAGTGGACCGTGCCATAGACGCGGGAGTTATTACAGTGATTTCAGAAGACGGCACAAAAGTGGAAGTAGCAATGGACAATCTAGGAGTACAGTGAGGAGACCGCAGTCGGTACATGAGTTAAGGAATAGGGATGCAGTATTGAAAGGTCAAGGGTATGGGTCGAAATGTCATAGTAAAATGATTGACGAGAATCGGATTTCGTTCACTGGAGATAGATTTAGTAGTGGAAACGGTGGGTTGATTCAACGATCGAAAAGTATTCCATTGACTTGTACAGATAATGAAGAGATTCCTGAAGTTGAGATCAAAACGTTTATAAATGATGTGGGCATGATTGAAACGCATTTTAATTGTAATAATAAGGCTTGTTCATCCAACATGTGTAGTCCGTAAGAAGGATAGTTAGCTTTGTATGTTTGGTTTACTATTACTTCTATGGGGTGGTTGATGAGAACTATATACACAGGGTGGAATTTTAATAAACTGACAGTTATTTTGTTAACTAAATTGCTGCACTGTATTCATTTAAAGATAGAAAAAATTAAGCGGTTACTAAACATTGTTTGTCTGTAGTGACCATATTTGAGGATTCATATTCATAATTGGCAAACAGTAGCTGCCATTTAGAATTGCCATCTCTACTGCCCTCTGTCAGTAAAAAAATGTAGCACTGTTGGCACACGAAGCTTTCTATGCATCCAAGATGGAGCGAACTGAACCAACTAGCATTTCATTTGAATTCAACTAAACGCAACTGCAACTTTCAATTTCAAGACGAAATATTGTATTTGGAAAATGGTAAGTCGCCGTAATCTGAGTTCGTGATTTGTGACACTACATAATTATAAGAAAATGTCAAAATCTTGTTCTGAGAGTAAAGAATCGAAACTGGGTAGTTTTGCTCACAATTAAAAAAGCGAAACTACCCGGATTCGATTCCCACCTGATTATTTTTTTAACAATTATAAATTGTAGTTGATGATTCAAATATTTTGAAGCTTTGGTTAATTTCAACCCCCGTAACAAAGTCACATTGCTTCAAAAACCAGTGTCTCAATAATTTATTCAACAATAGTAGAATAGTATGAATTCAGTCAACACTCATTCAGCTCGCTTTCCCAGCCATTAACGAAGATCAGTCATCGATCGCAAAACAAAATGTCACTAGTCACTAATCAATAAACAATTTCCCGTCCATTTTGCACAAAGCAAATGGTAAATCTCGAGGCAATGCAGTTTTTTAGCTCACCCAAATTCTTTTATCATTATTATTAGCTATTGTAGTGACAACAACTCACGCAAACTAAACTCTATATGGATTTCTAGCTCACAGCCTTTCATTATTAATCACTTTCTTTCCAATTTTTAATCACTTGACCATTCCTCTCCCTCTCTCGTATTCAATCAATATTGACTCACAATCGTTTGTGTCGCCGCATGCCACTAAGCAAAGTATACCACTTCACATCAATCACACTTTGAGACCTAATGGCCAAATCTTCGTAGATTCTAAACTGAAAGGAAAGGGTATAAAAATCTCACACAGTATGAGGTCGCCGCAAAAAAAAGACGCATGAGAAAGTATAAATCTATATAGATTCTAATTCGTTGAATGAAATAGTGAGTGAGGGCCTTCTTGTCATCAACTATAAAGATTGAACAATGATAATACTAACTAATGCTATTTGCGATCTTGTCATCTTCATATACTAAATTCACGACCTCAAGGCATCATAATATCATAATCAACTTGATGAAAATGTAGTGTAAATGCTCACCCATAGTGAGTGAGTTGAGCAGGCAAATAAATGCGGTAGCTAATATTGCACAGACGTTGATCGTGGCTCCTAATTCATGTCAATGGGAATACAGGTGGCAGTATTTTTCACGCTGCTTTCAATAATGGACTTGAGCGCTTCATTGTTTGTCATCACTTTGCCGGTTTATTATGACTCTCAGTTTTTGTTGATGACCGACCCATTTATGAGTACGCTTTCTCGTTTGTGATCATCGCACAAAGTAAATACAGTTGATTGAATAGCTATAGTTGGTTAATTTTCATTGCCCTTGAACTTATTAGTTTGCAGAATCGTCGGGTGAATGACTTGCTCGGGGAGGGGAAATAAAGATGAGGTAGACAAAATTTTCAAGTCTTTGTACTTTATTTTTAAGATTTTAATCCTACAGGTTCTCTTCGTTGTATGTACCGTATGATTTGAAAATCTTGCATTAGGGGTTGGTTTAAGACACTAACTAAGCGGAAGTGAACGGATTCAAGTAGTCAGCAAGTAAGTAATCTTATGGCTTAACATTCTTATAAAGTAACATTGCAAAGTTGACATTCATCAATATAACATATAAAATCTTTTGTAATGTTTATCATATTTCTAGGTAAAGTTTCTACCGTTAAAAAACGCATTACAAATCTAACACATAACTAATAGAAGTTAACGTTTAGATTTAGCAATAACAACTGTAGTCGATGCAAAAGCTCCAGAATCAGTAAATGCATTGCCATTAGTCCTTGAAATGTGTGCATATCCAACTGCAGTTAGTTAGTTATAAATAAAATCTCCGGCACCTGTAAAAAAATAGAGATAACATTCCCAATAATTAATTCTCCACATGAAATCGAATGATAATCATAACGTGCAAAATTGGTAATCATTATCATCATCTACAAACGTTATAATCTGCTAACAGGAAAGGTTTGAGGCACACCAATATCACGAATACAAATCTCCTGCTACAAGTCTCAAATAAGGACATGAACTTGCAGTTCACCATAATATTGAATAGAATTCTATATTACACAATTGCTTCACAAAAACTGTACAGCCGTAGTTAGTTTTAGTTAATAGTGGGCGTGTGTGTTATCCCATTTGGAATTTTTTACCCACTAAGTTGTAGCACCAAACAAAAAGCTTGAACAGAGCCGTTACTTGTTCATATACGTATTTATTGTTACTAAGAAGTCACAGAGTGTGCTTCTCAACTTTATTTTCCTGCTTCGGAATCAGACAATGAATTCAAGTGCGAGATAAAGTTAACGGAGCAAGTCATCATTTATCAAAAAGGTTAAACAGGAACACACAAAAAGTCACTGCCTGTATACCACACAGCAGTGGCAGGACAAAAGCGCTAATTACAGCTATACTATGTAGCATGAATTATTCATAAAGGCCACAATTGTTGGTTAGCTAAAATGCACGGATTTTTGTGCCATACCATCATTTAGTTAGTTAGTTAGTACCTTCTCATTTCTCCGGAGTGGACGTTTCAGGGTTAAGTACAAATCTTTTTCAATACTGAACCACCCCATTTCTATATGATTGACAGGTCGAGCTCCTGAAAAATTAATTGTTTTCCTCCAGGTAGCATACAGAGCTCAATTTGCACAAACAGGTTCCAAAAAGTTGAGTTTTTTAGCAGTCAAAGTATCTAGTAAGTTCCTACTTCGTCAGCCTATTTATTGTTCATGACCAACAACACATGACTTGAAATAGCCCAAAGATATTTGCCATTAGTTAGTATGTTTGTTAGCACAATAGACACAGGAAGGTAGATTTTCTACACACAGTAGATTAGAGATGTCCATTAGATTTGGCACACTTTTATATACACAGCTTGTCCCGATTCTCACACACAAAGTGAGTTAGCATGGATTAAATACACTGAACTTGTCTAATTCTAAAACTGAGCGCTAACAAACCAGCTTCCAAAAGTTTTCACACCTTTTCAATGTGTACATTTAGACAGTTTCATAAGCTCATCTATTTAATATAGCACTATAATTTGGTTTGTCTACCTGTGAATTTATTATATTTGCAAAGGTAACGTAAGCACCAAATTCAAGAAGATGCACCTTCATAGAACATACTACCTCACATATAGAAAAACAAACTTTCTTGCACTCTATTTACTTAAGCACACTCAACTTTAACTACATTGTCAGCGTCAGCACCATTTACAGTACATTTGCTGTTATTCCCAACACTCTTCATTTTCACCACTTGAACATCCTGTGTAGGGTAATTCGTATGGATCTCAACAGTGGAGTGAATCCCTTTCTTGAATGCTTGACCATTTCCCTTAGTCTCATAATATTGTGTTTCCACTACTCCATTGTTGTCCACAGTAGTCGTCACTTGGGTCTCCGTTTTGGGATCTCCCATTTTAACTTGCGCTCCAGTTTCTGCCACATTTACGGTGACTTTGTTGTGTCCTTGATTCTTGATTGGTTTGCCTTCAAACTCTTGCCGGGCTTGCTCTTTCAATTGATCCTTTTTAGCTTGCAAAGCAGCTTTCATGATATTTTTCACTGGGAGCAGCAATTCCAGCTCCATATTTGTTGTCGATTTCACATTTTGTGTCACAGTTGTAGTACTAGTCCCCGGGTTTGTCTCAACTTTAGAATTCAATAGCTCACAAGATGCCGCTGGTTTCGGTTTTTCCTTCATGGATTCATAATGAACGTGAGTTCGCGGCATAGATGTATTACCATGGCGGGAATCAATCAGTGAACTATAGTGAGGTGACCCCCGACTGAATTGACTGGGGTAAGTTGGATATCTCCTTTTGTAGTACTCATAGTAAGAGTTTCTTGGAGCCACTTTAGCTTTATTCAAGGACGGTTCACCCACACACGCATATGTGGCACTCACATTCCCGGATGGGCAAGGGCTACTATGGTTACCCCGTTGACTTCCGTATCCCAAACTGGATGTAGCCTGACTCAGGGTGGAACATCGCGAGGATTCTCCTCGGCTACTGCCAGGATGAAATCCGGGGAAATTTGAGTTGCTTAGGGCGCCGGTATTTTCATTGCCATGGTGATGAACTTGCGCTTGATGGTCCAGTAGGGAGTCATAGAAAGGACCGTCATCCACCATAGACCCCGAACGACGACTACTGGGTCGATCTTGCCAATTTTCTACTCCAGGGGGCTCACTATACTCAAATTCCGTGGGATGTGATTGGTTATTCCTACGGGGCAATGTGAGACTAGGTGCATTACCATTGGGTAATGTATTTGAATGAATATTTGACGAGTGAAACGAACGGTCCAATGTGGATGCATGGATTTCCTTATTAGACATTGTTTGTGTGCCTGCACTAGACATATTGGATTTAGTGTCGGAATAGCTCTCCTGTGAAGATATTGATGAACGGGGCATTGCAGTATTTCCCTTGGGTCGTCGAAACGAAAACAGTTTATTGAATAGAGATTTGTTTTCTGGAAATTAGAGACAAATGTATGACATGAGTATGTATATTTTACTTTTCATAATAATCATATTGATTTCATTTCATAACATGCATACTTTTCCTATTTTTTACACCTCCCTTGATCCGCGCACGATCAGAGGTTCTCAAATTTCTCATAGCATGGGAAAGATGATCCATTGTAGAGCTCTTTTTGGTAACCTTTGCCTTCGCCTCGTTGTTCCCATCGTAATCACTGTGTCCGCAAGACTTGGTTTTGGAAAACCGCAATGAGAATCTCCTATGTGCGAACGAATCTGCAGACGCTTTGGAATTCTAAGGAGAAAAAGTTTAACATTTTTTATCAGTGTATTACACACATTGTGGTATTTCCAATCAACGGGACAAAAAATACTACTTATATTTATCTCACACAAAAACCGAATACTATAACTAACAAACTACGCATTATTATAATGGAAATGATATTTTATTATCTTTTCACTCACGATGGTATCTTTCCGAGCACGAACCACTTTCAATGAGTTGTGTCTCTGCAGTTGAACATTATCTTCACCTTCTATGGGACTCACTGAAGGATTTATTGTCACCTTAGTTTGCTCGGCATTCCAATGCGGACAGTTTCGTTGGTGTACAAATGGCTGTTTTTCTGCAATCAACATTCATAACATTACATTCTCTCAATACAAGTTTTAGATCAGTTTCTTGTTCACAATAATGCCACTTGAAACTTCAGTAGACTGCGCTCTCCATTATGATATGAAACCAATAACTAACTAACGCCAGCTTACATGCAATCCACTTTCCAAAGGAATGACGTCTAAAACAAATATGATATTATAGTTAGTTAGCAAACCCATACTTAAACGATCATTTCTCAACAGCAGGGGATCAAATTCGAGTCACTTTAACTAACTGACGTGAATTAAAAAGTTAGACCAAGTCAGTTAAAACTGTAGGGAAAGTTTTGTTTTAATCAAATGCTATTGTCAATATTCTTTACTCAATTCATTTTATCTGGTAGATATCAAAATTATATCCAATATTGACTGTGATTGATACGTAACGAACGCAAAGTATAGCATTCTATTTTCCCTTAAAGAAGTATCGAGTCGCTATAGAAGCTCGCCTATTATAGATTTGAACTGCTCAGAGTACCTAATGACGATACTTTGACATTACTTACCCCCCACCACATTTAAACTGATAAGAGTCTAATAACCACAGATGAAATGCCTAATAGTTCATTGGGTAAAAAAATGTGCTCTTACCCTCAGAGTTCACAAGGGCATCCAGCGTAAACGATACAGGCTCATGATTATTATTCCTACTACTACTAGTATGGCTGCTGGCAACAGGAGTATGATGATGGCTCTCAGAACTTGGAGACAGACACAACTGGTGAAAATCTGATGGGGTCACCCCAGAGGTCATGAATCTGTAAGTGTCAGGCGTCACGACAAAGTATCCATGTGATGTTTGGTATACTTTCCTCTCACGTATCAATTTCTCCAACGTTTGATAAACGAGTTCACGACTGGGCAGTGCTTTCATAGGAAATGATGAGCACAGAGCTCTTAAAATGGCGTCCACAAATGCCTCTTGACCTGGGTCACAGAAGAAAATTGCACAAAAAAATAATTGCAATTAAAAACGGTGGAATCTTCCCCAATGCTCCCTCAACCCTGAGTGAGTAAATATGTGATGAATAGTAATCGACAAATTAGAAAACAATCGAAACATTATTAGTTTGCACGTAACATGAAAGAAATTAATACCTAAGGGTTAATTCTTCCCCTATTGTGATTATCATTACAAACCCATCAAATTGTACAAGCCATGGTTATATTAAAACTCGTGCTGAAATATGGATGCATTCACTATTTCCTACATCAGTCACTAATATCATAAACTAACTAACTAACTAACCAACTTGACAGACAAGTCAGTAAAAAAAGAAAACACATGACTAATGAGGTACACAAAAAATGCGTAAAAAAATTCAATTGACACACAAATACTCCCTTCTCAAGTAAATAAAAAAGCTTCCAAAATCCACAAATGCAAAAAAATCAACCACAAATTAAAACATAGGGATTTATCAACCAAAAAAAGGCGTCTCTTGCACAACATTAAAACATGTGTTGACCCAAAAATCAATCTGTCAATCTGGGTTGGTTAACCCACACTATCTTCATTGCAAGTTTCTAACTAACAAAGTTAACGGAAAACCTGTATGATCCCTTGTCTCTTATTTCATTCCTTGTTAGCTTTTTCCTCTCCTTCTATCATCCCATAAACAAATACGCAGGGCAACAAAACTCAATAACTATACTCCTTATGGCGTAATAACTCATTTTTTGCAAAAATCACAACACAAGGGAGTGAAACACCTGTCGTATTGACTTTTCATGCACTCCTAATGAGACTTGAGGATATGAAACAATGTAAAAAACATGGTACAAGTTACAAGTTTTCATGAAAGTAAAAGTGATGACTTAATCATCATATCCAAAACTAACATACAAATTAATTTCCCTCTTTCATGCCAAAACAATGATTTTACAGTGTATAGATTACATACCTTTGGACGTAAGCTCAAGAATAGCTACACACAAGGAATCAGACAATGGGGTGAATTGACTTTGTAACACCGGGTCAGCAATCAAGTCCTCAATTTCTCCTGAAAAAAAAAACCACATCATTGGCCATCATCATCACAGTCAGTAATTTTTATATTGTCTAGTGGGATTATGATTTGCCACTGTAATTAAGTTCCCGCAGCGTCATTTCATCACTGGGCCTGCATTAATGGCCATTTAGAAAGTGATGGTCGGCTCAGGTTGCTTATAGTTTTAGGAACCAATTAATTATTGTAGCACTAACTAATGTTTCATCATGATCATGGGGGTATCATCAGTATTTATTACCAAAGGTTATAGGCTGATGTAGTGACCATTCGTAATTAATTGTTCAAGCCCGCTGAGTGAGTATGTTTCAAAATTTGTGAGGGGATAGCGTTTTTAATTACAGTGGAGACAGTTAAATAGTTAGTTAAAAGTCAGTCAAGCTGATTTGAAGGAGGTATAGCTCACCAATAAACTCGATTTGATAGCCAGGAGGACTCCGAAGCATTTTCCTGGACCAAGCTGTACGTAATGTACTCAAATAGCGTGGGGAGGCACTGATGAGGATTGTAGATGGCACAATATAACCTTTGTATTCAATGAATTTGAAACTTTCATGGACGGCTGCATTCCAGAAGCATTGCAGGTTGGATTCACGGAAGCCCTGTAATACATGATAATTCATCCAAGAAATTAGTTTATTTCATAAGGAAGACGGTAAGATAACAAATACAATAATATAAGTGCATGGGAGTTTGGATTGCTAATTGGGAGCATCGCAATTGCACTTAATTGGCAATGGCGAGAAAAGAATTCGGCTTCCCCTATAATTAGCTTAATGCTTGCCTGTGTGTTTGCATTCACACAGCGGCCTTGAATTCCAAATGGATTCACATGACTTTTGTTACGTCTAAGACACCTTAAGATCAAACTACAGCGCAATTCCATGATATGAATACATATGCAACAAAGTATTCGTAAAAATCGACAATTACACAATATAAGGAGCACTTAACATATTTCCTAGATTGCCTTATACGAAGTTAATAATAACAATAACAAATCGTTCTAGCTTCAACTTTGCTATAAAGACTGCTATCACACTTTTCATCACTTGCACGACAAAAATTTGCTAAAAAATCCTAAAAGGAAACGGAATCAAAGTGTACCATTTTTTCCGGCAACTCTGCCAATCATAAACTGATTGGCGAAAAAAACACGAACATAATTTGCAACAAAGGCCTTTTAACAAATGACTGCAAGCCAAAAAAACGCTACCAACTAACACCTCTCATCATCACATTTCACATATGAACATTACACTACTGTTGACTCCCATCACCTTAATTGATTGACAGTTAGAGATGTAAACTTTCATTCCCCATTTGCACACGCATTATTGAACAGTAGCATCAACAAATACAATAAATCGATTAGGAAATATCTTTCTATTCATTCAAATGTTTACACATTGTTCACTCCCGATCAATCATTCCGAAAATCTCTCTCCCTAATAAAATGCAGTCAATACGAACTAACTAACTAACTAACTTTTATCATCCAATTACCATTACTATCAAAAGTGCGTTCTAGTTGCAAATCTAGGGTTTCATTTCAATTTACAATCTACATAATAACACTACTGTGAAAATTCGTAAAATTTTTGTTACCGTAAACACGCATTCCATTCTAATTCTAATCCAACCTGATTTCCCAAAAAAGTCTTATGCACACACTTGTAACTAATTATCATACTCCAAACGTTCCAAAGATTTTTGCCTAGTTTTCATAATTTATACCTAAATATATGCATTCTAATTCCTCAAACAGGCTACCAAAGTATATAGAATACTATGTAGATATTACCTACCTGATAATATTTGGTCAGTCTGTACATACTACATGTAATGGACATGTCAAAACATAATCCCATAATCCTTTATCCAATCCACTCACTCACTCCATAATAAAAAAGAAACTGACAATGAAAGTGATGGATCTGCTTGGATCCACTAACTAACTAACTAACTACTATATACAACCCATGCTATAACTAATAGTAATAACGTTTGGCACAGCTTAATCAGATTAGCCTTGTCAAGTCAAACTTTCGTATACCTTGTACAAATAGAGCCCATGAATGGTGTGGTCCACTTCACCCATGATAAAAGCGGACCGTCTTTTTGACATCTCACGTTGAAGTGTGCGACCATTATTATTGGCGGCACCAGACGAGTGAGCATCCTCAGATGGCACAAATTTTATGGCTAAACAGTCTTGAAGAAGGACCAAGTATTTCCGCAGCTTGCTCGCATCATCCGCTGTGAAATGACCCATTTTTGATCCACTCGGGGCTTGAGCACTACCATTATCATCAGCAATAGTAGTGCTTTCTGTCATCCTTTTGTCCTCTGATTTAGGAGATGTATGACCAGCTATGTCATCATTTTCTTCCTCTTCTTGGGGTTCACGCTCTTTCCCATATAAAGGTGCCATGTCTAAGTAACCAAAGCACCACCGAACTTGTCTCTATTTGGTGATTATTCAAATCCTGACTTGTGCTGCAGTTATATTGTACAAGTGAGTATGAATGATGGAAATGTTGGTTAGAAACTGCATTCACGGTTCATGGCAGATCTTTTGGGCATTCCAATCACGAGTTGGCACTGTAAGTGAACAAAAAGATTGACAACTTGACTTTTTGGGGCACACGGGAATTATTTTTAAAACGTGATCAATTTTATACAGGGATGGAGGTGTGGCTTTTGGATTGTTTCAGGTACGACATTAAGGATACGAATTTATGGGTGAAACATGATTTGAATATGGGAATGTGTGTGGGCTAGTTAGTTGGTTAAAATTATTTAGGATGCAAAGTTAGCTAGCTAGCTAGTCTTTGGTTGGTTGGTTAGTTAGTTAGTTAGTAATGTGAAACCGATACCGAAAGTCTCACGGGTATTGAGTTAAGGAGTTAGCATGGCGTTTTTATCACCGTGTAGAATTAGCGTGTGGGATATAGTAATGGGCACCTGAAGTTTTGGCCTTGTTTTTAGCAACTTATCAAATTTTCATGTGTGTTCCTAATACGTAGGTGCAAAACAAATATATTATGCAGTTTTGAGGGTTAAATATAAAGGCTGTGTAGCTATCCTGGTGGGTTTTACAATTTAGCTTCGTTTTTACACTGAAAATGGAGGGTGTTTCAGTACACACTACCAAAAAACAAGCTTATCTATAGGAATGGGCTGAATAGTCATGAACAGCTTTTCATACTGTCGAAGTATTTCGAGTTTGATTTGTTAAATTAACGATATGTAATTTGTTATACGGCGTCAAAATCTGAATATTCAGTCAAGCTCGTATTCAGGTTTCTGGTATTTGAATCTGAATATTTCGATTTCGATAAACAATCCATTTAATTTTTACAGGAGATCGAAACTATCGGTAATTTAAATGAATGAAACGATTTCGTAGACCAGTGGTAAACTAAATAGGTAAGGAAGAAACTGCCTAGCCAAAAAAGTGTGCAACTATGATCTCAAACTAACGATTATTTCATTTATTAGAATGTAACTGTGAAAAGACCCATACGGAATTAGCAACAACAATGTGCATGATTTCGCGCTATGATTTACAATAGATAAACTACAATGGAAAAATGCCCTTAAATAAAACATGTACCTTATTTGATGAAAATAAGTTGCCAAAAAACTGTTGCGCCTGGCCTACATAAGAATAACAGTATTGAATTTCTGCTACTCAACTCCATACTTTACTATTTTCGCCAACTTTTTTCCCACTGACATTTGAACTTCACACCATTCTGTCCAACAAACCCAAATATGCAAAATGTGGGAGGACTAGTCCAACAAAAAACATGAGAATTCAGATTTATGGACATTTCTAATTAGAGTCACAGACCAATAACTTTTAAAAATGACAAGCAAAGTTAATACAAGCAAACAGAATATACAAGTTATTGTATAACTTTCCCCTTCACACTACTTGACTAGAGGAGAGAGAAAAAACCTTCATCGTGAAATGAATATGTTTGCATGTGTCAATTATTTTTTACTCTTTTACAAATAAATCCTACTCATGTGATCTCTCAAGTGTGAATTCAAAGGTATAAATTTTCTATCAGACAGATCAGATTAAGTGATGATTGTTCTATACATAAATAAGGTTGCCTCTAAAGTTCACTTTTCTAGCCAACTAACTAACAATCTAATCTATTAGGGTAGGCCAAACCATGAAATAGCAATAATAATAGTAATGTACAACGTTTTTCCGCTTTGTACAACTATTGGCTTCTAAAACTATGCTACAACTTGTATCCGCCTTCGTGGGATCGTATATAACAATACCTGCAAACTCGATGCATTATATTAGTATTCCCGAAACCGTTACACAGATTACTGGTACGGACATCATAAATAAAACGTTGCTCTCACTTTTATAACGAGGTGTAATACACATTTGTCAAACAAAAAGTAATAATATGAATGTCCATGTAATCATATACCCTGTTATTGCCAACTAGTGTTCAACACGTATGGCTCAAGCTCAAATTACTCCAATCTTTGCCTACCTGCATTATGTTTGTTTTTTGTGTCAAATAAGATGACCACAGCCAAAATAAGGAGTTATTTGTATCATTGCCAGTAAAATATAGTAATAAAAGTTGAATGAATTATGGCTCTTCTTGCTACATGCAGGCCTTAATGCTAATTTGTTGGTTTTTGGGTACTGGCTGAAAAAATATATGGTGGTCGTTTAAAAAACTTAGCCGTGGACACCTACTTCACTAATTTTATTTGCTTACAGTGATAATATGTTCACACCACAATTGCTTCAACTGATATTCCTCATATACTATCTTTGATTTGATAGGGAGCATTCAAATAAAACATTTTAGAACATTTTGTGCTGCGTCAAAATATAGCATTGAGCCGACACGATAAAATGTTATATTTAAAATATCCTGAAACGCTACAGTACGTTGTCAAACCATTTTGTATTCTAAAAAATATTATAAACTACCACATTGCAAAACAAACGATCTTAAGACATGCAAATTCTACATGAAATCTCCGTAACGAATGTCATGATTGTTTATGCGGCCAAAAAGAATAAAGCCATAGTTAGCTAATCAGCAATCGAAAGCATGAAAATTTTACACCTTATATAGTAAAATGACTAACTTAACTGAAGATGGCAAATAAGCTTGTTATGTAAGCAAACCATGAAATACGAAAATAAATTTTTCTCCTTCCCCTGCCATTTAAAAAATCTTCTAATAACAAAAACTAGCTACGTTACAAAGCATATCTGAATCTGTAGACGCACATTTTTTCATAATTACACGCATTTTTACTCGTCTAGCTGAAATGAACTGAACTAATGTATATTTTGTCTACAAATTGAAATGATTGCGAAATCGTATCAGTTTCTGATGTCAAAGACACTAACTAACTAAATCACTATACTTTTACAGAATCATATATTTAACTATGTGCGCCAGTCAAACGTACTCACTAACTATTCAAATAGCCGCATAAGACATGCAAAAATGGCATTTGATCTGCTTAATGCGTTCACCACCCCCATTCACTTGGTAATACATTTGGCCTAGGTGCATTTTAATCCCAAATGGATGCATTAAAAAAGTTCTCAACCAACATAGTGCAGACACTAATAATATGGGTACTAATGGTACCCCTACAAATCTAACCAACAACTTTTTTGACATTCTACATTCTATCGAAAGCAAGTAAAAAGTTGCATTATTAGTATTGCTTCATCCCTGAGCAATTATTAGCTGCACTGGCTACATAACCTACGCACAACAGTGTCCCATATATTAAACTTTTTATCCTTCAAATGCCACCTTAAACACACAATGAGGCCATGCGCATGGAATGCCATGTTGAAAATATTTTTCTCAGCTGCACCCATCCAAATGATGATAATAATAACAATGATACAATTTAACTCTGCATGTTCGCAAGTCCCAACAGAGATAAAACAGGCCTACTAACTAACTAACTAACTAACTATAAAATCGATCAGTCTAGTCACTTGTTATTATGTAACTGACCATTGAGAACATTGAGAATGGAATGCAAGATTGCACAACTAGTGCAGACAAGATCAGTAATAACAATAAACATTATTTTTGCCATTCATACATTTTATTGTCTCTCCTATTAAGTTTTTCTGGTTGGGTGCAAATGATAACAGTTGTACATCACACATATTTAAATTGTTCAGTTCAATCTATTTAACAAATATGCACTTTGAAAAGTAACCAATAATAATGAGGATGATAACTAAAGGGAAAAAAACATTCATTTATATGCAGCCCATATATCACAGGTGATTCTTTTAATGGGATCCAAGCCCATACATAAAGTTGGTCCACACCTTGTCCCATAGTGTAACTAACTAACCAACTATGGCTGGGCCCTTATTTGGAAGAAAAATTAGAGTCATTTTTTAATGTTAGTGAAGGAAAATGAAAGTGCATTTCCTTTCTGCGTTTGAATTCGTAATTCGAATTCAACGAACGTCGTATTTCTGTGAGTATATATGTGGCAGGTAAGTGAGTTCCATAATGTATCATCTAAGTCATCATAAAATACGGCCCACTATATGCGTGAACATATTATCATAATGATGAATTGGGAAAAGAAAATTAAAGGTCCATCTTTAGATTGACAATTAGCATTCTAATAATTAGAAAATATTTTTTCTGAGTAAGCAAAATCTACATTAAATCGTCATATCTAAATTTACCAAAGGTACAACATAATGCAATGGAGAATCATGATGCAATCAGATGCTAACTCCATTTTTTCTGTTTCCAACATTTTATAGAACCACATAGTAAATAAAACAAACTGGATTTTTCTTCACACAACGATTTTTTTCCACTCTTAACTCATTCACTCACTACAATAGATTAGTGTATTATTACTCCGGCTTGACACTTCTAACCTGCCTTTGTGCAATGTCAAACGCTGAAAAAATGTAGGCATGCATTCATTCACTTGCTAACGGATTTGGAATGTTATGCAAAAAAGCATGTCTCGGAAAACAAGTTTTTTACCAATCCCAAAAAAATTACGCCACTCCAGTCTCCTTTCATCCGTTTGGTTACAAATTCAGTCTGCATTCCTTACCAAGCCAAAAAATTATGTCTCTATCCCCATTATTTCATGTACTAACCTTAAAATTTGACAAACTAAACCTCAAAATCTCCATAAATATCCATACAGTCAGTCAGGGTTCTTTACAGCGACAACCTTACTTGGAATGGAATGAAAACCTTGCCCGGCGGTTTATCAAACAAATTGATATTCACAATGAAAACTATAAACATTGGTGGTAAACCCTATTTGAAAAATGTGTACACATTACATGCGGTAATGTGAAGTTTAAGTATTCATCCTCGGGAAAGCAAAACAAAGCTGGTGAGTTCCCTACAGTTATAGCAAACAAACTAAACCAACTGCCACTCATTAATTGTCAAGGGAAGCCAACTCTACTATTTTTTAAGTCTGCGCTAAACGAGCGTACATATGCTGTTAAACAGTTCTGGAAAATGTTTTCTTATAATATGGTTCATAGTACGTTGTTAAAGTTAGTTAGTTAGTTAGCAGAGTAGTAAACGATCCGAGGTGTGTCGCAAACTGTCTATGCCATGTTACCAGCAATACGTGTCAAAGGGGGCAAAGCTAACAATATGATAATGATGATAAAGGTAATTTTTTCCAGCAGCTCTTATGAGAAGATGCCAACTTGTATTTTTAGCCCCATCACATCTGTGTGTGTGTGAGCAATTCACGAATTTGGTTAACGAATGCTGAGTGAGTGCTCTAAACACTTACAATAGAGACCATACTCACAGATGTAAGTCTGATTATCACTGTAGATTGTTTAATAGCATTCATTGATGTTTTAACATTTTCATGTTTAGCTACTTGGATCAATAACAAAACAAATTAAAAGACTATAGAAATCTAGAATCACCCGATTTAAAGCACGCTTAGTTAGCTATTGTTAGTTAGTTAGTTTCAGTCAGTTCAGTAGCCAATAGACATAGGGTGCTTATCATGACATAATCAAGAAATCTACACTAGACAAAATACTAACTAACTAGCTAGCTACCCTGCATTGTAAGCCAACTCCCATATTATGCTTGCAAGTGCAATAAAAATTACCATATTTTTTTCTCATGGAAAAACTAAATGCGTGCCGCAAGTTTTACGCACGCACGCATATGCTTTCGCTTTATCCGCACACAATGTTTACTTTTTGTAAGGTTCACTAACTCCGCTGAATGCTGACAGTTTGTGAGTTAATTCGTTAGTCTGGCAAGCTAAAGAATACTCAGGGGTTGTAATAAACTTGAATTTCTTTTCCACCTACACATCATTGCACTATGCTTTGCATAGCTCTATATGAAAACTTCTCATCTGGAGCGTGAGTGAGGAAGAAAGAAATTATCATTATTGCACTCCTGGAAGGATGCGATTCAAAATGAATGAACAAACAGAGGAAGTGTATTATTACCTTCCTAAACTTAATACGCTTGCAATTCATTCTCTTTTCTTGGTATGTATTCTCACACACTATTTCATGATTTCATGGTTGCAATTAGCTAGCTGGTAACTTTTTCATGCATTACATTACTACCATGTACATCCTCTAGATTTTAAAGTGGTTTCATGATAACAAAAGTAGTGGATTCTTTGTGAAGCCAGTGTGAAGATTTTTCTTTGAGATGAGTTACAATTTGAAAAAGAAATAGAAAATCCACATGGGCTTGAGCTTGATTTAAATTTAACTTTTGTCTGAATTGCGTTGATACCTCGCAATTTTTATCGTCAGTTAGTTTGCAAAAAAGTTATTTTCAATTGTTGTTTAAAACACGCAAATAATAACAAACCATTAAAAAGTGATGGAAGTATCCTGTATGATTATTATTCAAACAACTCACAAAACAGAATGTTATAACCTGTGTACATTGTTTCAATTGCATTACAAAAAGAGAGTAATGATGACCATAAAACGTAGAGTTAGTTGAGCCAACGTAGAGAAAAGAAATCAATACTGTAAACTCATAACAATATTGTTTGCTCATACACGTGTGTGCTTAAAAGAAAAGTCTTTAAACTTTAACTGTGACCATCTGCATTTATGAAAGGCCTCTCTGTTTTTACGATCTATGATTTTTTCTCTTCCTTAGTTTGGTCGGTAAAATAATATGGCGAATATGGGCAAACTAAAACCAAATTGTAGACAGTTGTTGCTACTTAAAAATCCAAAATATATTTTACGAATTTTGCAATCACCACTTAAAGCTTTTAAGAGCAATTTTTTACGAGAATTGATTTTTTCACCGCGAGTAGTCAGTCTGTGTTTTGTGTTTTGCTCAAAGTAGAAAAACCAGCAGTAACGTACTCGTAAAATTTCTTGGTGGTCTTGTTGACTGAATGCATGCAGTGATGAGAACAGTAGCTCTACTGATGAAAAATGGATGAAAAATGCATTCTTTTTGAAGAGGAAAAAATAATTCATTATAGCTAGTTGTTACCAAGTCAAGGTGTATTATACCCAAAGATGATTATCATGATTGCAATGATGATACTATGATAATAGTTGCCCTTGAATGAGAGAATGATTTTGGCTTTTGATATAGTGGCTATCCAGGAAACGAACTTTGTTATTTTTAGGTAGAAATTGTACAAAAAGAGGAAAAACCAACAAAATTATACAAAAAACTATAGCATGTTAAACTACTTTGTTCATTAAGGATGGTTTTTAAGTAACTTTGACACAAATTGAAGGGAAATCTTTATATGTGCTATAAAACATGTGCGCTGGTCATATTGTATATGCAAAGTATGATGTCAATAAATTGTGCGAACAAATTTACAAGTTTGTCATACACACTGTGAAAAAAAATAATTGAAAGTTAAAATCTTTAGAGCGAACAAGGATTGAGCATTAGTTGACAACACAAAGGAGATAGAAAAAAACTAGTTAGATTATTTGCTAATGTTTATTCAGAACAACAAGTTTAGTTGAACTATACAAATATGGATGATAGCATTTGAAATGTGATAGGCGAATACAATAAAATTTTCCTTTCATCAAGTTAAAGGACAAATGCTAGGATTAAAGAAAAAAATGCTCTCGATTTCTATAAACAATCAATTAAGAGGCTGCCCGTGAGCAGATCACAAAGACACATATGATTCTTATTATGTCTGCAAAGATAAATGAGACCTCAAGTTTATAATTGTCCAGCTCACAGTATGATACATGAATAAAGAAAATTTGAGGTAGTAAAAGTTTTCAACTGTTGAAAGTTACTTACTACCTGACAATCGATCATGATGATCTAAATCGCGCAACGGAATTGATTAGTCTACTGTAGCACACATATAGGAAATGTAAATCTCTCCAACCGATAATCAATGCTACGAGCGAACTAAACCTAGCCAATAAATCAATTGCACATGAACATTATATGTTAAACAAAACACATAAAGTACAAACACGTTCACTGATCTATATCATTACTTTTATCATTTGCATAGACGACGATAAGAATCATCATTCTCCATAATCACAGGGTATAAGCGTGAGTTTCAAAACATACAAGCACAGGTTGAAAAATTGTGTTCGTGCTAACTAAATACTACAATATTTTGTGTGCAGCTCCAAAGGAGAAAACAAAAGAGATAATGCTAACCAACCATCTATAACTAATAGCATTTGATCAATCTATAGCATTATAATGAATGAATAAATAATTAGGCGAACCCGGTCTGCACACAAAATTTTCTTTAAGACTTGTAATACTAACTTAACTAACTAACTAATGATAAAATAGCCGGCCGAAGCTGCGATATCACTTTTTTATGCGAAATGATTTTACGTTTAGCATACTGATGAGACCAATCCTTTAATTATTACAATTCTTACCATCTTCCTTATACATACTGACCGACTAGCTAACAAACTAACTAACTGCAACAATGTTTCAACTTTTCCTGGGGCATTAACTTTGTCTCAGCAACAATACTGATGATTTAAATATTATTCAGTGTTAATCACCAAAAAGTAATGTAAAAAATCATCACTTGCCGAGACAAACTAGTTTTAGTTCAAACTTTCGGCATTAGTGTTTCAAATTCTTTAGAGCAAAAAAAAACAATTTTCTTACCAGTTTGGTAGTTTCTCGATAAGTATCCAAAAAATTGATGCACGCAATAACAAATCCAAAAAGTTTCCGACACTATAAGTAGCATATGATTGTACAATGTTCGTGCACAGACAAATCTGTCGATGCATACCGACCGACTGAGTTTTAAGAAAATTTTCGGTACAATCAATCGAACCGGTTACCAAATTAGATTGCGTTTTAACCCACTAACTAACTAAGATCCGATAAGTATAGTTAGTTAGTAACTAACTGTTCAACTAGTAAAACAAAATTCACATCTTTAACTAACTTCTGGTAATCAATGTAATACAGCATTCTGTACAGACGAACTTTTTTACTCTCACACTTGTTCACCACACAGCATTTACAAAGAGACTGACTAGCGAGTTGCGAGTGCCATTTGCTGTACATTGTAGATTGTAGCTTAAAAACTTACAATGATCAAATACGCTAACGAACGAAAGATAGTGGGTTAGCAAGGGTAGGAAAAATATCAAGGAATTATACACGTGTGTATATTATAATAAAACACACACGCTCATCTACAAATAATGTTCTTTACCACACTGCACACTAAAAGCAATATGACTGTGTATTGTTAGAAGCATTATGGTGAACCAAGAAAACAATAGACGCTATATTTTTGCTTTGTGAGTGCAATGCATTGACAGACGAAAATGAAAAAATGGCAAATCTGGATTTGCGTCTTTGTGCTGTCATGAGGCTGGAATTTTACGTCTACGGTTTTTTCTACAATTTTGGGCTCGTTTTCCTTGTCTTCGGATTCTCTGCTGTTACGTAGACTAGATGCTACGATTCTCACAACTAACTATAAGCGGGATACAGTGAAGTTTGATGCGAATGTAACAGGAACTGATCATTTTCCTATCCAGGTTAATAATGCTGGTGTGTCTCTGCGTGAGCAAAGCAATTATATTACCAAAAATAAGCAAATTGAAAGAATAACAACTTAAAAGTAAATTTAAGGGTAACTGAAGAATTCAAGTGTTAAGTGAACTTAAACGGGATCGGAGTATCATGAGCCGGCGGGCCCCATAGCTGGTAATTTACCAAAACTCAATGCAAACTAGTAATAAACTAATTATTTGACACAAAACATAAACTGGCAAGTCATTTTTTAACACAATTTTTAGGGCACACATTTCATACAGAAACAAAGCATGACTTAAACTTTATCTGACCTAAACTTGAATGAATTGAAATTATACGGAAAATAATTTGACCATGGAATTGACATCGGTTTCGAAGTTTAATTTTTCAGTTAAAGTGAACATTAAAGTTTCTGTGATTTAGCTGCTGTTGATGTTGTTAAAAAAACGTTTCGCTTACAGCGATAATGTTAGTAAAGCAAGTAGTTGCTAACTTTGTAACCTTTTATCAATATCATTCCAATAGTATAGAACTTTGAGTGTAAAACTTGACCATGTTTCTTGACGTCTCAAGATTTATAACATGAAGGGAAGTAACCAAGAAGATTAAGGAAGGGCATCTAATAAAAAATCCATTGAAAGATAGATTGACGGCCGACTAAAAGATATCAAAGAGCGTGATCCCGACCAAGAACGCATGAAATAATGATGGTCGCTCATCTTCACTTTTATCAATGGTATATGTTGTAAGGGAATAAACCTTACTATAGATAGTGTATTCTTTCCCTTTGTCTTTACTACTGCTATTGTTTACTAATTAGCATATTACCAATCCTGTACTCCCAGACTTGGTATAAATACGACTTTCGACT
>Ga0210040_10000598_pt1 | contig 60034 bp, 53 predicted proteins | sample CryGeyCG12114_NA_FD_185462 | JGI IMG/M metagenome (GOLD analysis project Ga0210040, IMG submission 185462) | Groundwater microbial communities from aquifer - Crystal Geyser CG19_WC_8/21/14_NA (SPAdes) (version 2) | ecosystem: Environmental > Aquatic > Deep subsurface > Groundwater | place: USA...
CCCTCCCCCTCGAACTCCAACGCCTAATCCTCACCCACGCCCTCGGCGGCCCCCCCGGCTACAACATCACCCTCGAAAACGAGCGTCTAACCATGCTCCGCTCGCGCTTCCACGTCTACGGCTTGCCGTCCATCTCGCTCCTCCTCGTCAGCCGCCACCTGCACACGCACGCGGCGCCGATCCGCGCCGCGCTCTTCACGGGCCGGCTGATCCTGAACAGCGTGTTTATCCTCGTGCCGTTGCGGCGGCAGGAGCGGTTCGCGTGGCTGAGGGAACATACAAGGATATTGCATTTTAGCGATAGTAGTGTGCATCCGGAGCGGTGGGGCAGGTATTTTGGGGTGTTGGGGGGGTTGAGGAGGTTGGAGATTGTGTTTGGGGGGGTGGTTAGGGTTGGGAGGGATAAGGATGGGGATGCGGGTGTGGGGTTTGCAGGGCAGGGGCAGGGGGTGGGGCAGGGGTGCAGTGTGCAGCGGGTGATGGGGGGTGGGAGGGAGGTTGATGAGTGGTTGGTGGGGAGTTTGGATGGGTTTCGGTTGGCGCTGGTTGATCAGTTGAGGGAGGGCAGGTTGGAGGTTGTAGTTACGCAGAGGTATGATTTGAAGGGAGGGATGGTGGGGGACGAGGAAGAGGAGATTGTGGTGAGTCCGATGAGTTTTTCTTCGTGTTTGTTTGTGAGTGATGCGTTGGCTCCCGGATGCATGTTAACATTATTCTTCGTCAGGAGATTGACATCAAGCTTACCGAGAATGGAGCAGAGGTTATTAGGCGCAGGCCGTGTATTCAGAGAAAGCAGTTTCACGACGAACTTCCTGGGATGCCAGCTGAACCGTAAGATTTGCTTCTGTTGTTCGTTGAAGCACAGACACATTGACTATGGGCTGTAGGGTTCGAGCGAATGGCAATGTCTTTGATGCTGGCTCGCATAGGTCTATGTGGGAATGGTACCAGGCTATGAGTATATGAAGATGTGTAAGACTATCGTAGAATACAGCACACTGCGAATCCTACACATTTTTGGTACTACTACGCCGTAATCGGTCATTCTGCTTTTGAATTTTGTGTTGGTCCCAGCTACACGACTAAGCAAATGTGCTTCCAACATGCAACGGTCATGGTTTGTAACGCCTGAAATGCTGCAAGCGCTTTTCCAACTCCTGCGCTTATGACACATGTAAGTGATTTTGTGGTGCTGGCTTTCTTCCCACGTTCGTGTTTTGATCGCAGTTCTAGACCACCTGGATCTCGGCCAAGCCCGTTTTCCTCCTCTCAAGCTCCATCGTCTTACTGCTCGTAGTGGCTTTCGCCTTCAACGCTTCCCTAATATCCTCAACACTCTGATTCTCCCATTCCGCAGCTGTACTATAGCTAAGAGGGAAAAGCGGTCGATTGTCCGCGTCCATGGTGAACTTCTTGTATTCATTCATTGGCACACTGGTGAGCACGTCCAGATCAGCTGCGATCTCATTGCAGTATGCTTCCATAGGTAGATCGTTGACATCGTTGCCGAAAGGGTTCTCAATTTCACGACCGATAATGGCGAGACCGAGGATGATGTAGGCTGCCACCACAGTAGCAGGAATGGTGACCCATTCGAGCTTCGCGACGAGTTGGAAAGGGAGGACCATGATGTATGCCCACGTGATCTGGGAGATGGAAATGGAGTATGCTAGTGGCAGTGGTGTATTGAGGACTCGTTCTGTGCCAGTTAGGATATCGGCCATGATTCTGATGTCTGTAAAGGCGAGGTTCTGGCAGCAGAGTGTTGGAATGGCTTTGTCTTCTTGGATTGCGTTGTCAATGTAGGCAGTCAGATGGGAAAGAACCTCGTGAGGTAGGTTGCCGAGGTTGTCTTTGGCTCGTTTGATGAGCTTGCGGGGGTTAGACTGAGCGAACGTGATGCCTAGATTGTCACCGAATTGCTTCAGTGCTGATGGCTTTCTGTGTCGGAGCTGCGTTTGATCGGCGCTCTTAGCCATTGTGCCATTGAGGTGTGAGACAAGAGGGCTGAGGTCGGGATAGTCGACAGCTGGTTCGAACTGTGGTATATTAGCTTTGGAACTTTAAGCAAGGAGGACAACTCACTCTGAGGCGGTGCTTGAGTGCAACGGCAAAGGCATTAATGAGATTGATGGCGCTGATCTTGCCCAACAAGTCTCTCTTGGCGTACTCAGGATGTTCTGGATCCTCTCGCTCGACAACATGGAGCCAGATAAGACGTGCCAGGTTGCGAGATGTCAAGGTGAGCTGAGACCAGTATTTACGTCCGTCATTGTATCGTTCATAAGCTGTAGACACACGGAAGGAAAGACCAAATGCAACAACGAAACCCAAGACTGTAAGCAAGACAGTGTCGACGCCTTCCAAATGAGATTAGCTACAAGGCTTGACAATCAGAGCTGAGTACTTACCAATATTATGTACAAACTTGTCAATGCATATGATGGCTGTAGCCCAAGCACCAACAAAAGTCAATGGCAAAATCATTTTCGGCATGACTGATCCGTGGACTCTCATGAATAAAGGTAGTTTGGAATGCTTTTGCATATCCCGGGGCCCAGCGAAGTAATCATCGAGCTCCAAGCTGTGTCGTGTCTGATATCTGCTTGGTGGTTGGAAAGCAACATTTCGAGCTGGTATTTTGGCAGTCGACGACCCATTAGAGGATGCGACTTCTCGCGAGCCGTGGTCGATGGGAGACTTCTCTGCATTTGCAGTGCCACGGTGTGGTGCAGCGTCGTCCGACATCTTTGCGGTTGAATGTTCGAGATTGCACTAGACGTGGAAAGACCGTTGTGGAGGAACGATTGAAGCTATCGACCAGCGATAAGATTAACGCAACGAACGATGCACGCTGTGATGGAAAGTTACAATAAAAGACGACAAACGATGGACAATATTGACAAAGATGATATGGATAATGAAAGCAAAGGCGAAGTAGTCGAGTAGAAAATAACACTCGGAATTCATGAACATTTCCAGCTGTGGCGCTTTAGACTACCTAAGCTAACCTAGGTAAAGTTCAGGGGGATGGCCCTGAAGATCTCAACCGATCCCTAAGCTGGGCATAGACCGTGGGACAAGGCGCGCCAAGCTTAACGGGAATATGAAAGCGAATCGCTCTAGAACAAAAATGTTTGAGCCTTGCAGATGGTCAGAGGCTCTGCTTGAAATTCTTTGTTACGCCTACAGTAGATCGTGGCTGCGCCTCGTTCATCCCTTCAATTGCCTATTCTTGGCCTCAATCATTTGCTTTGTTTTCTCACATCATCTAGAGCATTATTGAAGGAGTGAGAACCACAAAGTCCCTTACGAGCTTCGGCGTTCCCTCTAATGGTAGTTGTAGCGCTTGATCATTCGCGTTCGCCGACTCAAGCATGATGAGGCGGCCGTTGTGAAAAAACTGAGCTAGCTTCGGGGAGGACAGCAGAAAGTCAATTGGTGTAAAGAGCCTCAGCTGAAACCAGCCTTGAACAACACAGCGGCGATCAGGGGGGAAGCACCCGGCGCGACGGGCTTATCCACAGCTTGGCTGTGTCAGGACTTCAAAACTTGTGCAATTCGTTCCAGTTGAGTTTCACAAGATTTGCGATGCGCGTCCCTACTTGTAGATCATTACTGAGCCGTATCATTTCAATGCCATCGCTTATGCATGCTGCATTATTGCAGGATGAGAACCTCGGAACAGTGATGCAGGAGAAGTGCAAAATAAATAGAGTCTAGGTTTTTTTGTCTGTGCGCCCGCGTTTCAGGCGTGTCTCGGATGGGCCCTTTAGGATTGCATAAACGCCTCACGCGTGGCCAACACTTCACCGCCTGGATTTCGGGCAAGAGGGCATGTGCTGTCTGCGTACTTCAATACGGAGGCTGACGCAGTGCGTATATCTGAAGCATGATTGCATGAAGAATGTTTGATTATCGCGAGGAAGGACAAATGCTTATTAGTAACAGAGTAAGGCCAAACTTCGCAGGAGGGATCTAGGTCTTCTCACTCGACGACGAGGTCGCCCTGAAAAGGCGTACCCATTTCCATTATTGATGATCACTTGGGAGTACGTCGATTTCACGGTCCCCAACTTGAAGGCCCTATGAAGCCGACTATCAACCACCGTTTCCTTTGCGGGGTTCTGTCCCTACTCATACCCAATCGGGAACAACATTCTATTGCCTTGATCCTGTTATGTTTACCTCCAGGCATCATCTCGCGATATCTACCCCAGCTTGAGGCAGCTTCATCATACTCGGAATCTAGGATAGGGACGCGTCTGTGAGATCGCCATATTGTGTACTCCGTACCGGCGGCGCAGTCTCACCAAAGTGTGGCGCCGGCAGTCCTTCAGCATTTATCGGGAACGACTCAACCAATAGGAGGGCAAATGTCATCTCCTCGGCTTGGTGTACTCGGACCCCGGGGCTGGCGAATTCGGCTTCGGCATTTATGAAGTACACGAGGAGCGGAAGGCCTAAAGGTGTTGGCTGTTAAACCTTGGTGTGTTTCGAGCACGTAAGTATTCGCGGAAACCTCAGTCAGAGATAACTTCCATCTTTTCATCTTCAGAGAAATCGGACCCTGTCACTCACCACACTGCGAATGTGAAGTTATCATCAGAAACCATGTCGGTAACCATGACCACGACGGAAGCTACACTAACTATCTCTTCCGGTTGTCACGTGCAGGCATCCAACTATCCCAAGCTCGACGCAAAGCAAGCAGGGCACTTGCGACATTTTCACAACCTAGTCGCACAACCTGATGGTGAATGGCACCACTTCGGCACATTGGAAGCTCAGCAAGAATGGGACGATGCTTACCGCTATCAACTAGCGACAATGGCTTATGCCGTTGGGGCAGCGCACTATCACCGTTTACCAGCGATGAGAAATACCTTTAAAGTCCTCTTCCGACGAATCATACACAAAATGCTCCGTCGTGAGGTCTGGGGTTACTGGTTTACGACTAGCCATGGGGGGAAGCTGCTTGACCCCGATCTGAAAGAGCTTCGGAAACCCTGGGCGGACCCTGTCATCAAGGAGAACATCATGTACAGCGGACATTTGGTGCTAATGACCAGTCTGTACGCCATGCTGTTCGACGATGACGAGTTCGAGAAGGAAGGCAGTCTGACGTTCTCGTGGAATCCCTTGTTCTGGGGCATGGGCAGAGAAGATTTTGTGTACGACAATCGGAGCTTGCAGGATGTCATATTCAAACAGATGGAGGAGAACGACTGGGTAGGCGTCTGCTGCGAGCCCAATGCTGTTTTCGTGGTGTGCAATCAGTTTCCGGTAAGCTCTTCCTCAAGACGGAACCCATGCGAAATGGCTGACTCGCAACGTGCAGATCATCGCAATGAGATATAACGATATTCGAGACGGCACAAACAACACCGAGGAGGTGCTGAAGAAGTACGAGGCATCACTAGTCCGAAAGGGAATGCTCAACGACTCCGGGCTGTACCCCAGCTTCTTTGCCCTCAAGCAGGAGAAGGCGTTCCCCGCCCGTCAAGGCGCGCATACAGCATGGGCCAACGCATTCATGAACAGCTGGAACTCCGCAAAAGTGCACTCCCTCTACGACAGCCAAGTCATGGGCTTCTTGACCGAAGTCGACGGCAAAACAAGGCTCCAACCATCCCGTGTCGCCAACGCGTTCCGAAGACTCGTCGCAGAAGAAGACGCAGATCCCGAGAGCATGGATACCCTGCACAAGGCTCGTCAGCAGGCTCCGCAGTTTGCCAGCCCCCTCTTTCCTTTCGAAACGATTAGCTGGGGCTGTTTCCTCATGATGCTCTCCGAGATGGGCAAGAAGAAACAACTTAAGGATCTGCTAGAGTATGCTGATTCGCACCTCAACCCAGCATGGGAGAATGGCGGCTTGTATTACCCACGCAACGATCAGCTCCTGGACCACGAGCATAATATGATTCACATGGAGCCGCACTCTGGTAACTCTGGCATCGGATACGCGCGCTTGAACGTAGCGGACGGCCAGAAGAAGATGTGGGAGCAGCCGTGGACGGGAGAGACCTTGGCGAGCAGGCCTTGGGTTGACGGCCTGACGCTTGGTGATGGCGTGGACTTCCTGAGAGGAGCCTGGGATGAAGAAAAGCGTGCGATGGTCATCACGCTGAGGAGTTGGTCCGGGGAACGTCGAGATCTCTCGTTCACGATCCAAAACCTTAAGGGGGGCACTTGGGCGACCTACGTCAATGGAGAGTTGAAGCAGGTAACAGACCTGGTAGGGAGGAAAGGCTTGGAAATATCTGTGAGTGTCGCCGATGTTGAGGTTGACATCGTGGTCGCCGCTACATAGCTGGAGATTATACGTGGTATATTTCAAGGAGTGTATGAGATATCGGCCTTGACGATTGCTTTTCCTCCTCTTGCCATTTCTCCCTATTGCGTTTATCATCTTCGCTTCACGAGGCTCTTATCCGAATCACCATGTTGATATCACCAATGGCACGTGGGCATGCGCTATCCGTGGGAGACACATACTTCGAATAATATTGATTACCAAGTATAAGCGTATATATTACCAAACCGGCTTTCCCGTGATGGGGAGCTAGGATGGTCTTCTGGATGACCCAATTAAGAATGACCTCGAATCTTGAACGCCTGAGCCGTCTGGGCGATGCACTGTCAAAACATGTTGCAGCCAGCATTAATGGGGAGGCCACTGGGAGAAACAAGCTTGTGATGAACTAGCAGAAGAGTGAGTTAGCAAGAGCTCGAATACTAGTAGACAGTGTGCTACGCACATCCACGGTGGGCTACGTGTTTTGCGAGGCGTGCAGGAATCTAGAGGTTGGGGTTCTACGACCGCCCTGCCTATCCGCTCTGCCTACAGCAGCGGGATTACGTAACAATCCTTCAATCAGATATTTGCCAATGTTATCCCCTCTGCAAACGGAATATAACAATTACACTTTTCCGAAATCTCTTAGTGTATCTTTTAATAAATATCGGATACTGCGTTCTTAAGATATATAAGTAGAAGCCAACGTAAGCACAAACTCTACGTTGTTAATTTCCGTGTGCAGAGGGGATCTCCTCCGCCGCTGAAATGTCAATATCGCTTAACCTTCCCTATATAGTGATAATGTGCCATCTTAGCCTCACAATCCAATGCATAGGGGCTTACACCAAACCTCGCCAGCATCGCTCTGCACGAAGCAACGATAACGATAATTATAATTAATTGACTACACCATCAGATAGCACGCTCAATGACGACAACAACGATATTAAGACCACTAATTTCGACAATCGTAGTTGTAACCCGGAGCTCGAGGTTACCTAAACCAAAACACCGATGCCACGCACTCGGCACCATCAAAGCTTACGGCAACATTAGCTGAGTGTAAAGCACGACTTGCTAGCCAACCAATATATATGCCTCCTCTGCCTACAGACACGAATACAAATCTCGCGAGCACCACGAGCCATCCGATCAACCGGTGGACGAACGGTATGCTAACAGCCCGGGCCTAGACTGGAAGAAGCCGACAAATGAACAGCATCAATCGCCATCTCGAATGGCCTGAACATGATTAAACGTACCCTGCCCATAAGCTCATTCACCGACTGGCTCGCTTGCACTTCCCCTGTCAAAAGGTTCAGACAATAATCAACAATATCGTTCTGCAAATCTTCCTCCAGGCAGTGCACCGCACAGAGCATTTCGTATGACTGCCAAGCCTGTGCTGGAAACATCAGTGCTCCTTTCGGCACGTCCGCGATTAGTGCCCAACCGAACATTCTCAAGGAGTGCTGCCAGATACCAGAGTGCCGTAACACAAACTGGAGATGCTCCACGAACTCCTCAACTTGATATGGTGAGGCATAGAGCAAGACGCTAAAAGTATACAGCATGATGTGTTGACGCAACCTCTTCCGTAGTATCTGCTGCCGGTGGTCATACACACCAGGGTGGTCTGGGGTGTAGGTCAACAGCGAGTACGTCGGCGTACCGGGGGCGAACATAGCTTGCACCCGACCTAGCGCAGACGGAGACTTCCTCCTCAGGCCCGATGTACCCCTCAGGAAACCTAACAAGCTATACAACAGCACTTTTGCGTCTTGGCCTTGTTGATTGGTGACACTGAGCTCATTCACCGTGTAGAGGTCCGACCTTAGCAGGCCTGGAGTAAGAACTGCCATGCCAAATAGTGACATTTCTAGCACGGGATGTGCTTGGCTCAGTACGCTCAAGCCTCCTTTGAGCAGAACCAGTCGATTCAATGCTGAAGAGTCGAATTCGTTCTGATCAACCGCATTCCACCCAGCTCCAATGCCCATCAAGCACATGACCGCGTAAATTGAGCCTTCACTCGTGCATTTGTCCATATCTCCGCTTTCGATGCGCTCCTTGATCAGCCGGAGCGCCTCGATTCTGTGCCACAAGGCGCTCATACCTGGTAACGTCTTGCCAGCAATTTGACCTTGTCTGAGCGTGCTCAGAATCATGAGAGAATGGAATGCCGCCGGATCTGTCAGCACCAGTTGCGCCTGAGTTCTGAAGATGTCAAAGCCATTGTTGTTTGGCATGTAGCCAAACATCGAAGGCCCGAAAGCATTAATCAGGAACCGGAAGTTTTGCTCGAGATCCCGATTCCAGGCTACAGGCCAGCAATTGAAAGGATCAACCCGTGCTGCACTGACCACCGGTGCTAGTGATAGCCGTCCCTGTCGTTGCACATTTCCGCCAGCCTCTGGATGTGGTTCGGTCGCATGGGCGTCTTCGACAACAGTATCTGAGGCATGCCGCTGTCTAAAGCTGCGAGAATGTTGGTGTTGGCTTCCGAACGTGGCAAGCGAGATCTCCCGGCTTCTCGGTCGGTGAGATGCTTGGTACCTGTCGTGGCCTGCCGAGGCGGCCTTCAAAGTCGCACTGTTGTTCACATCGGTCAACTCATAGACCTATATTGAAACTCAGCGTTAGCAGTGGCCTGAGGCTGCGGCATTCTCTACTCAGCAGCTTGGTGGGGTTGCATGTCAGCAGCGATGGGCTGCAACGAGAGTGCAATACTGAGCCACGAGAGCACGTGAACCTCGCCAAAGCTGCAGCGTGATCATGGGGTTGTGACACCATGCGAGGAATGCTGTACCATAGTGCAAGAGCTGTTGAGAACTATTTCTCTTATGTCGCTTTGGCTCGCGGCGTGTCATGGTCGTAATGGAAGTTGCGTGCATGCACAATTTGTGCACAGAAGATGACCTTACGAATGTAATCTATGACAGAGTTCAAACATTGTTACACCTCAGATGGCGAGTCAAACACGGATGGTAGCAAATGAGATGCTGACCTTCGGTGAGTTGTTGATCATATTCCGCGCGAACGAGAGGAGGAAGGCGAGACGAGCGGGATACTATGGTGAGGTCATCTCCCGTTTTAACCCTTGGGTCTCGTACACAGTCGACTCTGGCGCCAGGGTTGCTGGTCGGCCTCAGGCGCTAACCTCCATGAACCATACTCACGATTCAATGCTCGCTGGTTTTGCTTCTCATAGTACTTCCAGGTTGAGAGCTGGTCGAACGCTAGACTACACGACCTAACTTGTCTCTCAGCGGACAGGATCCATTAGTCGGCTATCGCAAGGTTGAGGACAGAGATCACGTTAGTGGACAGTCCAGACTGTCTTCTTAACAATTGTCGTTTATACCACGACCATACTCATACTCATAATCATAGTCAATACTTCATAATCTGTCCATGCCCTTTGTCATCCTACTCAAACACTCATCTTCATCTTGACTCCAGCATGCGGCTTGTACCCAACGATCTCGAAATCCTCTAACCTCCACCCATCCACATTCTCCTTCCCAGCATCATCTCTTTTTATCCTCAGCTCTGGGAAGTCCCTCGGTGCCCGTCCGATCTGTCCCTTCAAAGCATCAATGTGGTCGACATACACATGCGCATCGCCCAGCACCATATTGAACGTCCCTGGTACCAAATCGCATGCATAGGCCAGCATATGCGTAAGCAATGCATAAGACGCAATATTGAACGGCACGCCAAGGCCCGTATCCGCGCTGCGTTGATACAATGTGCACGATAACCTCCCTCTACTCGTGCTTGTACTTATGCCATTCGTTGTGGTTGTGTGCTGTGTTTGCTGTTCCTGCTTCTGCTTCCAAGCGTTATACGCATCTTCTCCTCTCGGCGCAGCCGGATAACTAACATAAAATTGAGCCAGGAGATGGCACGGCGGCAACGCCATAGAATTGAGTGCTGCCACATTCCACGCGCTTAGCAATATTCTTCGGTCGTACGGCTTATGTTTCAGCTTGTATATTATCTCCCTGATCTGGTCAACTCCTTGCCCCGTGTAGTCCGCATGGCAGTCCTTATACTCGGCCCCGAAATGCCGCCACTGAAAACCGTAGACGGGTCCCAAATCTCCCTCCTCACGCAGTGACTGCGGTGGACCAAGTTTATCGAGGAACTCTCTGCTGCCGTTGCCGTCCCAGATATGTACTCCCTGAGCGGAGAGCTCTTTGCTATTCGTGGATCCCTTAACGAACCAGAGCAGTTCGGCGATCACGGCGCGTGTGAAGACTCGTTTGGTAGTTAGGAGTGGGAGGACGTTGGTGTGAGACGTTGGATCGCTAGCATTGGCTTTACTGAGCGTGAAGCGTAGCGTGGGCGGGTTAAAGAGGGAGAGCGTGCCGGTGCCTGTCCGATCGGGGCGGTATTCACCTCTTGCGAGTATGTCGCGAATTAGATTGAGGTACTGGTGTTCTTCGTGTGAAGGATCTGAGAACTCCACAGCGGCTACTGGAGGTGTGATACTGGCAGACAGTTGAACGCCTGGCTCGAGTACTGATGAGGAGCTGCCACTTTGCACTACTGGTTTCGCTGCCGGTGGGATTTGGGAGAGGCTCTTGTTGTTGACAATGGCATTCTCTCTCAGAAAGTTGTCTGCGTTCAGCTCTGATGAAGCCATGATACCAGCCTCGTTCTGAATGACGACTCAATATTCGCATGAAAGTGAGTGTTCTAGCAACGGATTTAGCACTTCAACAGATAACAACTGCGTCTTTACTGGATTCCTGAATGTTGTAGCTAATTATGCAACATAGCAAAGTACGCGTCGGCGATTCGAAGCACGCGTCTGTCACGCGTCTCTGGGATGATGTGATATGTATGCACGAGGCCTCGCTTTCACAAGGTATCTAATGTTCAAGAAGAGGATTCCGCTTTCCCGCCCATCGACGGGCATCAAACGAGGATATAGGCACATAGAAGTGCACGATTTCTCGGGAATCGCGCTGGCAGCATCATCCAGATATCGCATCGCTCGGGAAACCACTCTGGGGTGAGCAGACGTAATCAGTCTTGAAGATAAAAATGTATCGTTGCTACCTAGCAAACTTGTCGAAGTCACAACGCTCCTCTGAGGAGTGAACAGTCACTCTAAAGTCTTCCGCCGTGCAAAGTGATCAACTCCAAACAACTATCTCAGTCTCATTAGTATTCAATGCTCCCAACCAGTAGCAAAGAGGCCCAGCTGCTGCTCACATTCGGTAGCTGGTGTTAGCTCATCGCTCTCCCATCCATCGAGGTCCCACTCCCATTCGCCTCCGTCAGCTTCCGCATCGGCGTGGTCAACCTCTTCAATGTCGCTGCCGGCCTCAATCTCTAGATCTCCGAGAGAAGCATGATAGTCGAACCACATTTTGTTAGCTTTCTCCTCTGCCTCGGAAGCATTAACATAAGCCAACAGGTCTTCGTTCTTGACAGCAAAGGCATCTTCCTGGGAGTTTCCTTGTTCTGTGTGCACAAGGCAATGAGAATCGAGTTCGTCAAACAGCCAATCGACCATTCTTTCAACTGGCTTTGCTCCTACTGGAAACTCATCATCAGCTGCCGTGTTCGTGTCACCGGCAGGCAGGTCCTTTTCGTTCAAGGCCCCGGAGGCAACCACCACAGATGGATCCAGCGGAAACATAGTCTCCCAGCATTCAACCTTGGTACCGGCAGACATGCTGTTAGCTAGAGCAGGGATGTTAAGCTTACGAATGGCAGTGGCGACATTGAACTTAGAGTCAAAGGAGTCCTGAGTAGATGACCTATTCCGGGCCTCCTGTAGTCCTGGTATAGAGACTGGCATAGAAGTGGCCAAGTGGGCACACTTGATGGGCTGAGCTGAACGCAGTATCATTCCGTGGCTCGAGCTTTCATTTGAGCTTTCACTTGAGTGATGCTGACGCTTCTGGCCAGGTATGGTGAGTTTGGGTAACACAAGGTTCTGAGCCCATGACAAGTCGACGTTGCTGTAAGCAGGTCCACTCCATGCTGGATTAGGTTGACAGACCACATGGTAGAGCTTTTTCGGAAAGATGTACGTGTTTGTTGTCGTGAGAACTGGTGGCGAGGACGAGGTTGCCGTGGCACTCTTGTCGCCACCCATGGCGGTTGACCTATTGTCTTGAAGACCGACACCACCATCCTCAGACTGATCTGCGGACAGAGCTTCGCCCATGTTTGGTAGCCTTGCCGCAACGAAGGCTGAGGGTGTGGGCTCTGCAGATTGCTCCTCTTGACAAGCGGCCCGGATCTGAGACATGAGGCGAGTTTGCGTGAAGCCATACTCGTCGAAGACTGGTTCTGTCTGCTTGCATTCAAGATGCGGCTCAGCAAATGGCTCCGTTGAAGCACCTGCACTGCGTCTGTGGTAGAGCAAAGGACTAGGAATACGGACAACACCAGGTTCTTGCTCCGTAACAGGCATGTCCCATGAATATTGAAGCGGTACATCGCTTGCAGAATCAGCAGGAGGCATACACACTATAGCATGCTGAGGTTGAGCCAAGTTGCTGACCGGCAGTTCGCACGACCTTGTGAGGACGCTCTCCTTTTGCAGCGATGAAGCCTATTCATCTTGTCGAATGTTTCTGTTAATGACAGTCTCTGGCGGTGGTGTGGGCAGTCCCATTGCCGTGCTGAAGCCTATGCCATGGGCATCATGGCCTTGGTCAGTACATTGCTGAACCGAGGCAACTTGAGGTGACAACGGCAATGAAAGGGTTGGTGAAGGAATCCGGACGTCGAGGAGCGAGAAAGGGTTCGAGGCTTTGGCTGTTAGTAGATCCTTCCTGTATTGAGAAAGCAACTCACTTGTGCTGAAGTTCCTGCTCAAGTCCGGCTCAAATGTGTAGGCCTTGGGCAAAACGCGTTCTGCTGCGGCCTTACGCTCGTCTGAAAATGCTGGGAGGAGCCATTCTCGTGGCTCGTCACTCGCCTTGGCAGTGTCGTCTTTCCACAGACCACTGCAATTTTGTGCTTGCCGAGCTCTTCTGCGTCGCTGCTGCAGCTTGCGGCGAGTTCGTCGGTTTGTCGGAGTCGATGCGAGGAACGTAGGTGGTGCCATAGGATGCTTTGGTCAGTGTATGAATACAAGGCTGTTTCGCGTATCAATACAGGTTATCCAGAGGGGAGGTAGGGTTGCAAAGAACGTCAAGATAATGAACAGAAGCGAAGTACAGATGAACATGATGTGCCGATAACAGAAGTAGGCATCGCCCCGAGGCAGGAGCCATTAGTGTATTAATTGTGTTCCTTCCGGTGGTCGTATCTTCCACTGGAAGTCCCTAAAGAACCTTCGGAGGCGCGTCGGATGTTCTTGCCTTCGTCTTCTGAGGGTTCGTCGTTCACGCGCCACCTCGCTTCTCTTCGGGATAATAAGAAGCCTCATGCGCATCTCGCACCTTCTCGAGAATCCAAAAGTTGTAAGCTGCGAACAGACCTCCTGCAACGGCAATCAAGCAGCCCGTTACGATGGCTGTTATCTTTGCCGTTAAACTCCAAACTCCTTTCTGAGCAGTGTAGACATTGACAATTGTTGTCAAAAGACCAGCGACTGAATTGAGCGTAGCAGGCCTAAGTTCATAGTTAGCAGAATTCCGGTGCCTCCTTTGATGAAACTGACAGAAACACCTTATTCACAATCCAAACATAATTCTTTCTCCACCTGAACCACAAGAAGAGGCATCCAGTACCTCCGATGACACAAAAAGCACCACTCAACCATAGCAATCCTACATTCGCAGCAGAATCAATAATAGCCTTGGCAATAGCATTGCTCTTGTCTTCGTCGTTCTGAATGCCCTTGAACGTCTCACTGTTTTTGAAGCTCGTGTATGTACCGGGTATGATTAAAAAGCTGGCCAGCAAGATCCAAGTGAACACACCCGAGAGGAAGTTGTAGACGCGAGGAATTCGGTCAAGGTGCAGCAACATCCGCATGTACTCTGTTTCTGTGGAGGGAACACGGACCATTGGAGGTCGTGGGGGCTGAGGCATATTTTGCTCCATGGCGGGCGGAATCCAGACTTGATTCACCGTGGCTGGAGAAGGAACGTAAGGTCGTGGATGCGACGATTGAGCCCGTTGAGAAGAGATGAAGATATCCTTCCGGTCTGCGTCGGGTAGTGTTGGTGACAACGCGCGTTTACTGTCAACAGAATCGATTGTGGAGAGTGACGGCCTTCTTGCTAGGCTTTGTCGGTTGAAGAACATCTAGTGTAGTAGAATGAATATGTACTGCAGCTAAAGTTGAACCGCTTTGTGTAGAAGGCCTGGTAGTACCGCCGAATCCTGGTGACTCAGTGGCAATGGAGTGATATTGGAAGAGCCAGCTCTTGAGTTCCGTTGCAAAGAAAGTCTAGGAAGAAAGTGATAGCGAAATTAGATACAAACGTTACTAGAACAGTATCGCAGAGCACAAATTCTAAATGCAAGAAGCAGGAAGAGGACTTCTACACCTACGCTCAAGTACTCTGAAGCATTGCCGAAGAGGACCTCAGCACATGAAACCAGTAGTCCCATCTGATGAAGCTTGGGACCAAGGGCGCCAACATGGTGGCTGTCATCAGCTTGCAGCGCCAGCTCAGATTGTACTTCTTCTTGATGTGCCAAATGGCCATCTGCATGGTCGAGGTCGAGTTTCGAACGAATCTGAAAAGACAGAGGAGTGGTTGGATGTCATGTAAGGAATAAAGAGGAGATAAAACACTGGCGGCTGTTTCATGCCAAGGTCGTTGTCTAAATTTAGCATCAACAAGATCCAATGGTCACGTGCACGATGACATGAGATCACGCGTCGTCTTTGAGAAGGTTTCGATCCAATGGATGTCTCAACAGACTGGTCGTCCAAGCTGCCGAGACAAATTCGAACATAGTGAGTGAAAGATCTATATCTTATTGAGGCGCAATGATAGTGCGCAGATGGCCCAATAGATCCCGGTATTCCGTGATACTGGGCCCTCCGTACAGGGCGTCGTTGGCCAACCCCAACTCCGATGCTAATGAAGCAATACCTGTACAATATCTATGCTCTATACCCATGTAAATACTTTCCGAACGCCGTTCATGCTTCGCTATGGTCGTAAAATCGTAAAGGGTCGAAGCAGTCATGCCACACTTCCTTTTCTTTCAGCATCGAGACACTTTCTAAGGTCATCGCTCAACGTCACTGTTCTCATCGACAACAGTGATATTGACGACTTCCTTCGGCACCTCTGATCCTCGTCTGGCCTTCGACAAACGACGTGCGAATGAATGGACATGAGCTTCATCGTCTCGATTTCTTGGTACCGAAAATAGCTGGAAGACACCGAAGATCGCAACAACGCCCGCGCCATACCAAGCCAAGCCCGTGAATTCCATCTTTCGTCCTTTCGCATACAGCAACCCTGCAATCGGCGGGGCAACCATTCGAGATGCAGCACCCACTGAAGCCGCCAAGCCATTGATCTTGCCCAAGTATCGTGGCGCTGGACATGCTTGCTTCAACATGATGAGGATGACTGGATAGTCGAGGATCGAGAGGAACTGCCGTATAAAGAGGCAGAAATAGATACCTGGGAAAAGCAGATTCTCGGGCAAAAGGACAAGGTAAGGGACAATGAAGAAAGCAACCGGATGGAGTATCGTGACCATCATGAAGGTATGGAACACTCCAAGCCGCTCGGCCACGAACGGGAAGATGACAGCCTGAATGAAAAGAGCGATAACGCCGTTCACGCTCATTATCAGGCCCACTGTTTTCGTTTCCAGACCGAGACCACCTTCAATGTGGAACAGAGATCCGGAAGCAGCCAGGATGTTCATTTCCTCATCTCGCTTGTCCTGGAGAAAGATTGGTAGTAGATGGTCGTAACACATGGAATGATATGTGTAGATTCCAAGTGCAGCAACAATCATGGCAACCTTCCAAGTGAACCACTTATTCACTTCTTTCCCAGAAATCGAAGATCGAGATGATCCAGTAGGTCTGACTCTCCACTCATCATGCGTAGCGACCTCCACGTCGTTGAACGTGCCATAGTGGTCGGTTCGAAGATCAACGGCAGAATCGGTTCCAGAATTTCCGGAAACAATCATGGGAGTGTTCTCGGTAGCACCGTGTTCGGCTGCTTGATCAGTATCTGTGAATAGTTCGGAATGCGTCTCTTCAAGGCACAACCAGGCCAAAACAATGCTGAACAGCATAATGCCAGCGCAAACGAGGTTCGGGAGAGCGAAGGGATACGCATCGAAGAATCCGCCTTTCGGGAAAACTGAAGGATACCCTTTCACAGGGATTGCGAATGTGCCTCCTATCGCCGGTCCAATAATGCAACCCACATTGAAGACGAACGGCATGACTGCGTAGGCTCGAGGTTCGTGTTTCGGGTTCTTGACAATCTCGCCCACCATCGTCTGGATAACGCCAACATTGCCGTTGAGGATTCCTCCAATAGCTCGCCCAGCCAGAGCAAAACCGAAACTCTTCGAGAATCCCACCATCAGCAGCGAGATCATAGTTCCGCAACAGCCCATAATCATTACTGGCTTTCTCCCGATCCGATCTGAAAGACCACCCCAGAACATACCCGCCGCGGCTTCGAAGAGGGAGAATGCGGAGATGAGGACGCCAGCGTAGAACGAGGCATCGTCTTCGCTACCGACATGAAAGCTTTTGACCATGAGCCATGCGTAGGGAAAGATGGAGGTGATGGCGATCGGTTCGGCAAGTCGACATATTGCTACAATTCAATTAGCTTGTGCTCTGTCATCTGGAGCGTCTGTACTTACCTAGGAGAAACAACTGAAATGCAGGAAAGCTGTCTTCGGAGGCAGAACTTGGGGATCGTGTAAGTGTCATCTTCTTTTGACCTGTGAAAGTCCTTACGACAGTCCTACACAGGCCAAATCTCAAGAGGTGCTTTTGCAAAGTATTCGGTCAATCAGTGAAGATGGACAATAATTTGCAGGCAAGAGCCTCAGTTTGGCCAAACACAACCTATAAGTAAAGTAGGATGTCAAGGAAGATGCGTGAAATGAGTACTTGGTTCAGTTAACGATTTGCTTGACAGTAGTAGTAAGAACGGCAGGATAAAAGAGAGAGTAGACGAGAGGGTCCGTGGCGGTGGAAGAAAGTTCTCATGCGGCTGTTGTACTGAGAACTGGGCATCAACGGCATCTCTGCACCGAACGCACTATGCCTGCACGAGGCATGAGGTACCTTGCCTAAAGAAGCCTAGCACAATCTTATTGGAGAGCGAAATTGAATCATGGTCCCCGGAATTGTATAGAAACCTGCCGAGCCTGTTGCAATTGGTTGGAAAAGGAAGAGCTGACCCGAGCACTTCTCTCATTTGCTTGTCAAATTGCAACGGCAGCGCTTTTCAATGCTTGATTTAGGTCTTCCGCACTTTTACCCCGCTCAGAGAAGTTTGTCGCTTGTGGTCAACGAGTCTTGTGCTCTCCTCAACCCCAATAAATGCAAGGCACGAATCTTAGACCGAGCTGTTTGCACCTGCAGCAAATCTCCTAGCGACCTAGACCCTGAAATTGTTTTGAGAGTATCTCTGGTCAGAAAGGCGGTGTGGTCCTCGCTGTGCTGAGTGACTCTCTATGTGTCACCGTGCAAGATGGCCTTTCTAAGGTAACTATCCATGTTCACTGTGCAGAGATGGAAAAGAGACAAGAGCCTCACACGTCATAAGCATACGTATGAGGATGGAAATGTGGAAAACCAGCTTGGCCCCCACTGGCAGGAAAGTACAGCCCCACTTTCCGCTTCCGATCGCGATAGTAAGCCTGCATTTGTAGATCCTCGATTATCCTTGAACTCGTACTACATCATCGAAACAAGCGGTGACATGGTGGTCGTTCCGTTGATCTGTAGGTACACGTCAACCAAACATCTCGATACATACCTACTCTATGGGTCCTCCTCATGAGGACAAATGGCGTCACCGGTCTTGAACTCATCAAGAGTGTACCTTCACTCCGAATGCATCCTTAGCAGCCTCCCCCTAGATGTCCGCCTCGGTATTTTCTTTCAAGCCAATCTCAATTTCACCCCTCAACAACCTGACAGCAGCCATTGTCCTGTCCTGAGCAAAAGTCAGCCTCTGCGCATCGTAAAGCATGTTCAGCGCCGCCAATGCCACCACAAAGATATACACATCCCCACCCTTGACACCTTTCCACCACCTGTGCTTAACCCCCACCTTCCACAAAGAGTCAATGCTCATCCTCGTGACATACATCGCGTTCTCATGCCCAGTCGGGCTTCGGTCGATGATAGACAAACACCCGCCTAATGCGCCGCCGAGGAAGAAGCGGGATCGAGGCATGAACGACTTTGGCAGGTAGTTATTGAAGAAGCAGATTGAGCCCCATGTGCCCGCGATCGAGCCAACGACCACGGCAGTGACCTTCAATATCTGTTGCAATAGACCTGCTATGAATCCAATGGGCTGCTTGAATGCTTTGCGGATCCGTAGTATTGAGAACGCTCCATAGTACAAAGTCATGGTCTTTCCAATAGATCTGAAGGATAAAAGGATCTGGCGCAAGAATGGTGTGAAGCACGACGTCTCTGAAGGATGTAAAAGTGCGCATGACAAGTGCTGAATCGCTGGATGAGCCTTTGAGGTGATCGGGTTGATCACAGGATTGATGCTTGCTGGCAGGGTCGTCAAGTCTTTCGGTCGTAGTATGGGTGACACATAAGACGGCCACCTCAGTCTCGCCATCTGCGCCAAGCTGTCAACGACATCCCTCTTTGCAGGCCATACTACGGCTTGCGAAAGTCCTTCGGGCCTCGGCTGGAGGTATTCAGGCGTATGATTCAGTATGAAATCACCGTACACCTGAGGGAAGCAGTCCGGATCGAAAACGAAAGCGTGCATCAGCTGGCCTTGAGCAAGTGCAAACAGCATCCAGCTTCCGAACCACCTTGGTTTGTTCTTCAGATATCCGGCGGCGTCAGCGCCTTTCCACACCAGTTCTCCTGCTCTGACGAGCACATAAATTACTATAGTGACTCGAAGTTGATCCCTAGGGCATATTCCAAGAGCGAGACCAGACAGACTGGCGCCGAAAGCAGGGGTGAGCTTCGAAGTCAGCAAATCATATGTGATCGGCCAGCGCTGTCGAATTCGTTTGACGTTCTCGCTCAGCAAGGTTCGTCTCACTCCAGATATGACTCTGTACAGGAAGCGATGTAAAGCCAACAGCAATGCAAGCGATGTTGCGAAACGCTGCGGACTAGCTATTAATGGCTTCCTGGATTGGGCTGCAGCTGGTGATCTTCGAGCTGACAACCGCGCCAGGAATGCTTGGACACCCTTTAGACCATAGTTGACAGCAAGATAGACTCGCGTTGCTGCTCGTATGTCGGCCGCCCATTGCTTCTCTCGCACCGGCTGCCTTTTGGCCTTCTCTACGGGCGATAAATGCACAAACCTCGGATCGTCGGTGATACTGTCATTGATAGCTTCACGGAGAGCCTCGTACTCTCTGTGGCTGAGAAGGAGTTGCCTAGGTGTGAAGTGCGACATCGTGAGACAGGGTTGTGGTCATTCAAAGCATTGAGCGTCGATTCTGGTGGTCTACTGGTCGTCAGAGGATTGGGCCCATGTCCTCCTGTCTCTCAGCGCCAATAGTTCGACCGAGCCGTATCACAGATTACGTTGCGGTGGATGCTAACAGTGTTTCAAGACGATCTGATATACATAAAAGTAATGAGAAAGGACGTGGTGACCAGAAAGCCAACTATTGTTGGTCTCTGACATTGGTCCCATTGGCCGATCTGAGCGGTGCCGAGGCATGCTTGCTGGCTTAATCTGGGGTACAGTACGCCGAGAACACCCCAGAAAAGCACATGGTCATGCTCCCTTGCACCAACCACGATGGCGCATCTCAAGCTTCACAAGGAAGGTCTACACTGTTCGCAACGTGGTGATGCACCCGCGAGAACATGTAAGATTCTCATCCCTACATGAGAGGTCATCCAGGGCCTCTACGAGTGTTCAAACGCTCATCCTCAAGCATGACGGCCGTTCTTGGCTGTTACGCCGTCGATTGAGGTGCAGCTTGAATTTCATGTGACATCCCAGACTCCGCCAACTACAGTACCTTCTAATCCGCTTCTCGAGGTCCAAAGTCCACGAGCCTTGTCCGCTGACATTTGCAGCACCGACTTGAAGAAGCAAGTCATCGACTGAAACCCGGTACCCCATTCGAACACCGCAGTGGCACTCAACAATGCGCCGCGCAGCATCCCCATCTCCCTCATCATTCTCCCTCCTAACCCTCCTCCTCACCCTCCTCCTCCTCACAACCCCCATTCACGCCCTAAAGCAACCAACCTCCTACTGCAAATGCATCTGCTTCCAAAACAGCACTATAATCCCGCTCAACAGCCCACCTTCCACCTCCGCCTCCCCCTCCAGCAACCCCCTCCTCTCGCGCACCTCAAACAACGATGAAAAACGACCAGAACCGCAGACTTCGCGCGACCAGAAACACCACGAACTGACCTGCAACGACTGCAACCGCGCCTTCTGCCTCGACTACAACCTCCCAATCTGCAAGGACGCGAAAGAGGAGGACGTCTTCGCACAGTGTTTTCGTAGGTCATGTCCCGTCCTTGAATTGCAATCCACAAAAGCGAAATACTAACCCACCTCCCAGAAAGAGATTCGCTGAAAGACCGCACGATTGTAACGGTGTTCATCCTCGCGACGGCATCGCTGCTGGGGTGGGCGCTGGTCAAGCCGTTTATCGTGAAGAGTGGGGTTGGGGATGTGATGGGACGGTATACGCCGATCTCTGTGAATACTGGTGGAAATGTGGATGGAGATGGGTTGCCTGGGCCGAATGGGAGACTGATGCAGGGGTCTCATGGCGGTGAAGGAGGCAGTGGAAGCAGAAGGGTAGGGAGGGGGACAGGAGGCGCAGGCGGAAGAGGGAGTATATCGAGGCAGGGCGGGTTGAACAGTTAGCTTGTTGAGATTGATGCGCAACATGAGTGAAAAATAACGACACAAAGTACAACCTTCTTTGGATTCTCTACGATGGCTTTTCGTGTGGGTATCTAGGGGTTTATCGTTCATGTGCTCATGTCAACGAGCATGCCATGTGCCTCATCCCATGACCTTTCCCATTAATCGATATGCGCCATGTTCCAATAGTACTTGCTAAATACAAGATGCCTTAACGCTCACTTTTGTATGCCTGCTTCCAAACCGCAAAGTAGCACGGAGAACTCCCCATATGTTGTGTACCACATGTACAGCCGTCTGCCCTTTTCGCCTGAACTCCTTGTTGTCTTGCATGCAAGCATCAAGCTCAACGACTGCGAGGTGGAAGTAGGTACCCAACGCGTTTGCGCTCCAGCCGTCCATGCTCGTCGATATACTCCTTCCAGCCTGCATCATTCCACTTCTCCGAGTCCCCAAGACGTTGCTTGTTCGGGATGGATTTGTTTGAGATGACGTGAGCTCGTCGTTCTTCCCTCTGCTGCACAACATCACGGATCAGATTCTCACTATACCTTGTACCATGGGTATCAAGGGTGTTAGCGAGCACCAAGATGTCGGCAAAGTCCATGTTGAGCATGAGACCCGAGGCTAGAGACGTGGTCGAGGGTGGTGGGGTCGCATTTGATGATAGCGAGCCAAATACCATGCCTGTCAGGGCTGGGTTGTTGGATCGGTTGAACTCCAATTGGGCAAAGCGAGTAGGCAAGACAGTGACCTGTGGATTGAGGTCCAAAACGAAGTCGCCGAGTTTGACGCGATCAGCGATCAGTTGTGATACCATATGCGAGAGCATCTTTGCGACCTCCCGAACCTCGTCCTGAATACCGCCATCCGTCAGTACCTCTGCCCTTGCACGTAAGTCCTGGGCTTCCTTGGCAACTAGCTCGGCGACGTCCCAGTCAACCAAGTCTTTGACCATATCAAATGATCTGGCCTTGATGGGAGCCAACCCGAATTCTACGCCAGCAATCCAGTAGGACATAAGGTATTCAAGTGTTTGCGCTTTGACCTGCTTGTCTTGGTAGTTGATTTGTGGTACAAGGCCCTGGGCAGTGAGAACTTGGTCAGAATAGAAGAACCTCAACGCAGCCTCGAAAGCGTGTGGTACGATGTTCCTGGCTGGATGGAAGTTGATCACTCGTGCTTGCGTCACTGGATCGGGCTCCGGGATCAATTTGGCCATGAATTCGCTTCTGTACAGAACCAGGGAATGAGCATAGTGCTGAGATGGTTGGTAGGATCGGTCAACTTGGTTGACCTGAATGACGGTGTCATAGAAGCTCTTGCTGCTCGCGAGGAACAGAAGGTGGTCTTGCATACTGAATAGTACGGGTGGCTCCGGCTGAGCGGGCGGCTGTGAAGATGTTGAACCGTTGACGACGTGTGAGACGTGGCTACCATGCGCTGGGTGCGGTGAAAAGCCGTTGGTAAGGAGTTCAGGAGCGACCTCTGATTTACGATGAGGCATGCCTGATACTCTTCGTGGCCGCTGAGTTTCGTCGACTATAGTCTCGAGGTTGGACTCTGCTATAGAGCCGGCGTAATCGGTGAGCCCTGTAGCACTGCTGGGCTGCTGGTCAGACTCATCTTGTTCGGAGGATTGTGTCTCGTCTTCTGCTAGTCTGACTCTTCTGCCGCCAGCAGCGGTTGCAGTCTCCTGCCCAGCATCATCTGGTGCATCAGTGTTCGTCTGTGAAACGTCCTGGACCCCCTTCACAGTCACAATAGAACCGTCATGTGCAGCTTCACTCGCTTGTCCGTTGTTTAGCGTAGCTGTCTCGGTCAAATCCTGATGCTCTTGGTTTGAGGTGGGTTCGCCTTCTCTTGTCGCATTTGCTTGTAGGTCATGCGCCTCCTCCAGCCCATTGACTGGCGTCGATTGGTGAGCAGGCGTACTGTATGTGGTATCTTGAGCTTCCCATGCAGGTGTCAGTACACTCGAAGTGGTCTGCTCAGAATGTACACTATGGGAGCGTTGCTCGGCTTCATCGCCGACGGTAGAGGTGGGGGCCTGAGAGACTGCGTTTGCGTCATGAGAAGCGGTGTGTGAGAGTCTCTTTGGTCTTTTGTCAGGAAATCCCAAAGGCAGGGCGGGTATCACAGCAGTAGGTTTTCGTGCATGTTTCGACTTTACTTTTCCGGCAGATTCAGAGGAGGGGTCAGCCATGGGGATGAGGATGCAGGAAGAGTAACGATGAGGCCTTGTGCAAGGTCATGAAGTCCAAACGAGCGAGCAGGTGTATCAATATGTCGTCGAATAAGCTGTACCTCAGAACAATGCCGGAGCAAGCACAAAATTGCTGCTTGACAATGCTGAGGCGGCAGGCTCGTGGTTAAGGAACCACTGAGAAGCGTGGAAAGGTTGACTCAACTGACTTTCTCCAGAATGAGAATGACAGGTGCGGAGAACTTTTATGGGTATCCTCCTCCGGCGGACGAAAAGCCGTGTTGTGCCTGATTGCCTGACTACCTGTGAGCGGAGTTTCAGAGACTTCCCGAGGACGCAGAACACACTGTCAATTAATGCTCCATTGGAGGACAACTTGCAAAATTAGGGAGTAAAGGATAGTTCTACAATGAATCCTTGATTGAGTGTGCGATATTGTCATACAACGCTCCCCCCAAGCCGCCTCAAGGCAATATTCGGTACTGTCCTGCCACCCGCCTCGGCACCTTTGATCGTAACTGCTTCACCGTCCCCAACAGCTAATTCGACAAGTACTCTCGCCAGTTCTCCCGTCGGGCTGTGCATACCTTTGTACACACCGCATCGGAACACAGGCAACAAGAGCTTCTCGCCTACTCTCATGCCCAGTGAAGTTCTAGTGGCACCACCCGTCCCTCCGTCATTTGTATGTGTAAGCTCATGCACGACCTTCTGATCATCCTCTGCACCAGGGTCAACTCCACCGGGCCGCGCATTGAATACCTTCAGATTGTTGTTGTAGGGCTCAGTGTGCATGAGCTCAATCATCTCCCTCTCAGTTCGTCCTTTCACACGACCGAATAAAGGCGTCATGAACCCGGGATTTGGATTTGCACCTTCCCCTGATATGTAGACGAAGTTCAACTGTTTCGCACCCAGCGTCTGAGAGAAGGCCTTCGCAGCTTCGAGCGGATAGACTCGTGTTATTTCGTCATATTGTGCCTCAGAAGACGTGAGCATCTGGGATACGCCGAGTGCCCAAATCACGCCGATCTGCTCGTTGTCTACCTGCTCTTTCAACTTTCCGAGAAGGTCGTCCTTCTCCAAATCCTTGAAATCCTTGTGTGCAAGCACTTCGACCTTGGTGAACGTGTTTTGCTTTGGCCGATCGGGATGCTGTAGAAGTGGTATTTCTGGTCGCCTGCTTATTATCGAAACTCTGCTTATCCTTTGCGCAAGCGGAGAGGTTGCTGGGAGAGAGAGGATGTGGTGGAGGACAGCGGTGCCAACCAAGCCAGTGGCGCCGGTGAGGATAAGGTGCATGCTGCTTGTGGTAACTCAAACAGTAATACTGTAGAGCTGTCAAGAGATTTGCAGCACGCTGACACTGGTCAAAGCTATATCGCTCTATGCACCCTTGGACACAATACGATCTGGGTTGCTTGATTGCTCACAATAACGAGTAGCAAGCCTTGTTTCGAGAACGAGTAGAAGTACTTGACCTACCTGTGCGGCATGCAGCCGAAGCTCGTCTTGCTGACTGCCTTCCACCGAGCCAAGCATATTCCTTGCACGCGCAACATCACTTGTGCCTCGAGAGTAGCTAATTTCAGACCATGTTAACGGCTCGGACAAGGTACAACGCATGCGATGGCTTTCGGTCGGAGACGTGGCTTAATCCCGAGTCGTATGGCTTGGGTAGGCCTGAAACGTAAAGTCCGGTCAGTGCGAAGCTGCACGGAGACCGCCAAAAGAACAAAGGCCTTAGCTGCTTGAGGAACGCTCGAGAAGGTTCTCCTGTTGTTTCTTTTTAACAGGTAGCTTAGGACACGTCTAATGGGTACAGCAATGTAGTACGGCAAATCACGTCTATGAGAAATTACCGCCTTGGCGGCTTCGTGTAAAGCTGGCGTCTAGAGCCTTTAGATATGCATATGTCGTGCGCAAGATAGGCACACTGACTCCCTTCTCCCTAGCTAACCTCAAAAGGTTTCCCAAAATCGCATCGACTTCCATATTCCGCCCAGCTTGGGCATCGGCCTGCATTGATGGCTCGACACCTGGCGGCTTCCGGTTCTTGACTCTCTCAATGCCATTATCGACCGATGCCTGATTCAAGTTACTATAGCCGCAAGCTTGAGCAACAGCCACAATCTCGGCCATCAGGTCTCTCATGACTTCCTGAGCTTCGTGCCCAGACTCCAGGAATTGCAGATCTCTGGACCTCGAAAGAGCACAAATTGGGTTCAAAGACGCATTTATGAGGAGCTTTGACCACCTTTGTGGTTGCACATCATCATGATGCTTGGCAGTTGCGCCGCAATCGGTCACAAGCTGGACGAGATTCCTTGCTGCTTCGGCGTGCCAAGCTGGGGCGTCCGCCGGGTAGGTACCGATGAGTAGTGTCTCTAGTTCCGTGTGGTTGATCACGGCTGGCGAGGTCTGCGTGGCCGGAAAGTACACCACTGTAGACAAGACGGGGTTCTGAGGGTAAAGCTTGGAGTATTCTTCCTCTATAGCGATGCCGTTTTGAAACAAGACGATAGATGTCCCTTTCGCTATAGCCGGTCGAATCAATTGAGCTGTAGAAGGTGAAGATGGGATTGCTTTCGACGCGATGATCACGTAGTCGAAAGGATGTAAGGGGTCGAGAGCAGCCGCTTCGTCCACCGAGCGCACAACGGCTGGCCTACAAGTGAACTCGCCCCATAGGGTCGAATTCATCCTAAAGCCATGCTGCGATGCTGCATCGAAATTGGACCGGCATACTGCGACCAGATTCTCCGCAGGCACCTTGCGTGACAGGATGCAGAGATAGCCTGCACCGACAGCGCCTGTACCGAAGAACAAGATTCGCGGAGCCATTTGGTACACCACAATCGCCTTACCTGAACCAAGGGTCCGGCCTCTGAAAGGCTTCCTCGACTCACCAATATCTCAGAGTGTCACAAGCAAGGGTAGTATTCCTATGTATCTCGATTTGAAGTTCCCAGCCTATGTATACTTCAGTGCTTTGCTGTTCGCAATAGCCAAATGAACAATCGATGAAAGGGAGACAAGGACGACAGTATCCTCGGTCGACCTCAGATCGTATTGGCACTAGACTGTGATGGGGCTGGCTTAGAGTGGAGGGGTCGGCGCAGCACCTATCGGAGAACGTCCGATGGATGCGTCCCTCCTAACATCGGCTTTCTAGCGCGAGTACCACTCTAACGATTGTTATATCTGTAATATCATAACCTTCGTGATTATGAGAGTCATCGTGCGCAAAGCGAATGTCATGCTCGTACCGACCCGTGATGTCTGCAAAGCCTGACTCTGCTGTTAGGTTGCCTTGATATCAGCCTGGTCGCAGCCCATTTCCTCTTTTTCGCGGCAGGAGGGACTAGCAGAAGGATACCAACATTGGGCAGAATTATGCCTTGCGGTGCGGCATCGTCTGCTCGCATCGTGGCTGTTAGAATAAGCTTGGGTAGGCTGGGTACATGGCAGTCAGTTTATGACTGACACTCAACGGCTTGGAAGGATCTGCATGCTAGTTGCTTACACGATTTACGTGATGGGCCTCCTTGGATGCGCTTTTGATGCTGTAGCCCGAACTTGCAACGAGCATGTCTACAGCTCTTACCTTCCAGCGTGCTCTGGTTATGTGGGGTTAGTGGCCAGTGTCGAGGCTTAGGCACAGACTATTCTAGGCGAGGAAGTCTGTGAAGATGGCCACCACGTGGCAAGCCAGATAAGGGTGCTACAGAATCATCACCACCACTTCGAAAAGGACCTACGCAAAGACCGCGGAGTATGAGCAGCCCAGTCCGCGTATAAAATAATGCACAACTTCAAGTGGGACCAAAGCACGCTAGACCCGTCGCCTTGAGCTCGTCGACACGATACAAGTAGTACTGCACCACAGCCAGGATACTTCATTTGCGATGGGCTCACAGCTAGTAGGAAGCTAGTACCCTAAGACTCACCTCGAAGCTAACGTTGAAGCGAGCCATCTTTGTTAGGGCTTCGCTTCCAAAGCGCCGATCATTCCTCCATTTAGCCAGAAGGTCGTGCTAATTGTAGTCTAGTAGAAGGGACCTACCTCAACTTGTACACACACGGCTTCAGTATGTTGCCTTCTTCCTTCTCGTCAATCTCTTCATCCGGGAAGGAACCTTGGCTTCCCTGAAACCGCTTCCGCGGATCAGCTCGCCTATCTTCTATTCGCTGGTATTCCTTGCCAGTCCATTTCATGCCTTTCCACTTCCCAGCTTTTGGTACTCCAGCCTTCAAGAAGATCATGCTTACGAACATCTTGTTCGATTTGTCGATTGAGCCCTCCTTCAGCATGAATCCCCGACGCTGAAAGCTGTCGATGAATGGTTGCAGATCCGTATCGTCATCTGCACCAGATGTCTCGGCCACACGCTCATCTTCCACCAAAGCAGGATTGTGATCATTTTCGACGTCTTCGATTCGATTCGTCTTACCGGCTTGCGGCTTCCTCCGCTTGCCAACACTGTTTTCTACAACCTTTACGGCCCCTTTTCTTGCAGACCGCCGTCCAAATCTAGACTTTACCTCAGCGACCCAGACCTCACCCTTCCCGTCCCCACGCAGGATGCGCCAGGCCTCTTCCACAAAGGCCAGCCAATTGGTACCCATCAACGACAGGCAGAAGACGGCAATATCGACCTCACCATCCCGTAATGGCAAGGCTGAAATGTCAGCTTTGGTGACCAGACTGTTCGGAGCATGAAGATCAAAGTTGTGAAGTTTCAGATTCAGATTTCTGATTACACTCTGCAGACCCCGGGCAAGAGGTGCATCACCACAGCCCAGGTCCGCAATGGTGCATATTCCGGGTTTTCGACGTGGCAATGGTGGTAGGGCTGCAGAAGCGTGGACCGGTGAAGCTAGGCTGCCACGCGCCTTGACAGTTTTGATGTACACGTCAACTGGGTTCTGGGGCCAAGAGTCCTTGACCTGCTGTGAGAAGCCTGCATGGTACTCGGCAAAGAGATCGGGCGAGTTGGTGAAGAGCTTCAATGCATCGGATGACGGGGTTGTGTAGAGAGTTTCGTTGAGATGGCGGAAGCGAGCTGAAGTTAACTTGGCGCGCATCTTCGCTTGGAGAGCGGTCAGATTCAGCGGGGCGGGGGGGATTGGTGGCAAGGATGGTTGTGCAGCATGCTCAGCTACATGTTCTGCATCTTGAGCGTGTTTGCTAGATTCCGTGTTGTCAACCGTGCTGTCAGCACTTCTTCTCTTTTCCTTCTCATTTTGTGATTGACTCCGTGCTATGCGGGAATCTGTAGCGGGTCTAGGACCTTTCGTACCAACAGGTTCGGTATTGGCGCCCGTTGTTGTGTTTTTCCGGAGCCCTTTCTGATTGCTTCCTTTTCCATGCTGCTTCAAACTGCTGCGTTGAGGTCGAGCATCGCCATGTTGAGTCTTGTGCTTCTTGTTCGACGATACTGTCGCCGATTCATTGTTTGGTCGACCTTCAGTCTTGCCTGTTGCGTCGGGACCCTGCTTTTTGGTGCCTTGGTCTCGCTTGCGCTTCTTTGCCGAAGCTGCAGTTGGATCGAGCTGTGCTGAAGCCTTTTTAGAACCCTCCTTCACCGGTTTGGACTGTTCCTGTACTAGAGTCTTTGCAGCGACGTTCCAACCTGGCACAGCAAACATATCTGCAGAAGCTGTGACCCTACGGAACTTGCCAGCTGTCGTTGATCTTCAAATCGCAGAGTCGCAAAAGCGAGACCTGACACGCGAGACCCGGCAGGGTATGACGCTATGGTGTGAAGATGGGCTGAATGGGCGCCTGCATATACGATGTCTTGGAAATGTCTTGGAGTGCCGCAATTGGCCTGCAAGGCGCATATGCCAGGCTGTGATGCAATTAAAATCGGATTACGTCAAGCCGCTCGTGTCATGCCAAAACTAATGTTCGTGCGAATGTTTGATGTTGTGCACGAAATTGGTGCTGGAAAAGCTCAAAGATTAAGAAAATTGCTTAGAGTGCTTGCAGTCCTTCAACAAACTGAACGAACAACGCTAATGGTGGGCCCCATGCACGATGCGATTGGCGGGTAATGAGGGAATCTTGATGAGAGTTGGCCGTGAACTGCAGTGGCTACTTGTCGTCCAATTCTCTCCGGCGACACAAGTGTTGTCAGGCTTATCCGATTTCTTCTCTCTTTGGACCACAAAAATTGCTAGAACTCTTTTACTACCCACGGCTCCATGCAGGAAATACTCCTTACTACGCATGCCTCATTGAGAAAGTCCCGGGTGCTGAGAGTAACACAGGAGCCGATGCAGAATCTGTCCCTGATTTGACCCTGAGATAGTGTTCCACCTCTCTCCTTGACCAAATCAACTCTGCAACTCTGCAGGCCACTTCCCCCACTCTTCATCGTTACTCACTGTGGAAGTTTCACATCTCGCATAGCTTGACACCCGCTTAGAGACAGGTCAAAGACATGCCACCCTTGTCGGTGTCAAGGCTTACAGTACGTCGAAATTCATGGAGGGTACCATGGCTTAACGCTCGTCACTAGCCGTGATATCTGCTACGTTGTACACAATCTCCAGACAGATCCTGAACATCTGGTCGGCACTCTCAGCAAAATGAGATGCCTGGCTGGCGTAGGACTCAAGTCTCCTCTACTCGATACCCAGCTCTTGCAGGTGAAGGCACATGCGAGGTAGATTCGGGTTCCTTACCTCGTGATCCTGGAATATACGCTAATGCCCTGGATCAGCTGTCATGCACGGGCTCCTCAGCTCATGCTTTGCCCTCCACCTCTTCCAGTAGGAACCACCGGTACATCTTGCCCCTGCTCGTTCTAATGATCGGCAGCTTTTGGCGTCCTTTGCGAATCCTTCCACCCTGACCTTGCTCATATCGCTTCCTAATTATCGGTAACCATGGCGGCCTAGTTCCTGATGATTGCTGTCAAACCCTCTCGGTCCCCAGCCGACCACCTCTTCTCCTTGACCAATTCGATAATGCAGTATGTTTGGGAAGACCTCAACCGCTCGACAACAGTCCAAAGATATGGGCAGATACCGAACAAGCATTACGCTCTGAAAAAGGTGTGTCCGTCTGCGGTATAGGCACCCGGACCGTTGACTTTTCCTCTGCCTTATGCATCGGTAGTACCACTACCTTTACAACTGCCTAGGTTTTGTTGTCACGACGTTGACATCATCTGATACCATACCTTCGGGCTTGTTAGGCTGAGGTCAGATGTGCCTAGCCTGCCGTGTGGAAGTGCTTGGGGTCCAATTGCGATCTACCACGCAGGTCGTATCATCGGAACATGCCAGGATCGAAACCTTGTTTCCACTTCTTTCAGCCTCAATCAACAGGCATTATCCCACCTATTGGAACCCCAGTTTAAACCTTGTGGGGTCCCACATTGTACCACTTTTGGCAGGCACTCTGTGCTGTGAGCTGCTGGACCCTATCGTAGCGGGACCGTTGAAAGACCTAAGTAAACGAAGAGTCAGCACCCACCTCATCCTATCATCTCAAATTGTTCGACGTCTTTGCAGCTGTGCGGCCGAAGTACACACAACCGGACTGTATTGTGAGTTTGAATTGTGTGAATATGTGATCTGTCTCGACCAAAGCTTACAGTATCAGGTTGACAGATCCATAGCGGCATCTATACACCTAGCATGCTTGGCTGAAGATTTTCTTCAAGTCACAGCGTTGTTGCAGCCACGGCGACGATGGGCATAATCGAACGCCACACCAAGGAGGAAGGTTTCAAGGAAGAATTTAAGGGGACCCCAAGAGATGGTCAAGTACGATCAAGTAGCTCGAAGCAGCAACCCAAGAAGAAGAAGCAGCAGATCGGAAGTGCACGTCGCCGGACGAAGACGGGGTGTATGAGTAAGTTGATTTTCTCTGTTGACCTAGCAAGGTCCTGGTTTAATGTTATCTCGATTTTTACGCAATTCTCAGCCATTCTCAAGACGCGGAGGAGATTGCAGTCTTTGCTCTTTGCTCGCGTTTGCCCGATAACACCTCACTAAATTCCAATGTTGTGGATGCCGGTTCCTGCCCTCTCAGAGCACAGGCTAACAGAGACTTAGCTTGCCGGAAGCGAAGAGTAAAGTGCGATGAGACTAAGCCGGTAAGCGATATCCCGCCAACGTATCCTATGTGATTTTAACTTCGGAGCAAGACATGCCGCAACTGCGCAAAGAGCCACCGACAATGTGCAGGATACCAGCCTCCAGCAACACAACAACCACAACAAGACCCTCAAACACACCCACTAGAATACCCGTTTCTTCAGTATCAGGCTCCGTCTGGCTTGTCATCCGCCATGCATCCTCAATTTTCACCCTCCTCACCACACAATAGCTCTGAGAGCATGTCCCCGCCCTTATCTCAGGCTCAACACCAACACAATTTTGTTCCGCAGTCAATGACCTTCAGCCATGCTGGACACGAGTGGTCGTACCAACCCGAGTGTGGCGTCGTTGAAGACGCTCCTCGTTGGTCAATATCAACTTCACAGTCTTACAACTACGATATACATTTGGCCACCACCCCAGCATTGCATGCGAATACATATTTCCCATATCTTGGTAGGCCACTTTCCAAGCCACCTAGCATAGATACTTCTCATCCGCAGAACGATCTTTTGTCCAGGTCGGCGAGCTCGATACCTCTTCCACGGGACCGTTCTGCCACTTGTACTGACTTCGGAAAGTTCGCATCTAGGGAAGAAAGGCTTGGGCTAGCTAGCGCAACCTCTTCACAGCCTTCATTAGCTCCTGTACTCGACGTGCCAACATCCAGGGGCTACTTTGACCATTTCTTGGCGCCTACTTACATTCGCTATTATTCTGCAGACGAGGAGGAAGACCCAAATGATCCTTACGATGTCCAGACTGATGACGAGGCGCCCGGTCAGAGCGCGCTCATCAATTATCGAACTACTCCGAATCTCATACTCGACGAGAGGATGGCCTACCTGCTACGACATTTCTGCAATATTCTGCGACCTTGTATCTCCATCTTTGAGCGGCCACTAACACATGACGGGTCCTCAACGTTCGCTGAAAAATTGCCGAGACTGGCTCTGTCCAGCCGTGGTCTGCTACATGGCATGATGGCTGTGAGCGCTCTTCATCTTGCTCTTCTACACCACACTAGCGAAGTCATTCCTCTCAAGCATTTCGTCGTTGCTTCGAGGATATTGAACAGGCTTCTTACATCCCCAAGCACGCGACACAAGCTCGAGACTTTGAGCTTGTGCCTGTTTTTGGCCTTTTACTCTGTAATGTTAGGGGATCATGCGAAGTGGATGATGCACCTGAAAGGCTGTTCGGCTTTTTTGATGGAGCATGACTTCGCTGCAACGGCTCGCAGCATATTGACGCTAGGACCAGCAACCGAAACGAACTATCGTACTTCTCTCAACAAGCACGCAACCAACGCTGATAATCCGCTACCCGATCAGCGACCTGATGAAATTTTCATTGGCAAATTGACAGGTCTTCATGTTGACTATGCGAACCAAGTACAACCAATGACCGGGAAAGGCGAATCTCAACAAGACGCGGCAGACAATGATATCGATGACTGCAAGACCAAGATGGATTTGCTATTCTGGTATCTCAAGATGGATATATTCCAAAGCACCTTAAGTGGAGATCGATTGCTACTGCCCTACGACAAGTGGAAGTACTTCCCCCCAAGAGGGGAGATAGGTTCTGTCAAAAAATTGTATGCAACAATGGATCACCTGTGGCTTGTGCTCGGCCGTCTGGCAGACTTTGGCGCGAAGGATAGAGTCCGTAAGCAATCGAAGATTGCAACTTCAGGTGGACATTGGAAACCAGATCCAGAGCATTTTGTCCAGCCGCAACGCTCGTCGGAGCTGGAGCGAAACTCCAACCCGGTCTCGCAGACCTCAAATGCACAGATACCGCACCATCCAACTGCGAATGAAAGCAGGACTCGTGCTCCCAAAGCCGCGAGCAATCCCTCAAGGTCAAAGAGAGGGCCTCCCCTGTTCTATGGCATGATGCCTCCTCCTCCGATTCCTCCATCGATGTTGTCGGAGTTTCATATTATGGACACCGAGCTGCGAAGAGGCTCCACTCCCGAAATGCCGAAGGGGTCCGAACCAGAGGAGGCCGATGTTGAAGCGCAGACTAACGATGCTGTAATGGAGCACAATGCAATTGCAGAAGCACTTCAAGCCTGGAAGGAGGCTCTGAACCCAGAGTTTGACGCGTTACAGTCGCCGCCAACCGGCGCAAATGGCCCTTTCACGCCAACGTTACGCTACTCCGATCCAACCGTCGCGTCCATGTGGGCACTCTATCATTTTGGTAGAATCCTGCTGCGAAGGTATCATCCTGCATCCCCACCAGCCATGATGATGTCTGCAGTTGTCAACGCGCCATTCACACACGAGGACGCGCAGATAATCGGTAGAATCAATGCAGGCTTGTTGGAAAGCCAGGCTGAATTGGCAGGAGCAGGCTCAATGAATCCAACCTTGGTGGCAGCCTTGCAAGAGCTCACCTTTCCTCTTATGTTCGCCGGCGTGCAATTTCAAGATCCTGTACAGCGATCGTGGACAATCGACAATCTGCTAGACGTTGCCAGAGATAGCGGATGGAAGAGTGCGTTCTCAGTTGCGTCTGCTATGGAAACAGCCTGGAGTGCACAAGGCAACTACGAGCGTACTTTGAGACGGCGCAACCCTCATGATGCAAGAAGGTATGATGTAGACGTGTCTGCGTCCGGCGATCTAGGTATGACACAGGAAGAACAACACGAGAGCAGATTTAACAGCCACGACCGTCGACTCATTGACCGGTTTAGTGACTTGAGAGCATACTGGGCCATTGGTGTCATCTCCACGTCTGAAGACATTGAGAAGCTGCTTGGCCAGATGAAGCTCGGTCACGACCCATGATTGAAACCAGTCACGGTTGCTGAGAGATATCCCGATGGAAGGTGCAACGGACTGGGCAGGTACGCGGGCCTCGCTCTTACTTGTGTACATCTAGGCGCCTCCTTCACATGTCGTCAAGCTCGCAACCTCAATTTTGTGCGCAACAACACATTCAGCTCGATGCTAAACATGCGTTTTATCTCCTTTCATTGGTGTTTTTCATGCATCGACAAGCTGTGTTGTTGCGACAGCCCCAATAACACCGACGTCTATCGAGAGGATGTCTCAAGAGCTCCCCGCAAGTCTATCGTCTTACGTAGTACGATTCAAAGCAGATTCGATGAATGATATGCACTAACCGCTTCAGTTCTCGACAAGAACCCACGCCGCATCATCGTCAAGCAGCGGCCATTCACCAACGAGTCTACGTAGCCGAAGCTCTGAGTTATTTCTGACAAGGCCTGCACTCCGCGTTCATGGTGATCGCCCACACGACGCAAGGGTTAGGGACAAAGTCAAGATACCACTGATCGAAGAGACCATTGCTGGAGGACATGATACATCCGGTGAATCACAGCCGCCCGCTCGACGCAGGACAAAGTCCTCCGAGGACTTACGTCGATCAATTTTGGTTAACGCTGTGTCACCTCCCTTGAAGAGCAACAAAGGTTCACGGGAGTCTCCAGGAGCCTCTGATTCTTGTGCTGTCACTGCGAACCAGGAGCTGGAGCAGGACAGGCCGAGCACCACAAGCGTCAAGTCCGGTCGTTCATCGCGTCCATTGTGGAACAGAACACGATCCGGCGGTGTCTGGTATCGGATACAGAAAAACACCTCATCCCAGGATGGCAAATCTACACGATCAGTCACATCTACCGCTGCTAGAACAGACAGCAATGCGCCGTCACCGCGTCGCATTGAACCGTTGAAACCACCCCCAAGGCCAGATCGACCTCAACCTGCTGCCACTGACCACATCACCGTGGACACACCGTTTGCACAGGCTGAAGAGCGACTCGACTCTTCTCTTCGACACAACTCTTTCCCCTCTTTGAAGACAGAACGCCGACGATCCTCAGTAGACGCCCGCAGGTTGTTCTCTGCCCCTCTGCAGATCTTACGCAGAGTCGTTCCCACCAAGTTGAGCATGCCATCGTCATTCCCGGCGACTCCAAAGCAGTCTGACGCTCACCTTTCCCAAGCGCAGGCAGAAAGTCATAAGTCCTTGCTAAAAACAGATCAAACTGGCTCTACTCTGGAACGTGTGGCCTCGCTTCTTGAAGCTCACAAAACGCCAAAGCCGCCTAGACGCTTCGGCGGACGTACACGCTTGCAATCCGTTTCAACCTCAAGCTCTTCAGGGATCGACGATTCGAGAGTGGATACTGCAACGACCATCTCGCCAACCTTCAATATCGCCAGTAAGGGTTCTGGCTGGGCCAGCACAACCTCAAGCATGTTGCGCATACATATGGGATCGATGCCTCAGAATAGTCCCCATGAATCAGCTACCTACAAAGTCAAGCGCAGCCCGAGTGCAGAGACCGAAGAGTTCTTCAAGATTGACATCAGCGTAAGAGGGGGCACAAGCTATCTGCCGAGCGAGGCTCGCCGCATATACACACCTCCTCTGCCCGGAGACAACAACACAGACTTGAAACGGGGCTATTCCTTTGATTACACCACACCCAGCGCAGAAGGCAATCACCTTCAAAAGTCAACATCATCACGCCAGTCGCCTCAATCTCCCGACGCTGCTGCACCTAGCATAGTCACCACAAAGCCCTCGGTCGAACAAGACCGGTGGACAGCCCTCGCAACAATGTTAGGCCCTCCACCTAGAGTCCCTACGTCAAACTCCTTACGTGTGCCATCACGGCGAACTACCACAACAGCACAACTCTATCCAGCAGACTTCTACGATGCTAAGTTAGCGGATATAGACGACACTCCCACAGACATTGACATTACCACGGGAGAGTATGAACAAGAGAAACAACATCAGTGCAAGAATAGATGCCAAGCTAATATAGCCGAGATCAAACGACAGCAGGACGAAGCACAGCTAGACTATAACATCCCGGAACATTTACCAAGCAGTCCACTTTGCCCCAGAAACCCAAAGTACTGGCGAGTGGTCAGGAACAAGGGAAGTCAGTTTCGCGGATGTTGGATGCATGGCTTTGGGGAGTACGACATCGTGCCTGGGGTGCGGACAAGTGTTTGAACAACGGTGGTAGGTATTGATATTCAGGTCTGGGTATCGTTCTATGGCATTTGAATGGTTGTTTGGCATGGAAGGCAATCCTGAAATCGTTTGGGGTTACTGTGATCAAGCTATGGGTCTCTTTGGCATTAGTAGTCACAACAATTAAGTTAGTACGAGTCATGAAGGTTCCATAGCATTAGGACGTCGGCTCCATCTCCGGCGACGGCAGGGCACGTGCATCAAGCCTATATCACTTCAATGTGGCATTTTCTCCAGTACAAGCGGTTACACACGTGCACTCACGGTCGTACCTGCTTCAAGTTCCACCGCGGCGTCCCACCGTGCACCTACGCTATCGTGACCGCTACCGCTATTGCCTCGTGGCTTATGTCTTCCTTGCGACACCAGAGAAAAATCTGACACGAGTTCTCTTGCCTGTCATGGTGGATTATAGATCTGGGAACGGACACGGTGCTTTGATGGGATGCAGTGGAGTGGAGTGGATGTACCGGCTGGATACCATGTCGGGTCACTGGTTTGGAGGGAGGTGGGGATATTCCTAATGTGTGTGTGAGTGTGTGTGAGTGTGTGTGAGTGTGTGTGAGTGTGTGTGAGTGAGTAAGTTTCCAAGCATGTCTCCTTCTACCCGGTCATACTCACCTGTTGGGTCAAAGGCGGTGTGGTCCACTGAAACTGAAAGGGAACGAAGAGTTCAGGAAAGTAGTTGTTCTTGAATATTAATTAGTTACTTACTAGCTCGGATATTATTACTATTACTACATCATCTATTCATACGCATGCATAATACATGTTTTTATCTCGATGCTCCCCTCGTGCATGCATACACATCGCAGCCAACTCGATTGCTGAAGGCCAGCTCAGCTTGCGTCTCGGAGACAACTTATAACGCGCAAATATGCAGGCACCTTTTTACTGGATTAGGCCTGTTCGAAATATGGGCTGGTCACGACGGTACTTTCTTTCCTCGGCAGTTTCTTGTCCTTGGCTGGTATTGCCACCTTTTTGTCCATGGTTTTGCTCTTGCGCGGGCGGCCCCGATCCCCTTGCCCGTTCGTAGGTGGAGGTACTGTCGGCTTGGCTTTTGCCATTTTTGCGATGGGGTGTGAGGTGTTTGAGGCTTTCGCTGTCGCTTTAGCGGCCTTGGTTTTTGGTGGAGGCGGTGTTGTTTCTGAAAGCTCTGAATCAGGTTGAACCTGTGACTCGGACGCGGAGCTGGATGAAGACTCGGAGGGTTCGCTGGCTACACCGTCGACGTTCAGGTTGGGAATTCTGGATTTTGCGCCGCGAGATGGTGTTTTACGAGTGGAAGCTGGAGTGGCTTTCACTCGAGTCGCTGTTCTTATTTTTGGGGTTTCTTTAGTAGCAGCCTGGGCCGATTTGCGTGGTCGGTCACGACTTCGGGGTGGCAGGCCAGGCAGTGGTCTGATCTTTTCGTTCCCCTTCAAACCCGAATTAAGGTCGGTAGAGGCATTTGTGAGCTCGTCGTCCACTACTAACTTGTCCATGTCCATACCGTTCAAACGGCCGTTGCCTCCATCATCATCCATCAAGAAACCACCCGCCTCAGTGATTTCCTCCTCTCTGCCGAAGGTCTGATCAATGTCTGACATGCCTGAGGAGTCTGTTTTGCCACTATCTTCCACTACGTGTTTGTTAATATTACCTCTCGGTTTGACTTTAGATTTGGGGTTGCCTGTTGTCCTTCCCACTACGGAAGCTGAGACTGGAGTTGGATATCCTTGACTAGCGTCAACTTCGCCATTCTCATCCTCATTGTCATGGAATGTGGGCATTTTCTGCGATGCCGTAGGTGCTTCCAGTTCGAGATCACTACCGGGGTGATGATCGTCCTCGTGGTCTATTAGGAAGCCGCCACCAAAGTCGTTCTCGTCGTGTTCAGGCATGAATCCACCACCTGCAGGCCGTACATCGTCATCGAGGTGGATAGCCTCGTCTCTACTTGCACCAGTATTTGCTTGTCCAGAGCCAAGATCAAGACCATATTCTTCATGCACCCGAGCTCTAATAATGAGACCTCTGTAGAACTTGCCCCACAAGTCCAGTACAAGTTTCTCCATTTTCGTCTCCTCCTTCTTGCGCTGTTCCTCGCTGTAGACCCGCCAGGCGTCACGAACCGGTTTCTCATTCTCCTTGGCAATGACCACGCCAAGAATGACAGGCACTGCCATCTTGTTGCCAAACTCAAATCCGACAACTGCTTCAGCATAGTCGATCTCGAGCTTCTTGCAGATGCGCACGGTGCTCTTGAGCGGCACATGCACGGCCCCTTTGGGCACCATACTCGGCACAAAACAGTCGATGTTGCCGTAGGCATTCTTAGGGATAACACCATTCTCGATTGGTGGGGGAATGATCCAGTCTGTCTGATCCTCAGCATACAAGCCTTGCATCTGCTTTTCACCAGTTCGGATGAGATGAGCTTCTGCTTCGCGTTTCCGTGCCAGCGTAACGGCCCGCACAGGAGCGAGTTTCATCGGCGTCTCTCCTTCCTTGGGTGCTCGCCCTTCTTTGTGCCAGGATTCTGCTGTCATGACCTTCCGTACATCGGTGCGTTTGTAGATCGGATGATCTTCCTGCTTGTCGCCTTTGCCGGTAGTGAAAGTGCGAACTGGTTTCGAACCTGGGACGAGCGCTTCCTCACGACGAAGGTGTTTCTCGATCACGAACTCTGCAGACTGCTTAAGGGACTGCAGCGTGTCGCCTTCTATTTCTTTCTTCTCTGGTTCAGCAGGAATTAGGTCGGTAGAATCTTCGAGGTCGTCAACGGCTGACCGATCCTTGTCAGAACGGCAGTAGATGCTCAGGACATGCTTGAACCAGTCGTAGTCTTCGTAGCGCTTAACTTTACCTCTTTGGTCATAAATGGGTACTTTCTCGACAGGAACGCGGAAGCCTTTGGTCTTGCCTGGCCAAAGGCGCTTGCGGAGGTAGCGTAACGTAACGTCCTTTCCTGAGTAGTCCGAAGAGTGAGCCACGACGTAAGCCATTACTTGCCTAGCTTTCTCTGCTTTTGCCCCTCGAGGTTCGAACGTAGAGAGCAACTCTGCAGAGGTCGCCACCGGGTTTTCGAGCAGGAAAGGCGATACAGGATACACCTTGGAAGTGATAGGAGACACGGCTTCTGCCCAATAGATTGGAAAGGCAAGATCTTTGTCGTACTTAGCAGGTCGTGCTTTGGGCATGGAAGGCGTGACATCGACAACAGACTCGTCGCCCGAGCTCAGGCCTACTTCAGAGTCAGGATCCAGCTCTATTGGAGCAGTCTTGCCGCCCCGTGGTCTTTTCGCGCGACTCTTCTTTTTGCTTGCATGCGCGCTTCTGTTGCTTTTGATCGATGTCTTTGAATTTTTCTTCCCGTCGGCGCTTTCAGCGTCCGAGGAAGAAGAGGATTTGGGATCGACAATCTTTCGTGGTACCATTTCTTCTGCCTTGGTGAAGCCGAAGCCGGCGGGCTGCAGCGAGGCGACCATCCTGGTCTCAACACTAATAGCCCTCAGCAAAGCGGTGAAGAGTTGTGCACCAACGTCCCTTGAACCTTCACATTTGCCCGCCGCTTTCCGGAAGTGCTCCAGGGTCTCGATTTTCTCACCATGCTTAGCAGGATGGTGCTTCTCGTTTCTATAAGACTCAATATCCTTTCTCAAACCAAGCTTGGTACCGTAACCTCGCTTCCGTAGACCAGGAGCTGTGATGGCAAATTTCTTCTTCCAAAAAGCGGCTAGTACTTTCAGTAAGCTGATTATAGGGTCGCCATTGCTCATATTCGGTTTGCCTTCTTCGAGCAGTTGGCTTGGCCGACCCCAGTCTCGTTCATTGCGTTCGCCATTTGCCTTCCACTTCTTGCTCTTCTTCTTGCTCTCCTTGGGTGTTGGCTTTTGCTCTTCTTGCTTGACCAGCCCGCTGGCTCTTCTCCACTTCTCGATCTCCTTGATGATCTGCGCCGGCAAGTGCTTCAGCAGTATTTCGTGCACTTTCTCGTCGTTGACCCAGCCGTTTCTCATCGAGTTGTGCCACAGCAGGAGTTGCACATGCATCTTGTGTGTATACATTCGAGCTTGCTTCTCTCGTCTCGAGGGTCCCTTCTTCGTTGCCGCTCGAGCGGTGTAGTCTGGCTCTTGCTCTCCTTGGACTGTGATGTTAATGTCCTTGAAGTCGCGGTTTGAGAAGTCTGGCGCTGTGCTCTGAGCAGGGACATCTTCGAAGTCATCCTCATCCTCATTTCCACCCTCAGAGTCCTCCTCTTCATCTTCGGGCTGAGGTTGCTTGTGAGACCTTGCTACTTTGGCTGGGGGCGGGACATCCTCGAGTTCGTCACTGTCGACATCGCTCAATGACGAATCTGCGTCACTCTCGGAGGAGAATCTAGTTGACTTCGTCTGTGGCGTCGGAGCAGCTTTCTTTGCCGCATTGGTGGCTGCTGCTGTCTTCACCTTCTTCGCTGGTGGCGGGGGAGCTGATGCTGGGGATGGAGACCGACGTTTACGGCCTACGAACGGAGGCATGTTGCATGCAAGACATGAGTATCTCACAGAAGTAATGGGATTTCCTTCAGAGACTTCGTTGTTTGCGAGGACTTTCCAAACACGAAATCGAGGATAATGACGTCTTTCGGGCGTGCCCCAGATCGATCTGCAGGCGCCTATCCACCGCGTATCGTGTTCCTGCAGGAAGGCACGCGTTGCATCTCTCGGGGCGCCCACTGCCTTATTCTAAATTGCCTGCAGATTGCAGTATGCACCTTCCTTTTGCAACCCAACCTCGAACAACACTCGCGGGTATGACCACTCCTCAAGCATACCATTGTCTGTGCACAACCCTGCTACTTGCCACGAAATATGATCTTGAGTCGTTGCCAGTACGAGCTGAACCAGCATTGGACCGAGCAAAAGTCTTGCTAGTCAATGTTGAGCATGCCATACTTCACAATATCGATGAAGACGGGAAATCTGTGTTGATCAGGCGACAAGATGGGTTTGAGAAGAGGGTCTTGTTAAGGTGCAAGCGGTGTTTCTTGGTGGTTGGGTACAAGCTTGATGAAGCACAGTTTGGTGGGGGAGATAACAGAGCAGAACAGCTCGTATACACTCTGCCCGGCTCATTGGTGTTGACGGAGGATATGAAGGAGGGCAAAACGCTCAGTGCTCCTGTCTGGGCTCAACAGAAAACATGAAATGCTCAGGCTCGAAGATATCGTATGAATTGCTGCAGAATCTCTCCTGACGTATCCTGTCGTGTGCTATTTAGACAATCTCGAGTCAATGTCCCATATCCATAAGTTAGTGCTCGCCCATCGGACTCCAGTCGCTGCGATGCTATACAATGCTCCAACAACACCTTCCCGCTGCCTTTGCCCCCACCATCCCATTCTAGTTTGCCAGTATCGTCCTCACCAAATCCATGTAATTTATCTCACCACTACTCGTATCGACTGCCTTGAGCAATTCATCGACTTCCTCATCACTCATTTTCTCTCCCAAATTCGTCAGGATGTAGCGTAGTTGTCCGACACCAATGAATCCCGTCATGTCCTTGTCGAACACTTGGAAGCCGCGGCAGTATTCTTCTGGCTCGCCGGGGTCTTTGAAGCCACCCGGACGGTTAAGGACTTTGGAGAAGGAGTCGAAATCGACTGCGCAGATGCGGATCAGTACTAGTCTATACAATGCGAACTGGGGTGGGTTGTGCTTACAGTCACCACCAACACTCTTTTCGAGGTCTCTTATTTCTGCCAGTGTAGGATTTTGGCCACATGCTCGGAGAAGGTCGCCCAACGAATCGAGAGAAACTCGGCCGTTGCCTCGCTTGTCGAACAGCGAGAACGCTTCTTTGTAGTTGGTGGATGTCTGTGAGGCCATGTTGTATTAGTTGCGGACTCCTTTCAGTTGTTGTGTATCTCTCAAGAAAACATGAACGCAAGGTGCTGCAATGCGCCTGGAGAGGAGATGGAAAGATGAGGGAGGAGAAATGCTTTGTTGACAGTAAGGATGTGACTTCAGACGACTTTGGTCACGCTGCCATGTTTTGTTTGTCCAGGGTTCGCGAGCGGCGCACTTGCTTCCCGAATAACAGCGACGAATTAAAAAAGAGACTTGGAGATCTGTCACTCACCATCTTGTTCAAGTTTACGTAGAATCGGCTAGTTGGACTTGAGATTTGTGAAGGTACTTCTGAAGATGTTGAACTTGATCTGGTACTCACAAGTCTCAAAGCACGCAGTGTCAGATCTTGGGCTTTGATAAGGAGGAGGGATGCGAAGGTGGATCGACAGCGTGTCTGTCCTGCAGCGGCCCATAAAACATGCGTCTCGCTGCCATGGCAACCACAGCCAACCATACGGCCACGCTCTCCTCTTCGTGCGCTTGATTAACAGGGACCCCAGAAAGAGTGAGTGTAGTAGAAACATTGCATGAGAGTATTCAACTCTTACTGCGCCTTCGTTCTTCTGAACACTGAGTGACTACATTGATACCGATTTTGCAACATGCTGGTAGGATCCTGAATATACCCTCCTACAGCACGTGGCAAGCTCTCGTGCGAAATAAGCTCAAAGCCCATCCGTTCTGCCAACACCAACACCTCCTCATCGGTCAGCTCAAACGACCCCGGCTCACCAATCCCTTCCTTCTCAGTTGACGGCCCTTCAGCGTCATCCTTATAATCGTCCTCTTTTTCCACATCATGCTTGTCTACCACCCGATCTTCGAAATGCCAAAGCAATGGCCCAATATTGATCCATATTCCATCATCTGCTAGACAATGCTGTATGGTCTGCATGTACCGGATGACGTTCGGCGCTGTGTCGATGAAATACATTGTGACCACCGCGTCGAAGCTGCCAGCTTGATCAGACGATGAATAAGAGGTGATAAAGTCGCCCGCACTCATGTTCATCTCTCCTACCGGCTGCTGCGACCGCATCCTTTCCTCGATCGCACTGCCTGGATGCACGTCAGGTATCGTCACACTTTGTAGCTGGTTCTGCCGGCTGGTGTGGTTATTGAAGCTGCCCACAAACGGGTATAGCCTGTATTGGTGTGCTCGTTGTGTAGTGTTAAGGATGAAGTTTGAGGCCAATAGTTGATGATAAGATATCTCGTTGCCTTCAACCAAATAACCTGCCAGGCACAGCTCAAAGAGCAGTCGACCTAGGCCAGCACCTGGCAGTAAAACCTTCGTTTGGTCTGCTGGCCGAACGAGGTTGCTTGCTAGACCCCTGAGTACGAGATCCAGCATAGGTCTGACTTCAGCTTCGAAGCCTTCCTTTGACCAATCACGCCAGAACTGCTTGATGGTTGAATGCGCTTTGTTGAGGTCTAACGGTCGTGCTGTGTCTCGCCAATCTATCAGAGATCCTTTCTCCACCTTGTCGGGTAGCCCGAAGGTCTCCAGCGCCAGCTCAAGGATCGCATCTGCAATGTCTGCATTCTCGTCGATTGCGTCATCTATCGTGCTCAAGTTGTCGAGGAACGAGATTGCAGGATCATTCAACAGGCTTTGATGTGCTTGCGGCAATGCGTAGAAGTTCTGACGTCTCCTGTGCGTGTTGTTGTAATGTGTCTGTCTGCGGTACTGACTGCGGACGTGGTTGAGTTAGTGGACCGTATTGTGCGACACAAGACTTGCTCTCGAGCTGTTTGTCCGTGACTCAGCGTCAAGACAGCAGGGCCACCAAGAGCACGCAAGCACGACATCAAAACATCAAGCTCCTTCCAACGTCACCTCAGGCACACGTGAGGACCTACCGGTAAGAATCAAGGACACTGAAGACTGCTCTGCGTTCTCCGAGATCGGCCAGAGGGCTAGAGTCAAATGGCTGCTTTCTTTGTAGATCATGATCATCCCCCCTTCCGCCTTCCATTGCTTCTATGATATGCAAACCTTTGCGTCAGACGTTCCAGAAGTTGATGTCTTGTAGAAATGCCGGAAAAGGATGACGAAATAGTGGACGAGACGGCTTGGTGACGGCAAGGTTAAAGGAGAGTGAAATGAGCGCTAACTGGATCAGGGTTAGAGCTTTTCGGCTAGTTCGATGTAGTGCCAGCCGTCCGAACCTTCCATCTCTTCGCACCTCTGTCTCTGATGTGAAAGCAATACAGCAAATACTGATCATCGTCTCGAACACTTTGACGCAACATAGAACGGATGTCCGTGGCTTGCGGAACTATCCTCCACCCTGATGCCAGACACGAGTTATGATGGCAACAAACGTTAGCCCCCTCGAGATATCTTTCCCTCTGCCCAAGGCTCCCCACGCAATACTGCATGGGCATCTGACATTTCTGGATGGCTGTGCTGTGGTTCATCTTACGACTTCGGAATTTGGTGACTCAGGTTCTTCCATAGCACCACTAGGGAGCTTTGTTTATGCGATGCCTGATGTAGGTTGAAACTCTTTGCGCGAGACAAGGGGATTCGGCTCACTGAATTTAGCGTCTAAATGAGAAGAACACGATCAGCACAGCTCTCTGCACAACAGGTTCTAGTATCGACTATGCCACCAGGTTATCAAAAATCCTGGCACGAAGAATGCGACAGCCTGTATATGTAGGATGCAGTATGAGCTTTGCAGGCATTACACCCGAAGAAGAGATGGAGGGACTCAACAGGATCGTCACAGAGATAATGTCGATGTACGAATTGAGCAAACCCACCCAGACCGGATGATGCATTACTACGAACCGCTTACCAGTCAGTCGAGACTCATTGGTTTCAGCTCCAGCCCATGAGGCGTCGACCTCTCACCCAACCAGAGAAAATGGCATCTCGCTACTGCAAGGCATGCGCCGAGACACTATGGCCTCGAGTTAGAGCGTCGTCGTCGTGTCCTGTAGTTGGTGACGATGCAAGCTACCTGAATGAAAGGGCAGGACATCGCTGCCCCTACTGGGCCAGACTACTTAAACTCCCCTAGTTGCAATTCATACAATCGTGGCGTCCGCGGATCCAAAACCACGCCTGACCGGGTGGCCGTTTTCGCACGTCGACGATCATTAAACTTATCACGCCACCAAAATTGAGACAAAGCTTACGTTCGGCACCCCTGTGCCCACGGCCGGCTGTTCAAGAAGATCGTCCACATGCTCTACTGCTATGGCCCTCTTTCCCCACGGCAGGGATTCGACCGACGATTTTCCTGAGTCTTCGCGAAACCCTCATGACGTGTAAGCGGTCCTAGAAGGTATCCTTGGTGACTTGAACGAACCTGCTCCATGCACGAGTGACTGGGGTTGTTGCGATCTGCAGAACATCTTCCGTTCAGTGTCCGGTGTGTGAAAATTGCTGCAGTCCAAGCATTCGACGTTAAATTCGAGTTTACTGGCAGTATAGCACGCCTAAGGAGACCCGATATCTTAGTATCAAGAACATACCTGAACGCACAATATGTTACCGCATGTTTGTGTAAAGTCACTAATAGCGCCTTGCAACTCACTGTGTCACGGATCAGCAGAAAACTGAGACAGAAACAATAGGCGAGAACAACTTCTGAGACAAACCACAGTAACAATAGCAGAGCTTACAATGCGGCAGAAAGTCTACGAGTAAACTCTCGCGGACGCTTCACCTATGATTCGCATGCGGCTGGAACTGTTTCGAGAGCCCTCGGCTCTTTCAGCCCAGGAAATACGCCGATTCGTCGTATCTCCCGAAGACATCCTCGTAAAAGTTTTGCCTGCTCGGGAACGGGGTGCAGGAGCGGAAAGAGCTCGTAGCCTAAACTTAAAGTCATAGCGCAGCCAACATCGCTATCGTTAAGATTGCGGTACTCACAGTAATAGCCCAGTGCAGATCAATTGGTGAGGAGAGGCCGGTTAGCGTGCCCCCACAGAGCGTTGAAACACACTATCGGATAACTTAAGCGTGGGCGGTGGGACGGTGAACGCCGCCTGGCAGTCGCCTCAAACAAGCTGTCCGCTAAGTCGGAAAGCCCTGCCAGAAAGCGACTGTCGATCAGCGTGCCGGAGTAATTCCATGGAGCCTCTAGTCAAACGCGTAGAACGTCGCTCGTGGTGCGTCTCTGAATCAAGCAAACGGATTTGGTTGACGACGTCCAGCATACGAATCGACAAAGCTGCTTTCCGGAACATCCCAACTACGCCGATCTCGAAAATCCTGCCCTACACTCGTCCAGGGTGCGCTTGCGCTAGCCAGACCTATAACAGGATCACACGATGAGCATGACCTATCTCAGATCCATGTACTGTATGTACAAGGGGCCGGTAGACTGATGCTCTCGAAGCGTAGCCTGCAGCATGGAGTATTGGCATACGGCGTCCATGCAACAGCAGTGATAGTAATGCGAGGCTCAACAAATGCCGAAAGTCATTATTGGGGGCTTCGACACAAGCCAAAGTCCTGGTCATTCCTTGTCGACCTTGACCACAAACAGCAGTCTGGGTGAGCACATTTACCTAGAGCTAGTAACGACACGCTCCTTCGGCGAGTTTCGTGTGGAGTTTCAGTATGAATCAGCGGGCTCCCTGGAACGTTCCTCGAGTAAAGAGAACAGTGCGTTGTATCGTCATCACGTGCATCACTTCAACGTACCACGTTTGCAAGGTATGGCACCAATGAACCACCTTAGACGCAAGATCTAAGGTAGAGGCTGCTTGATGCATATGCAGTCTTGTTTCAGGCTTTTTGCCGGCTGATGAGGAGGTCCTCTGGGACAGGCCGCACCTGCAGTCAAAAGTGCTTATGCGAGGCTGAGTCGAGCAGTTAGACGCCTAGTCTTGAATACGTCTGTCGATCCGTTCGAGTATCAGATGAGGTCTTCTGGTCTAGTCCTCACCGCTTTCAGTACCCTTGTACCTCAATGTGTAGGTCTTCTAGCCAAAAAAGGGTTGCTCCACCAATGCCGAGCCTCTGCAGATCCATCTCATTAACCATAGCACTAAATCCTTTCCGTCGTCGCCTATGTCTGTACCGTACCCTATCAGAGGAAACTTACCTTAAGTTATGTGGTGGCATCTAAGTTCCAACAGTCTTTTCGCAGAAACTCTCTTGACACTACTATGTGGACTGGCCCGGCACATTCTGCTGGCGACCCGCTTCTGACATCCTTGTCAATTTCGCCCTCGGTCGGCAGTTGCCTATTGCTCGACGGTGATGGAGAAGGATTCGTTCTAGCACATCGACAGGCAGTCACACTCCGTTCCAGCCCGCCACTCACAGCAGCCTGAGTGTTGAACGATAGAGCTCGCGTTAGTAAGACGCTAGCCGTTTTGGACGAAGCCCTTGTGTTTAGATTGAGCCGGAGATCGGACCGTTCGAGCTGCACTGAAACGTTCAGTGTCTTCTGACTACCGTCTACCAGTCCCACAACTGCAGGAACTAGAGGTTTGGTTCACTGGGGATCACGCGGCCAAGGCTCTGGACTTGCAGGTTTGTCTTGCAAATGTCTTGTTCAAGATCTTCTTATGATCCGGGTGAGAGCTGCCGAGACACCAATGACAGGGAAGCGCATGCAAGAAGCGCGGCCGTGAGCTTCTGCAAGACTCTGTGAGCCACCAACGGGGAGTCGCGAGACAAAATCTTGCAGCTATCATACATCAACCAGGTTCCACCCGCCATCCAGGCACGTCTCAAGTTGGAAGGCCGCGAACTGATGCAAGCAAGCTACACACATAATACAACCCTGATGCACGTTTAGAGGGAATCGTACTGAGCACTGTATGCATTCAATCAATGCAGCAAGATCGCCAAAGCCGCTATTATGAGCAACCACCAGGACTCGAAGCCAGAAACCCGTTGCAGCTGCCGTCCATCATCGAAAGCGGCGTGTCTGAGGGTCAAGGAGGACCGAGTGCAGCGCTCCTCATCAACCCGGACCCAAGTACGATGTCAACGGTAGCGGGACAAAGTTTCAGTTCAGTCTCACCCGTCGGACTCAGCCCTATGTCTAGCGATTACTTCCGCACCAGTCAGTCCAGCGTTATAGGCACTCTTGCGGATCAACTCAGTCCTGCTATGATGCACAACCCTAGACGCGCTTATCGCCAGCGGAGGAAAGACCCAAGTTGCGATGCTTGCCGTGAGCGCAAAGTCAAGGTAGAACAGAGATTCACAGTTCGGTGCTCAGCTAACGCTGCTAAGTGCGATGCTACGGAGACCACCAGTTGCACGGAGTGCTCAAGCCGCAATGTGCGCTGCCAGTTTACGAAAGACACGAATCGACGGATGTCTTCTATTAAGTACAACGAACATTGTCACCTATGGTTGGAGCGCAACTAATGCAGCTAGGCAAGTGCAGGATCTCGAAAGACAATTGCAAGAGACCAGGGCACAACTAGAACAGATTCGCGCTTCTGAGCGTTTCTCCCATTCGCCAACACAGTATGGCTCAGCATCAGTCGAACACGATATACCAGACGTAAGCCGCTCACCTCGACGTATGCTAAAAGCACGACCGCCACAAGACTTGTCTGCAGCTCGGGCCCAGCTGTCTGATGTGGGCAGAGGCATACTCAAGCCGCCTATCGCTCCGTCCACGCCTGAAAACCCGGACCGCCGCAGCCCGCCACTATCGGCTCTCCCTTCTCGAGAGGTTGCGCAGCATTGCTTGGACAGCTATTTTGAATGTTTCCATCGACGCATCTCCATCTTGCACTGGCCGCAATTCCGTCAAAGGTTCTGGACGTTATACTCGGAAGATACATCCCCGCGCATGACACGAGAGACTATAGCACTTTGCTTTTGCGTGCTTGCAGTGGGCGCACTGCTCACGTCGGACTCGACAATCAAGGAGTTGAGCGGCAATTTTATGACTCTTGCGTTCTCGTTCATCGACTTCTGGGCAGACTCGATTGGGATTGATCAGGGGCTCGCATGCTTTCTTGTTAGTATCTACCTCAGTGAGACGAACAAAAAATCGGCGAGCTATGTGTGGTTGGGATCATCCGTGCGGGTGGTTCAAGATAGGGGGTTGCACGTTCAGGGCGGTCACTGGTCATCTGTGGAGGGAGAGTTGCGCAAAAGAATATGGTACAGTCTTTACGTGTCTGATCGGTGTGTCAAACTCCAACTGTTTGCTTCGCCTTACTGACTTTCAGATAGACTGTTGGCTACAGAAATGGGCAGACCAATGCTGATCAACGACGAAGACTGCGACACCGAATACCCAAGCCTTCTCGAGGAAGAAGAGGGCATCGCGGACAGCTTTCATCCGCAGAAGCCCACCTTGCTTCTAGCCACTGTGCATGTCGCAAGACTACTGGGACCTCTTACCAGACTGTGCCGGTCGTTATGCATCACTGCGGAAGCCATCAGGAAGTTCGAAGGACATCTGGCCAACTGTATGCAAGTGTTTCCTCTCCAACTTAGGCTGGAGGCTGGCGGGCCTCTCGATCCTCTCGTCATCGCGCCTTTGATTTACTTCCAAAATGCACGGATCCTGTTATACCGGCACAACATGTCACCCGCATGCTCGCTGGAGCAGAGATCAGCGGCGATCGAAAATTGCACAATCGCGGCACAAGGTTCAGCCGGTGTCATATCACGCTGCTTCCAAATTGAGAGTGAGGAGACAGAGCTTCGTCTCAAGGTGTCGGCTACATCTTTCATATGCACGCACATATGGAGATGCATGCTGTTTCTCGCGTTCAAGCAATCCTGGCGGGCGTTTCATGTGCTTCTGCGCTACAGCACTTTGGTCAATGACAGCAAGCCCGTCAACACAAGTTGTGGACGACATCTTGACTCATTCCTACACAAGCTGGTTGAAAGGTGGCAGTATAAGCGAGTGCAAAGTATGGAAGAAGACGAGGAGCTCATCGTCCTGCTTTCGGGAGATCTTCAAGGTGGAACGAATAGCTGGATATGGGGCAACTCAGAGACAGGCACGTTGCTTAGCAGACGACAAAAGCATAGTCGCACGCCGCAAGCCACGCAAGGGACAGGTGAACGTGTCGAACCTTTCCATCGAGACATGTCGACGGATTCACTAATGTCGGACGAAGGCATGCAGCGATGGGAGGGATGGCATGGGATATATCAAGCAGCGCAATGGCTCGAGGAGGTCCAACGAAGCCAACATCAACAGCAGCAGCATATGTCCACTCAGCCCTCGGCAGGGCCGCAGAGGTTCGAAAGCAGCGCAGGTGCAGAGTCCAACGCGAACAACACCAGATCGCGGATGACTATCGCAAGTATTACTGACCTTTAAGCACAAACAGCACAAGGCTTCATTCAGATCATTTTCTATACGTCAAGCACACGGGGAGGCGGTTAGTCTTTCATTCTCATGATACCCTACATAGTTGGCTAGCAGGAATTTGTGGTAGGCTGGAAATACAGAAACAGATTACAGGCAACCTAGAGGCATGTCCCTTTAGAGGGATGTTGGCTAGATACATGCATACACACTGCAGGCCAGGTCGAGTTGAAGAGGAAAGCTCCTGCCCGTGTACGCTTGTAGCTGCCCTGTTTTAGGTCGATGCGCTTCGCCGATCGTTTTCTCGGGTGCGCCTGCCCCAGTCGCCACGCTTCAAGGCATGACTTCATCCTCAATGCCACGTTGCTGACTTTCCTGCTACGGCCAGATATGCACAAGGCGTGGTGCTTAATCTGTATACGTGAAAAGGTTCCAATGCTATCGGAACGCGCAACCAGGCTTCGGACATGCTCATGACATTGCATGATGCATCGTCGCACCACACCGCACTTTCGCTGAGCCTCTTCCTATTCTGCTTCATATCTTTCTGTTGCTTTCCAAGGGCGTGCGCTGGTCGCAATGGCAATGGCAATGGTAATGGCAACGGTGATGGCGTGCCCGGTGCGCCTCACGTGGCAGAGCTCAGAGCAGAGACGGAGAAGTTATTCTACCATGGATTCGAGAATTATATGAAGCATGCCTTCCCCGAGGACGAATTGCGACCCTTGACTTGCAGGCCCTTGACCCGTGATCGAGAGAATCCAGCACATATTGAGGTCAACGATGTGCTGGGAAACTATTCATTGACCCTGATAGATAGCCTGTCGACCCTTGCCATCCTCGCATCGTCTTCCTCGACCACCCAGCGACACAAGGCGCTGCTGCAGTTCCAGAACGGAATCAAAGATCTGGTGGACCAATATGGCGATGGAACACAAGGTCCAAGAGGACAGGGCAAACGTGCAAGAGGCTTCGACCTGGATAGCAAGGTACAAGTGTTCGAGACTGCAATACGCGGCTTGGGAGGCTTGCTGAGTGCCCATCTTTTCGCCGTGGGAGACCTGCCTATTGCAGGCTACACCCCTCCTCAAGAACAAGTTGCTGCAGCCAAGGAGTGGAACAGGTCAGCCATTACCGGCCGCTCAACAGGCATCAAATGGCCCAACGGTATGCTCTACGACGGCCAACTGCTCCGCCTTGCCCACGATCTAGGCAACAGACTCGTGCCAGCATTCTGGACTTCAACTGGTCTTCCTTACCCACGAGTTAATCTGAGGCATGGCATACCCTTCCACGCCCGATCTCCGGGAAACTTTGCCCCGGAAGGTCAGTGTGATACAGAGAAGAGAGAATCCACTGAGATCACCGAGACCTGCAGTGCTGGTGCAGGCAGTCTTGTCCTGGAGTTCACCGTTCTTAGCCGACTTACCGCTGATGCCAAGTTTGAAGAGCTGGCAAAGCGTGCATTTTGGGCCATCTGGAACCGGAGAAGCCAGATTGATTTGATTGGTTCTGGTATTGATGCTGAGACCGGCATCTGGCAGCATTCTTGGACTGGCATTGGCGCCGGTGTTGACAGCTTCTTCGAATATGCCTTCAAATCCTACGTCTTGCTCTCTGGTCAACCCTATCTACCCAGCAATCAGACCATCGACATTTTGGATCCTAGGTCGCTCTTCCCGCCGCTGTCAGAACTGGACCAGCTACCTGGCGCCTTTCTGCAGGCTTGGGAAACAGCTCATGCCGCCATTAAGAGGCACATCTACCGCGACACAAACTTCCAGCACCCTCATTACATTCAAGTCGACCTGAACACGGGCGCGCCGCGAGCGTTTTGGGTAGATGCACTCTCAGCATATTATCCGGGCCTGCTCGCTATGTCAGGTCACGTCGAAGAGGCCATCGAGACGCATCTCGTGTCGATAGCGCTCTGGCAACGCTTCTCCGCCCTACCAGAGCGCTATAACATGGCCTCTGGCGGCATCGAAGGTGGTCTCGGCTGGTGGGTCGGCCGACCAGAGTTGATCGAGTCAACTTGGTACCTCTACCGAGCCACAGAAGATCCCTTCTACATCTATGCTGGCGAGATGTTTCTCCGAGACATCAAGAGGAGATGCTGGACGCGATGCGGCTGGACTGGTATCCAGAATGTGGTGACTGGCGAGAAGATCGACCGTATGGAGAGTTTCTTCCTTGGAGAGACTGCGAAGTACTTGTTCTTGCTATTCGATCCAGATCATCCTCTGAACAAGCTCGACGCGCCGTTCGTGTTCACGACTGAAGGACATCCGCTGATCATACCTACGGGGGAAGGGACGACTGCTATTGAGAAGAATACTTTCCGCGAGGTCAATGATCGTACATGTCCAGCTATGGAGTTGCCTATGCCGCTGACCATCTCCAACGTTGCAGCACGTGGAGATATGTTTCATGCAGCCTCACTTGCCCGATTGCACCTCATGCCGAAGCGTGGTCAGGTCGAGTCTGTGCTCACCGACTACGCTTTCGACCATCCGAGTATCACACTTGCGGACGTGCAATCGCCTTCGAACTGGACCCACTACCCATGGACTCTACCTCTTGATTTGGTCCCGCACGATGCCATGAGCTCGATCATGCCATCAGCTTCGACTTTCGAATTATCGTTCCCTGCATTGCAGAACCAAGGTAACATGAACAGTGCCCCACTGCAAAGAGTGAAGGACGGAATCCTTGTCAATTTTCTGGGTGGTCTACGTCTGTCGATGGTGCAGGACGTGCCGATGATCGTCAATGATGACTTCACGAACGGCTATCGCATACATGCTATCAACAACGTTGCGCTGGGGAAGGACGAGAAGGTTTTTCTTGCGCACAGCACCAGTGCTAAAGCATTAAATCCACAGGATCCACTCTTCTCCAGGGCACGCGACACAACAATGCTCGATATTGTGGTCGATCTTGGTCAAAGCCCCGGTCAAGAAGCGAATGCGGTTAACGTGTCAATTGGCCGTGAGTTAGAGATCGAGATACCTAACCTTGACAGTCTCAATGATGGCGCAGTGAGGGCCGCATGGAACTCAATCTTGACCCAAATTAGTGAATTGGTTCGGGATGCGCAAGGTCTGGTCCTGCCACTTGGTCAAGGACACGACCCTGCCTCTTCTGAAGCAGGTACTGGTAGGCTATGGATCCCCGCAATCACGCCCACGGGTGTCGGTGCTGGGCCTTTACCAGATTGGCCAGAAGCGTCGGCAACTAAAACTGATGACCAGAAAGACGACACCACATGGACCAGAATCTTCGATGCAGGCGAGCTTTGTGATGAGAAGGTATCGGCCAGCATTCTCAAGTCTCACCAAGTCATCCTCATCAAGCGAGGCAACTGCTCCTTCAGCAAGAAGCTCTCCAATATCCCCACTGTACATCCTAAGAAGTCCTTCCAGCTCGTCATCGTGGTCGATTATGAGAGCGTAGAACAACAGGCAGCGAACAACGTCTTCAGCATTGGCCGCAACGCAGCTGACTTTCTGACACGGCCACTGCTGGATGAACCACAGACCACGAGTAGTGGGTTGCCACGACAGAACTTAGTGCCCATGGTGATGGTGGGTGGGGGTGAGCAGGTCTATCAAGCTTTGAAAAATGCGAAGGGCATTGGGATCAAGCGGCGGTATAGTGTTACAACTCAGGGTATTCCTATAGCGAATCTGATGATCGTTTGACTTCCACAAACTCAATGTGTAACAGTCGAGATGCATGCGTGACTACTGCGTTCAAGTCATATCCCCCCGTCCAAAGACTTAATAGCCTAGGTAACAAATGCATAAGATCAAGAATGATATAGCTCTGGACTCGTGCCGGCTTCCGAGTCTATTCTGCGTCCGATACTAGGTCAAATCTACTGTTCATGCGAGCCAACGAGACTGTAACACAATTATCATGTTTCAAATGTCGATAAATCTGTTGTGCAATGCTACCAAGCGCTATGCTCGCTGCCCCTTTACTCCAAACCGAGATCCTTGTAGAACGCCTTGCTATTGGGTTCCCGCCCGAGGAAGTCAACGAGTGTCTTCATTTCATCTTGACTTCCTCCCTTCTCCAGCACTGTATGTCTGTATCGTCTTCCCTCCTTGTGGTTCATAGGATCTGACTTGAAAACACTGTAAAACATATCTGTGCTGTAAACTTGGGATGAAAGGTAGCCATAGTAGCCCGCCTGTACAAACATGTTAGTTGGTGATCAGTTTGAGATAACATGAAGCAATGCTTACCTGGTATCCGCCCATCAAATGACCAAATGTGGCTTGTCCGTTGCCCCATCCGTCACCTTCGCCAAATACTTCTGGGCCGTCGAGCTTGGAGATATCTTTCCTGAGGTGGTTGTACAGCTCTGATATCTGCAGCTCCTCAATTTCTCCGTGGCTCTTTGGCTCGTGGACCGTCATGTCAAAGGTACCAAAATGCAGCTGTCTTAGGTTGAACAGTGCGCCATTAAGGTTCTTCGTCTTGAGAAGTTTCTGGATGAGATCGTCGGGTAGAGTTTTTTCTGGCTTGTCTGACGATTTGGAGTCTGAATCCTTCCAAGAGTTGTAGTAGTCATCAGACAGAGTGGAATAGTGCCTGCTAAGCGCTTTCAACTGTGATGGCGTCCAGCACCAATTCTCCAGCATCTGAGACGGTGCCTCGACAAAGTCCCTAACTGTGCTGGTACCGTGAAAGCGGGAGTATGTGGTTCTGGATACAAGATCGTGGATGCCATGGCCGAGTTCGTGGAAGAGAGTTGTAACCTCATCGTGTTTGAGTAGAGATGGTTTCTTCGCAGTTGGTTTGGAAAAGTTGCAGACTAGGGCTGTTGCAGGATATCGCCTTGTGCCGTTTTGTGTAATGAAACCAGGTTGCAGGTTGAAGTTGGCGGCATGACCATACTTACCCTGACGAGGGAAAAGATCGAGGTATAGGTAGCCGACGAAGCCAGCGCCTTCTCCTTCGTCGTCCCATACGCTAAAGACTTGTGTTTCCTCATGCCATACAATATCTTCACCTTTGCCAGTTGGAGATATGCTGTCCCGGTCCTTGCCGGTAACTTCGACGAAGACAAGACCGAAAAGTTCCTCGAAGATCTTCAGCATGCCTTCAATGGTCGACTGCAGGGGGAACCACTCGGATATCAGGTTCTGATCGAGCTGATAATCTTGCTCCTGCATCATTCGATCGTAGAATCGGTGATCCCACAAGAAGTAGCGATCATCGAACTTCTCGCCTCTGCTCTCAACATCCTTCTTCTTGAGTGCCTTCAGCGTCTTGATTTCGTCCAAACCACCATCGGCAAGTCTCTTCCTCAAGCCGGCCAGGAAGTCATCTACCTTCTTGGCACTCTTCATCATCTTATCCTCAATGACAAACTCGGCAAAGGTGTGGTAGCCTAGCAGTCTTGCCATCTCGTCTCTTAAGAGCATAGCTTCTCTGAACAGCGGTACGTTCTGGTTGACCTTGTTTTCGTTCGCCACGAAGACTTTCCTTCTCGTAGCGGCATTTTTGGCGTATTTGAGGGTGGGGAACAGGTCAGGGTACTTGAACGTCAACCAGTATCTCCCGTCCTCTTTCTTCAGCAAGTCGACCACATCCTCGGGCACCCCATCCAGCTCCTCCTTTGTGAACCAGATACCGCCCTTTTCCTCATTCAGATTCTTGTTGAACTCGATACTCAGCTGACTCAGTCTCATTTTGATTTCCTTGAATCTGTCTCGCTTGGGGCCCGCAGGTAGATTCAAACCATTTCGGATGTACGACTTGTGCTCTTTTTCCAGTAGCCTCTGCGACTCGGCGTCCAGCTCCTCTCCCTTTTTCGAAAGGGCATCAACAAGCTTGAAGACATCCTCGCGCATGTTCGCTTCAATGCTGTATTCGTCCATCATTTTCTCGGCCTCTGTCGAGGCATCTCGTAGTGACTGGTCAGTGCTTACAGACTGGTAGAAGCCGAGGATATGTGCGGAGAGGGTCTGGAGGTTCTCATCGTGTGCCATGGGCAGCAGGACGTCGTTGAAAGTAGCCTCTTTCTCCGAGGTCTTTGCTACTATGTCGTCTATCACTTTCTTCGACTTTGCTAGCATCTCCCTGGTGTCTTTAACAACGGAGTCGGGTGTGCCGGTGAAGAGAGGGGGCGCCTGCGGTGGCTGTTTGAACTTGTGGGGTGCCATGGCGGACGTGACGAGCGGCCGTTGGCTCGAGTATGTGCCAGACGGACGTGACGGCCTGAAGGTGAGTTGATTCGCGATGGACGAGACTCGGGGGAGGGAGCGGAAGGGAGCCAGGATGAAGAAGGTGAGGGAGATGAAGAGGATGAGGGAGAGGAGGATATATGCCGGCTTGAGACGCGCCAGTTTGAATCTCTCAGAGGCACAGCTTGTTTGAAAGACAAACAGAAGGTGCGACCGTAATCAGTCTCACTCACTGGCACTGGCAGGCTGTGGATTAGGAACTTGAACACAATAATCAGACGCTGCTCAGCTGCGGAAGGGACGATTAAGTTAACTGCGGGACGGTGGTTCAGCTTCGGTGGAGATGCCGCCCTGCGTCAGATCTTGCATGAGGCACAGTCTAGCCGGGCTTGCTGTTCTACAGTCAAGTGCAATAAGTCTCCGCGTTCGATGCTTGCCTCACCAAAATCGTGCCTTTTAACGACGCTTTAGCTCAATAACTAAGGTGTACAGAGAGTCGTTTCTTTATAGTAATAGGAAGGTCTCCTAATTAGCTATACCTATTAGGTAGAGGAATACCTCGCTATTCTATTAAGACGTACAGTAGCGATATAAAAACCAAAGGTTCGAAATTTATGCTTAATTAGTGCTTTAAGCACATTTATCTTAACGAAATGATTTCTTTCTCGACTACTCCTCTACCCTTACGAATAATTCATCTTAAGATACTTTCTCTATATATTTTAGATAATAGTGGACTTAGCTATATTAAGAGAACGGTATATTCATGCCTAAGTTATAATGATAAAAGCTTGTGAATATGGCCACTTTTAGTAAGGAAAGCACCAAACGCGGAGACTTATTGCACTCGACTGTAGGCCGTCTCGGTGGGTGGCTCTACAGTATGCCTGCCCCGGCTTTGACTCTGTTTCACCCACATAGGCACAGTAGAGAACTGACGATCAAACAAGGAATTACTGATCGTACAAGATATATATCTGTGTTGTGATGATCTCATTGGTAATAACTACTAATATCACCATCACGTCGCTTGCCTGCCGTAGCGAGGAACAAGACGCGCTATACACTATGATAACAACCTGTCCATTGTCCATCCGAGTACCTACAAGAGGACAAGTTTTGTTCCACCCCTTTCGTCATCTAACTCCTATATGGGTATTGTAGCCCAATACCATGATCGTCTTGATCATATCTATGCATAGATATATGCAGTCGTAAGGATCGTATGCCCACGGCCGGCTCTCCGAAGATTACCAAGCGCCAGGACGGATTTCTGGTCGTTAAAGTTCGTACTTCGTAACAGACAATGACATCTTCTTGCGATAAGATTACATGTCAATGTCGGGAGAATTAGAAAAATTGTGTCGACGAGGTCAATTAATATTGGCTAGACCAAGCACATGAGAGTTGTGATGCTTAGTAGAGAGCAACAATGGCCATAATGCCTGCTGCGAAAGCACCCATGGCTGGCTTGACGTTGGCGGCAGCGCCAGTGAAAATGGCAATTGGAGCCGACGATGCAGATGATGGGGCGTAAGATGTAGCAGCAACTGCAGAAGAGGCTGTGGAAGCAGCGACAGGAGTAGAAGGGAGCTTGTCGGAGGAAACGGCGACTGGAGTGGAAGCTGCTGAGGCAGACCAAGCGCTCCAGCTGGAACCGGAGGAGACAGCAACAGGAGTCGAAACACCCTTATCGGAAGAAGCAGCGATTGGTGTGGAAGCCACGTCAGACGAAGCAACAACTGGAGTCGAAGCTGCTGAGGTAGACCAAGCGCTCCAGCTGGAACCGGAGGAGACAGCAACAGGAGTCGAAACACCCTTATCGGAAGAAGCAGCGATTGGTGTGGCAACGACTGGAGTAGACTTTGCCACTGGGGTGCTGGCAGCTGGAGCCGAAGCTGGGACGCTGCTGTCGGCCCACTGGGACCAGCTAGATGCAGAGGAAGCAGCAACTGGAGTAGATGGCTTGGGAGCTGGAGCGGATGGAGAAGATCCAGCTGGAACTGGGGCAGAGGAGGACCAAACGGCCCAGTTAGAAGATGCGGCTACTGGAGTAGACGCGGCAGGCGCTGGCTTACTCTCGGTGGTCGATGGCTTTGGCACTGGAGCAGATGATGACCAAGCAGCCCAGCTAGAAGAAGCAGCGACTGGGGTGGATGCCTGGGGTGCTGGCTTGCTCTCTGTGGTAGATGCTTTTGGTGCTGGCGCTGGTGCGGACGATGACCAAGCGGCCCAGCTGGACGACACAGCAACTGGGGTAGATTCTTTGGGAGCTGGGCCAGAAGAGGAAGCAACAACCGGAGTCGATGGCTTGGTGGCAGCTGACGACCAGGCGGCCCAACTGCCCGAAGAGCTGACAACCGGTGTAGTGGGCTTAGGAGCTGGCTTGCTTTCGGTGGAAGATGCTTTAGACACCGGAGCAGAGGATGACCAAGCGGCCCAGCTGCTCGATGAGTCGGCCACTGGAGTACTTGGCTTTGGAGCCGGAGCAGAAGATGACCAGGCGCCCCAGCTGCTCGATGAATCGGCCACTGGAGTACTTGGCTTTGGTGCAGGAGCAGAAGACGACCATGCTGACCAAGATTGACCGGCGGAGGTGGCTGGCTTAGGAGCAGGAGCAGAGCTTGAGCTCTTGACAGGCTTCGATGCGGGAGCCGAAGACGACCACGCGCCCCAGCTTTCAGCAGTGGAGGTGGTTGGCTGGGGAGCAGGCTGGGTAGATGAAGTCCACTGGGCCCAGCTTGACTGGCTTGTGGTTGGCTTCACCTCCTTGTCGGTGGCCGAAGAGGTCCATTGTTCCCAAGAAGATTCAGCCACTGGCTTTGGCGTCTCGCTGCTAGAAGTCCAGGCCGACCATGAAGACGAACCTTGACCATTACCGTTCCCGTTGTTCTTGGTTGGCTTAGCGGACGAGCTAGAAGTCCAGGCTGACCATGAGGATGAGCCTTTGCCCTTGTCGTTGCCATTGTCATTGCAGTTCTCACCGTCGTCGCAGTTGTCGCCGTTGTTGTCCGATCCCTTAGTTGGCTGTGCGGC
>Ga0210040_10000599_pt1 | contig 59799 bp, 14 predicted proteins | sample CryGeyCG12114_NA_FD_185462 | JGI IMG/M metagenome (GOLD analysis project Ga0210040, IMG submission 185462) | Groundwater microbial communities from aquifer - Crystal Geyser CG19_WC_8/21/14_NA (SPAdes) (version 2) | ecosystem: Environmental > Aquatic > Deep subsurface > Groundwater | place: USA...
TAGACTTACTAACTTAGTAGAATAAGCTTTTCTACTTACTACTTACTAAGTATATTAATAGCTACTTTATATCTTATTAGTTTCTTAATACTAAAGATACTAAAGATAATATATTTATAACTATTAAGAACTAGTATACTAATTAAGATAACTAAGACTACGTAAAGGCTGCTAAATATATTAAGCGTTATATATAAAACTTACTACTATCTATATGTAACTCTTAATAGACCTCTCTAAATTAGTAGACGTTAACGCACTAGCTAGCTTAAAATAATAAGTAGCCTACTATAAAGCCTTAAGATTAGCCTAAAAGTATACCTACTTAAGAGTTTAAGTTAACTTTTATAGTTAAGATTAAAGTTAAAGATAATACTAAGGATTATAGTATATATAAATACTATAATTATAATTAGACTAGTTATATTACTAAGTATTACCTAGCTAAATTAAAGCCTACTACTACTAACTAGAACTTCTAAGCTTATATTAAAGATTTCTTAGATAAAGATAATCTTAATAGGCTATATAACCCTTTTAGTATAGAAGAAGAAGATTTAGATTTAGACTTAAAAAACAGTTACCTCTAAGTAAAGAGCTAGTACTTAGAGATAGTAATAAGCTCTAGAAAGACGCTCTTACGCCTACTTATACTACTAAGACGTAAATATAAAAGACTCTTTCTTTCTAGCGCTAAAGAGTTTAGAATTAATACGCTAGCTTTAACTCTAAAGACTAGTTTACTTTTCTATTATTTATTAGAAAAGGCGCTATTACTCTATATATTATATAAATACTAGCTAATAATAGTGTAGATACTAACTTTATTTCTTCTAATTTTATTTTAAGATACCTAAAATTAAAACTAATCCTACTAGTAAAGCTAATTATATATAAAGGCTATAATAGATAGCTAACTAAGAGTATTATATACTAAGCGGAATTTTATATACGTATTAATACTTATCTAGAATATATAGAAGCCTATATAGTAAACTCCTATAGTAAGTTTAATTTAGTACTTAGATTTCGCTAGTAAAGAGACTACTAACTCTACTATAACTATTAGAAGTTATAGCTTATATTTAATTACGCTAATTATAAACAGTATTACTAGATATAAGAAGATATTACTCTAGTTATAGCCTATAAAGGCGCCTTATACGCACTAGAGACGCTAAAGCCCTATAAAAAGAAAGACCTACTACTTAATAAGAAGCTAGAATTAGATACTAAAGATATTAAGAAAGTATCTTTCTACGCTATTTAACTTTTTACGAAATAAGCAGCTAATATAATATACCTTATTAAGCTTAATCTAGATAGTAACCTTTCTAAGCTAGTACTAGTTAATTTAAACTCTACTACTATTAATTATTAGGCTACTGTAGATTATAACTTTAAGAAATATTTTAAGCTACTAGAAGAGGTAAATTTTAAAGAGACAGTCTTACTAGAAATCTACTAATAGTACTATTATAAGATTCTAACGTTTAATAAAGAAGCTACCTCTAAACTCCTAGCTTATTTAGAATATAACTATAAGATTAAGTTAAAACTAAGTACTACTCCTTCTAATTATAAGCTCTGCCTACGTAGTAGCTAATATTAGGAAGTAATTAAGAAGTATATTTTAAAGATATCTAAGTTAGGCTTTATTAAATAATATAAGTTACTAGTCTTAAATAATCTCTTTATTATTACTAAACTAGATAGTAGTATATAAGTTTATATTAACTACTAAGATCTAAATAAAGATACTATTAAGGACTACTACTCTATCCTCTTCTTTAAGGAAACGCTTACACGCTTAAATAAAGTATACTACTTTTTAAAATTTAATATAATATACGCCTTCTATTATATACGAATAAAAGAAGGATTAGAGTAGTTTACTACTTTCTTTATATAATAGAGTACTTTTTAATACTACGTTATACTATTTAGTTTATATAATACACTAGCTACGTTTTAAAGAGCTATTAACAGCGCGCTCTATAAATTTCTAGATAAATTCTATATAGCCTATTTTAATAACGTATTAGTCTTCTTAAAGACCTTTAAAGAGTATATATAATATAATAAAGCTATCCTCTCTTACCTACGCGATAAAGGCTTCTTTATTAATCTAAAGAAGTTAGAATTCTACTAGACTTAAGTTAAGTTTCTAAGTATAATTATTACTAATAAGAGTATTAAAATAGACTCTAAAAAAGTCTATTTAATTTAAGAATAGAAGATACTAACTACTACTCTTTAAGTTCTAGTATTCTTTAGCTATACTAGATTTTACTAACGCTTTATCTCTAGCTACTTAGAGATTACTTTACCTTTTATAAAGCTTATTAAAGCTACTATTATTAACTACTCTTTAAAAACTAGTAAGCTACGTAAAGTAACTACCTATATACTATTTAAAATTAGACTTAAATAAGTTAAAGCTTTTAAAAATCTTAAAGCTACCTTTAAGCTAGATATTATTCTATAATATTTTAACCTTTCTTAACTAATTTATATCTTTACTAATACTTTTACTTAAGCTATAGAGGGTGTTATAAAATAACTAGATAACGATAGATTACTTAGGCCTATTGCCTTCTTCTCTAAGAAATATATACTAGCTAAATATAATTATAATATTTATAACTTAAAGTTAATAGCTATTATCTATGTCTTTAAAAAATAGGAACTAGAACTTATAGGTAGCTCTTATACTACTTTAGTAGTAATAGATTATTATAATTTAGAAACGTTTATATTTACTAAAAAGCTTAACTACTACTAAGCTTACTAGTTACTTTTTCTTTTATAGTTTAACTTTTAGATTACCTACGCTCTTAGTAAACTAAATAAGGAAGCTAACGCTCTTAGCTAACAACTCTAAGATATTCTAATTAAACTTAATAATCTCTATATTACTAAATAATCTTCTATTATCTTAGGTCTTAGAGTTTTTATACTAAGTATCTAACTAGCTATTAAGGTAGCTATTTACGCTCTTTCTACTTATAAAGAAGCTAAGCTAGATAAGATTACTCTTAAATAAATTAAGGTATTACGTTTCTACTTCTCTTATACGCTAAATAATACTCTAGAAGTAGACTCTAACTTAGAAGATAAAGATAAAAACTAGGTTAAGAGGAAATTATAACTTAGTATTCTATCTTATAAAGAAGACACTAGATCTACTTAGGAAATATTAAATAATACCTATACTAATTACGATATTACTAAAGCTGTATTTACTACTATTAATAGAAGTTAAACTAAACTATTAAAGCTATTTAAGAAGAAAGAATATTACTTTTTAAAAGTAGATATTAGTAGTTTAGGGGTTAGAGCTAAAAGACACTTATAGATTAATTATACTTACTTCTATATTCTACTAGACGCTTACTTAAGACACTAAATTTTTAAGCTTTATTATAATTATTAATTAGTAAGCTATAAGAGACCTTACGCTACGTTCTATTTTATATATAACTATTACTATTAGCTAAAGATAGTATAGTTAATTAAGTAATATTATAGTATATACGCTACTTACACTTATATAAAGAGCTTAAGAAATAGATAGTATAGCTTCTTACGCTTACTTCTAATTCTAAACGCATACTAGAGTAATATTTCTATAGATTTTATTTAAGACCTTCTCTTAAGTAAATACCTAGGCTATACTTATTAAAATTTAATAGTTATCTACTACTAGCTTACTAAATAGCACTATTTCTTCTCTACTAAAGATCACACTTCTATAGAAGCTGCCTACGTTCTTATATAGGTATTTAAACTCTATAGCTTACCCCTTAATATTATTTTAGATTAAGGTACTTTATTTACTTTAAAGCTATAGCAATACCTCTACTAGAGGCTCTAGATAAAACTTAAAATATCTATATTATTTTACTTAGAAACTAATAGTTAAATAGAGTAAGCTAACTAAATAATTAAGACTTACTTATACTAATATATTAACTTCATATAAGATAACTAGATTAAATTACTTTATATTACTAAATTTTAAGCTAATAATATAGTTAACGTCTCTATAGGTATAACGCTATTCTTTACTAACTTAAGTTACTATCTCTAAAGTAGTATCTATCCTAGTAAAGAAGATACTAGAAAACTTAGCGTAGTAATAAAAAATTAGAGAGCGTAAGCTAATAAAATACTAGCCTCTTATAAAGATCTTATAGTATACTTAAAAAAATAAATATACTAAGCTTAGTAGGAATAATTAGCTAACGTAAACGCTTAACGATATTCTACGCCTCTCTACTAAGTAAATAATTTAGTCTAAGTTAGTATAGTAAACTAGATAATAACTTACCCTTTAAAGAAATTTAAAGATAGATAGGTAGGACTATATAAAGTTAAGTATATAATTTATAATAAAAGAGCCTACAAATTAGAATTACCTACTTAAATACTGTCTAACAGCGTCTTTCTAGTCTTCTACCTAAAACTATTACGTCTTAATAATAGTTAACTTCTTTTAGATTAAGAGCTACTATATCTAGTCCCTATTATAATTATAGATAAAGACAGTATTATATAAGAAGAATAGTTTATTAATAAAGTTATTAATTATAAACTTTATAAATTAAGTACGTATAAAAGTAAGTAGATGTATACTATAAAGTAGACGAATAAGCTTAAGCCTAGTTTTAAGTTTACTAGTATATTTAAAAAAGAGTATAATGCGCTATTATATTACTATAATAACCCTAATAAACTAAAGCCCCTAAAGTTCTTATTTCTTCTTAGTTAGTAACTTCTCCTTAATAATATTACTAACAGTTCTATAAATAATTCTACTAATAATAGTAATAAAGACTTATCTTAAGAAGGGCTTAAGTATTACTTAATTTTATACTAGTAAGTTATTAGCTTTTAACCTACTGCGTAGTACGCTTAAATATTTTTACCCTAATATATTCTGTATATTCTCTAAGAATAGGCTGCTATAAAATATAACTTTATAGCCTATCTATAAATCTAGTGCTAATAAAGAAGCTATTACTAAAGTAACTTCGTAGCTTAGTCTTTAGTATTACTACTAATACTCGCCTTAGATTAGCTATTATAGCGTCTTCTAGCTTATTTATACGTAGCTACTTTAAGTATAATATAGCTTTTATAGCGTAACTCCTTACTAAATAAGCTATAATAGCTTTTTTAAGTAAGTTATATACGCTACTACTAAGTATATAAGACGAGATAAGGCACCTAATACTAAAGTTAGTATACCCCTCTTATATATTATAAGACTAGCTTTAGGTTATAATTTCTTAGCGTAGTATTAACTTAGCAGAAAAATTATTAGAGGCTCTAAGATACTATATAGAGGTTCTATAAGCTGCGTAGATATACTAAAACTACGTACTAGAACTTACTAAGTTTATAATAATTAGTTATAGGTTTTTTTCCTTTACTTATACTTCTTAACCCTTTTTCTTTTATTTCCTTTATTATAAGCTATATACCTAGCCTATAGGTTATATTAGCTTATTTTTTACAGCGTTTTCTTTTATTTCTAGCTTAAGAGACTTCGCTATTTAGGGAAGAGGTACGTATAAAGGAGTAAAAGGCTTTTCTTTTACTCTTAGCTTTTTAGAGCTAGTATACGCTAGTACCTACGCTATCCCTTTATAGTTTAGTATATATACTAGCCTACTAGGCTCTCTCTCTCTCCTATATAAGGAGCTAGCCCTTAGCTCTCTACTAGCTCCTTATCTACTATTCTCTCTACTTAGTTAAATCTAGAGCTACCTTTAACCTTTACCTACCTATGCGTAAAGTCTGCCTTATAAGCTAAATAGCTTTAGTAAACTCTAGTTATTATATAAAGCTTAAAGTAAGCTACTTTTCTAAGAAAATAGTAGATACTTAGTAGTATTAAGAGGTAAAGCTTATTAGAGCGTTAAGCTTAAAAGTAGTAATCTCTAGTTATTTATAATATTATATTATCTTTTAAGACTCTTTATATACCTTACGCTATTATTACTCTTACTTATATACTTTAGTAGAAGTATCTAGTTTCTTATATTATTAAGAAACTTATTATTATTATTTTCTTTATCTATAAAATTATTAAATAGCTAGTTATTATTATCTTTATTACTTCTAAAAGCTATAGTATTAAAGAGAAAAATCTTAAATAATAGAGTAATAAGTTTACCTTAGTATAGCGCGTCTAGAGAGTATTACTAATACCTAAATCTACTATATTTAAAGTAAGTATTCTTAAGCTATAGCTTCTTCTTTTCTTCTTATATTCTTATATTTCTAATATACTACTTAGCGTAGTAGTTTAATTTTTACTTATAAGTAGTACTCTAATTACCTAGTAAGTAATAGTATAGTATAGTAAGTATAAAAGTATATATACTAGTCTTATACTCTTATATAGGCCTAGAGTTAGTATTTATATATTAATAGTTAACTCTTTAAGCGCGTTTAAGGAATTTACTAAAGCTTTTACTTTATATAACTTAGTTTACTAAAATAAAAGATAGTTCTAAGTTTATATTACGTTAAGTATACTTAATTATAGTACTATTTAAGTACTTAAAGATATTTATAACTCTTAAAAAGTAGGCTTACTATATAATAAACGTCTTACTCTATTTTTACTTAACCTTTTTATATATTAGTTTATTCTTTACTTTATTAATCTTATTATAAGTAAAGTATATATTATTTAAAATATTAATAAGGTCTATATAATATATAAACTTTAATTTATAAATAAGCTCTTATACTATATCCTTAATATAGCGTTCTAAGTAGATAATCTTAAAGAACTTATTATCTAGTAAGGTTATATATTTAGCTATAGCTATCTATTACTATTAGTTATAGTTTTTATCTACGTTTTTTTTAAACGTCTTAATATCTAAGGACTTATAGTTAGTTATAGAGTATACGCTTAAAGTACTAGTAAATAGTTCTTACTAGGCTAGAGTAGGTAGTATACTTTTTAGAGAGAATATTAGCTTACTATATAAGTTCTACTAAGTTAGAGCTAGTATAGCTTATTATAATTACTAGTATAAGTTTTTAGAATAAGTACTAGTATTAGAGCGTAAACTATAATTATATATATTACGTAGGTTATAGTTACGCTTACGCTTATATTAAGAAGATAGCTTATACTTATACTAGAAGAAGGAGTATAGTTAGTATAAAGGTTTATACTTTAAGATCTTATTATAAAGAATCTTAGCTTCTTACTAAGCTTACTATATATTAATAATAGCCTACTAAGCTTATTTATCTACTTAGATAATTATAGCGTCTTTAGCTTATAGCTCTTTATCCTTTCTTTTAAGCTCTTCTTTCTTAGCTTCTTACTAATCTTATAAGTTATTAGCTTCTTACTTCTTTTACTAGTACTTATTTATCTATATAGTAGCTTTATAATTTACTTTACTTAGATCTTCTTTAACTAAGGTAATATATACTTATAGATTATCTTATTTAGTAATAACTATATTACGCTTTTAGCTAATAGCTTTAAAAGTAAGCTAATTAGCGAGATTACTATATTATTATACCTTTAGTTTTATTATCTCTAATTATAACTAAAGAAGCTCTTTTTTCTTATTCTAATATTTAGTTTTATATATAAATACGTAGTTATCTATATTATACTTTATAGTAGTAGCGTTTTAGATAATATATAAAAGGCTAATTAAGTAGTTATACTACTTATTAGGCTTTATAGATACTTATTTCTTAAAGTTTATAGTATTTATAAACTTAGAGTTTTATATAATATAAGTAACTACTTTATTACTATTAGTATAATCTTAGCCTACTTAGATAGTATAGTTATTATCTTTATTTTTATTAAACTTCTTATATTACTATAGTTTTACTTATTAGTAAATAGATAAAGGTATAAACTTAAACGTAATATATAAGTAGATAGAGTCTTTAATAAAGACTTTAATACGTATCTTATTAAAGTTAATATCTATATACTAATAAGTATTTTCTAGAATTATAAGCTCTTAAGTTAAGTTACTAACTAAAACTAATAGAGAGAGATAAGTAACTAGGAAGCTACTTTCTTACTTATAGTCTTATTATAGTATAAGTAGTAGCTTTATTTAGTTATTCTTAATAGTTTCTTAAGTATTAAGTATAGTAGTAAAGAACTCTTAAGTATTCTTTCTAAAGGCGCTTAGTATAGCGCTAGTACTAAGTCTAAAGCTTATTCTAGTATTATTAAGTAGTATTAAAGTAATAAGAGAAGGTGCGCTTTTATAACTTAGAAGTAGATTAGTTATTTATACTATATCTATTTACTACTTTATAATACTTTTATAGAGAAGAGCTAGTCCTTCTACTAGCGCTATAACTTAATACTCTTAGTTAACTAAGCCTAATAGTCCTAACGTCCTTATTAACTAAGCTTAGCTATTATACTTATATAAGCTTCTTAACTAATACTTACTTAACTTTATTATTATAGCTTAACTTATAGTATTAATCGCTATTATATACGCGCTTATTCTACGCTTATATAGTAGCTATAAAAGGAGCTATACTATTATAGTTTATTAATAGCTATAGTCCTTTAATAATAGAGCTTATTAGGAGTATTATAAGTAGAAGTAAGTATTAAACGTAGTTAAGTATAAAGGTTGTAGATCTTAAGTAAGTTAGGATAGTTAAATTAAAACTTATATAGTAAGTAACTATATTAAGGCGTAGTTATAAGAAATAAGGTATATAATATAATTACTTATTAGCGCTACGCTAGTAGCTTAGTAGGCTTAGTAAGCTTAGTAGCTAAGGATCTATTATAATAATAGCTTATAAGTATATATATTCTAGAAAGAGCTATTTATTATAGAAAACCTTTATCTAAAATAGAATAGAGATAGTACTATCTATCTTAAGTATTACTAATATATATATTTAGTCTATAAAATATATATTTTCTTTACTTAAAAAGACTTTTATATTTTACTAAAAATAAAAAATAGTTATATATAGCTATATAAGAGTAAATTACTATAAGTAAGTATTTATAATACTTAGATACTAGGCTTTCTTAATAATAAGAAAGATTTAAGTAAAGTCTCTACTAGTAATTAATAAAAGGCTACTAAATAAATTAGTTAAATTATAAATATCTTAAAGTATATAATAGATAGCTTTAAAGTAGTATTAGTATTATATAAGTACTTTATCTTAGATAATAAAAATAGTATAATATAATAAGTTTTTTAACTTAGAATTTAAAGCTACTAAGTAAATAGAATCTTTATATATATTAATTAAGATTTAAAATTAAGAATATATAGTATACTTACTAAGTAATAATATAGCTATAATACTAGAAGAAGCTATATAGAAGACTATCTTACTCTTAAACTAATAGTATATATATATATAGCGCTATAAATATATCTTACTTATCTTAGTAAAACTTTATATAAAGAAGTATATAGTTTAAAGAGAAGTCTTAATAGTAGAATAAACTATATTAAATACTACTTCTTAATTATTATTAAGTCTTTTATATATATTAAGAAAGAGCTATTTTATCTTATCTATATTATAAGCTAGTTTTACTATAATAAGCTAATTTCTAAGCTTCTAGCTTTAGGTATACTAGTAAGATAGTAAAGTAAAGTTAAATAAGTACTTCTTAAACTTACGTAAGAGACTTTTAATTAAATAAAAGCTATAATCTAAGTATATATTAAGCTTAGAAGAGATAGAAAGAGTAGTAGCTAGCTTTTATAAGTTATTATAGAGATTAGTTTAAAATATCTCTTATATAGTAAGAGAATTAGTAAGTCTATTTAAGAGTAAAAAGATAAAAAAAGAGTATAACGCTTTACTAGTTTAGAAAATAATAGCTTTATAAAAATATACTTCTTAATCTCTATTATTTAATAGTAGTCTTTAAGCTATAGTAGCTACTTAAAATATTAGATATATAGTTTTATAATAAGTTTTAAGATCTTTAAAACTTATTAGGCCTTATACTACTATTAGAAGTAGCTTTAAATAATATTACTTATTTTATATAGAACTATAAAAGTATATATAGCTAATAGTAGTACTTTACTAATAGATTTTCTATATTCTCTACTTTAGATCTTAAGTAAAAGATCTAAGAAAGTCTTAATATAAAATATAATAGCTAAATAAAAACTCTATATTATACTTAAAAAAGCTAGTAAGTATAGTTTTAGATTATTTAAGCTACTTAGTAAAATTAGTATAAGTAGTATCTTTTAAAAATAATATACTTTACTAATTAAGTAAATAGACTATAAGCTATATAATAGTTAGAATCTTACTATATATAAGATATTTATATATCTACTAGAAACCTTTATAAAGACTAATATACTAACTAATTTAGTATAGCTTAACTTTATTATTATTATCTAAAAAGTTTAATATAGCCTAGTTAGTACTTTTATAAATATACTTATAAATATACTTAATAGTATAGATAGTACTATAAATTTTAATATTAATATAAGTAGTAAACTTTTAGAGTAGATATAAGTTATATAAGATAATCTATCTATTATTAACTTAAATATTAAGCTATCTAGGCTTACTTTTTATAAGTAGTATACGCTTATTATTCTAGTACTAATACTTAAAATAACTATCTTTATATATAATTATTTAAGTATAATACTACTTAAGAAACTTTTTAAAATAGATAAAAAAAGTACTACTAGACTACTTTACTATATAAAGAGTATTTAAATTATACTTACTATAAGGCCTATAAACTATATATTTCTATACTATTACTATAAGTATACTTATAAAGTTATTATTAAAAGTAAGTATCTTAGTAGAAATATTAATATTAATATAGTCTAAGTTTTAAAATACTATTTAGATATTATTTAAGAAAAAAAGTAAGAGGTAGATATAAAGTAAGCTTCTTTTCTAATACTTAATAGTATATATATAACTATAGTACTCTCTAAAAAAACTAGTCTTAACGTTTTTTAAGAGCTTTTAAGATTTTAAATAGAATATATAGTATATAAGATTTAGCTAATTAATACTAGTCTTACTATAATAAAGCTCTTAGTTTACTTTAAGCTAGTAAGCGCTTATAGTAAATATAATAAATAGAACTAGATTACTTTAATTATATATAATAGCTATAAAGTCTTAGTAAAAGCTACTAATAGACTATAAGCTACTAAAATAAGAAGCTAATAATATAAGAAAGAAATAGTAGTAGTACTAGACTAAGTATAAAAATAGTACTAATAATATATTTATTAAGTAAGCTTATCTTATATAAGAGATCTATTAGTATTATAAAGCTTTATACTTAAGTTCTAGCCTTTATTACTATATAGAAATATTAAAATATAGTATAATAGTATATAAAATAGATAAATAGTAGTAATATAGAATAAAGTATTTAAATTTTAAGTAGTAAAAATAATAAAATAAGAAGTTTTACTAGTAGCTATATTAAAAATAATTAATCTAATCTTATTACTAGTAAGAACGTTTTTATAATAATAATTTATATCTATTTTTATAGTAATCTCTAAGTTACTAGTTAAAATAATATAGCTATTATTAGTAGCTTAATATAAGTACTTTTTAGTAGTTTAATATAAAGTAATATAGAAGTTCTTAGACTTATATAATATAGTAGATAGAGCTTAAAAGGTACTTAACTATAGCTATAAGTTCTATTAATAATATACTAACGCTATATACTAAAGATTATAAAAGTATAACTAAGTATACTAAAGTAAAGTACTTAGAAGCTTTTTTAATAGCTTAGTATAATAATAGAGAAAGCTATAAATCTAGAATACTTAGATCTTAAGCTTTATAATACTATAATTTATAAGTATATAATCTAGTAATGTAAATATAAAAGTAGTATTATATACCTAAATATTATTTTAAAAGTTTCTTTCCTCTATAAATAAACTATATAATAGCTTATATAGATAACTAAGTAAAAAACTAAATACTAGTAGTACTACTTAGCTATTATTATAATAAAGTAAGTATTTTAGCTAATAAATAGTCTTTATTCTATACTCTATAAGTTAGTATAAAGCTTTATAATAACTATATATAGACTATAAAAGCTTAAGATTAAAATAATTAAAATTAAGTAAATTAGGCTATAGATTAATAAAAGTATTAAAAAGCTAATTAAGTAAATTATTAATAAACTTATTATTATACTAAGTAAGTTTAAATAGATATATAGAAGAAATAGAGTAGAGAGTAAACTAAAATAAAAATATTTAAAAAGAAAAGTCTTACTTTTATAGTAAAAAAATAGTTTAAAGCTAATATAAATAAAGACCTTTAAGAGTTATAGTAAAAAAAGTATATAAATAGTAGTTTTATAAAATATATAGTAAAATAAGTAGAAACTATATTAGTAAAGAAAATACTTATAAGTTAATAGTTAATATATAGCTAATATATAGTATTAATATAATTAAAATAGAACTTAGTAGACGTATAATAGATATAATAGCTAGTATAGTAAATAAAAAAAGAAAATTAACTAGTTATAAAAAAAAAAGTAACCTTAATAAGAGGATAAGCGTAATAAAAAAGTATAATAATACTAAAAAAGTTAGATCTAGAAATAGAAAAGAAGTTTTTAGAAAAGTAAAAATATAGTTAAATATAATTTTAACTAAAAATAGCTAAATATAAAGAATAAATATTCTATATAATAACTAATAATAAATAAAAGTATAGTATATAAATAGAAAATAATAACTTTATATAATAATAGTAAAGTATATAAAAGTAATATAGCTATAAAATAAAAATAAGTATAAATAGAGAGTATAGATAGTGCTTTTAGTAAAATTTCTAGCCTTATAGGCCTACTTTATAGGAGAAAAATTAGCTCTGTAAGTATATAGATAGTTAATGAATTTACCTATGAACATACGCGACGTCCAACGTTGTTGACAACCTAACCTCTGGGGACATTGCGGCTGCTAATATCTTGACGCTGCTATCAAAGCTGGAACTCCCATTTGCGTTTACGAGGCGTTGGCAGAAAGAGTGGGGTTATCGCGCTGAAGACCTCTTGGCACTTCCGCGGGATCACGTGGTAGCTCTCACCGAAAAGGAAAAGAGGGAAGATATATCACGAGCCGCGCGATACAGTAGTGAAGGGAGAGCGAAAATTAGAAGAAAACTCTCGGAACATGATCCGCAATCTCGCACAGTTTCGTGAGGTTCTAACACGGCGAGGAAGGGCACCCCATGTGAGGGGCGGACTTTGGTGTCTCAGCTCTCAAATAAGGCCTGCCATCCGTCATTGCCCTGGGTTGATGGGTTTCGACACTGTAGAATGAAGTAGAGGTGCCGGCAGCCATAAGCCATAGCAGGTAGAACTGATCACCCATGGAGGTTTCCGCGATAAGCTCGTCCTGACAGGAAGTTGGGCGAAGTTTGGCCATAGATGCATTAATACTGAAGTTTGTTGACGGCAAGTTGAGCGAGCCATAGGTAGTGTGACGAGACATGACGAGATATGAGACGCCGCTTGACCCCAGTTGTACTGGCGTCTACACGGGCCAGCCTTGACTCCACAATGCACCGTCGCACCTTCGTTACAACGCCATCGCGTCTCCTCTCCGCTAGTGTGTCACAGTCGCGCTTCCCGACTTCTTTTCCATGCCATATAAGCTGAACCTGCACTGGTCTCATTCCTGAGCTCGCGAACGTGGCACAATTGTTGAATATAGACAGGCTTTGGAATCCCCGAAGCTCGAGGTCCGGCGTTCTCCGCCACGCTCTGATTTCAATACAATAAGGCGCAGACAAGCAGCGACCGTCTCCTAGACATGCCTTCTCTCAATGTCAAGTCCTCCGTGCGCAAATACAAAGGTATGCTCTATAGCTCGTCTACCAGACATTCACTTCTTCGAGCACAGCCACAAAAAGCAGAATCAACTCTAACACACGGCAGAGGACACGGATTACCTTGCGTCATGGCTTCTTCAGAAGGCCACTGAGTGTGGGTTTAAACGAGATGTCAAGCAGGACAAGCTATCATCCGCACCTGCATCAAGCCGATCATCCAGCACATCTACCGCAAGAAACAGCAAGCAGAGTTCGAAATACCTGCTGAAGACGACCGAGTTCGAGCCCATGGCAGAAATAATATCCGAGAACGCGTCCAAGATACCATTTCCGCATAGTGTAGAAGCTATCTTTGACCGTGTTATTAATGGCCGCAAAGCGGTCAACGAAAGCCACACATCCCTGCCCAAGAGAAGACGAAACGTCGCGAAAGACAAATCCCATGAATATTTCATAGCCATAGTGGAACGGGCTTACGACAAGCTGAAGCCTTACGTCACTGTGAGGCCACGTAAGGGCAAGCGAGGTGGTGCCGTTCCCAACGCTCCGGAGTCGACTGGAGTCACAGTGGAAAATAGCTTTGAGGGGCTCACTGTTGAGGATGCTACCGAGCCGCCCGACACAGGAGAGGCGGAACGGACTGAAGAGATCGAGGAGGAACCACCGAATGTGCCACCTGTACAAGTCGAAAGGTCCCAGGACGAGCTTGAGGATGAGTTCCATTTTCAGATCAAATTGCTTTTGACGGAGCTGCACAAGATACAACACGTCATCATTCATATGTGGGAGTCGTACAGAGAGGGTAAGGTTGATGTCGTCGTGCCCTCTCTCGCCACTAATATTGCTATCGACTTGGTCCGACAAGCCGAAGCTGAGTTCGAAGATGCGGTTGCGCGACCGAAAAAGTACCCTGCATCGAAATATCCAGTCTGGACTTTGCCTGCTGTGGCATACTGGTGCCAGGCAAGGCAGTTTGATGCGAACCCTATCGAAGAATTGGTCAAGCCTGGCCTGACGCATTCCGGCATATTGGAACCCACTGGCACTGACGGCCCGGCCGGTACAGAGGATATCTACTTTCATTCAGTCTTCTGTGGTCTGAGACAACATCTGGGTGCTCTGGTAATGTTTCCTGGAAGCATACAGGAGCCTATGATTGGTGAGATGAGGAGGAACTTCAAGTGGCCTGAGAAGATGTTTCGGACGATCGAGCTGATGCCTCAGTATCAAGTTGCAATAAATACTTGGGACTATCTCCCAGTCTGCAGGCACGACGAGATCAGTGCTGGCATAGAGCGCATGGTGAACAATCCCAAAGAGATCCCACTGTGGGCGACTTTCGGCGTCAGCTTATTCCTGGACATTAAATCAGCACTCGGACGAAAAATGAGCAGGCCCTTCTATGAAATCCAGGAACACGTCAAGGAGTGGGAGCAGCGCATCAGTACCGACAAGAATTCAGAGACCAGCTATACGGCAGACAAAGACGTGCGGGGGGAGATCGCTGAACTGGTACACAAACATCTGAAGTTTGCAGCAACGGTAGATGGCTTTGAGAACCATACTCTCCACAACGAGCGCGGAATCAAGAGCACAGTCAGCACGACTACCGCGGGCTTCTGGCGCCCGTTCCAGAAGGAGAAGTTCTTTTTCCTTAAACGCCACCCCGTCCGCTGTGGCCTGATGAAGCACCATCTCTACTCAAGACTTCATGAGCTGCGGTTCAAGGGCAAACAAGATATGAAGGAAGTGACCTGGCTGGCCCATCTCTACGTTGCTGGTAAACTCCTCCAGCCACAAGAGCCCCTGTGGCCAGACATGGAGCTCGCCATATACCGACAAGGCATCGACCACCTCTTCGGTGGTGCCTTACCCACCACCTTCAGCGAGTGCCTCTACAAGCTCAAAAAGGCCAACGGCGTCGCAAACCTCAACACCCCACGCGAAACATACAAAGCCAAAAACAAACGTATCTTCAAGAGCCCCCGCATCATGGGCAACATCCTCTCCGGCCAAATGGAGCACAACGCCGACGAAACAATCTACCATATCTTGCGGCGCTTCATTTGCAACCCCGACAACCAGCGCCACCTCATCGCACAGCACAACCTGCCCGCAAACGGCACAATTGAACTGTTCCATGAGCCGAAATACGCGGAGCTGGTGGCAGACCTAGGAGATTTCTGGCTCCCCGCCGACCTGATCGACCTATACTTCGACTGGCCGCGCTTCATGCGCACGTGTCACGAGGAACTCATTCCCGCCATACGCGTGTACTGCAGCGAAAACGACCGCACATGTCCCATCACTGATCCCAACACCGACATGTTCAAGTTCGCGCTATACGTGCTAGAGAAGGCGGCGAAATCGGAAGCTGAAGGCCTGTCGGCGGCGGAGAAGAAAGCGCTGCTGGCGCCGCTGATGAATGTCAATCTGTTTTGGACGCATGTTACTAGGGAGATGGTGGACGATGGCAGGCACAAGACATGGAAAGGGGACCGGGCGTTGGTGAAGTTGGTGCAGACGTGTGGGGCTAGGGAGTTCTTTAACAGGCCTGGGCCAGCGGGGGCGACGGCGTTGTATGGCGGGTGGAAGAGGGTGGATAGGAGGCAGAGTCTGTTTTGGGAGGGGTTGAAGGAGGGTGAGAAAGTGTGATGTGAGAAATGGATGTTGTAACATCATCGAAAAGATGGAATAAAATAATTCTAGGTCTAAACAAGAGCAGAACGAATGATGTGGTGCTGCGCTGGTGGTGATTTACAACTTTACTAGCGCGAGATCACCGCGCGCAGTGTACCTGTCGCTCTTTCCCTGAGACGAGACCGGCATCGGAACGTGCCGCATGGCGTTTACAGCGCAACTCTGTAGCGGAGAGGCGGTACACCAACGTAACTATGATGAGACGCGATAGCTGTATCTGTCCGTCGGCCAGTTCCGAGCTCTGCAGCTTATGACTCAAGACGCGTGCGAAGACACATCGTGGTGGTGGAGTCGCGCGTCGACTGACACCGTCACTCAAGAGCTAAATCAGCAATCGACTGACACCATCGCAACCTACCACGAACGATTACGCGCCGACGACACTTCTCTGACCACCACATCATCAAGATGGACAAAAAGATCTGGGAATGGCAGCGCACCGTCGGCTCACAAACCTTCCACATCTCCTCCGCGCGAGACCTCCTACCCCACCCCTTCGTCCAAGAAGCCTTCGCACAGGACGCCATGTACTGGACCGACCGCCTCTCCGACGAAGCCACGCGCTCAATGCTCGACAACTCCCTCACCCTGGGCGTCTACACGAGCGACAAGACGCCCATCGGCATGGCGCGCATGGTCACCGACTACACGACGCTGGCGTATTTGACCGACGTGTATTTGCAAGACGCGTACCGCAACCTCGGTCTCGGGAAGTGGATCATCGCCTGTTGTCGCGAGATCGCACTCGAGATGAAGGATCTGAGATTTATGGTCCTCCTCACGGGCTCAGAGCAGGCGCGGAAGCTGTATAGGAGGGAGTTCGGCATGAGTGTGTTGGATGGGCAAGAGCAGAAGCTTACGTGCATGGGGGCGAGGAGGGAGAAACTCGCCGAAGCACAAGCGAACGCAGCGGGACCGGACGCTACGGCCTAGCTAATCACTGCACGTCAGACGGTGAGCGTTGGTCGACTCTGCTCAGCGATCGCGAGAAAAACGTGGGTTGAATTGTTTGATGGTTGGGCGCGAGGAATGACATGCTCTTGTGGTTGTTCTGGGCCTAGCCGTTGCTTTTCAGCGTTAGCAGGGTCTGGGAGGGGTGTCGTGCAGTAGCGCGCGATGCGCCCATTTCTTTATCAAACCAGGGTAGTATCGATGCCGCCGGCGCCGTAGCAACAACATGGGAACGACGTTGGGTCCAGAACCTCGATGCCTGTTCGGCAGTATGCGTTCGCGAGGATTATTAATTGCGGCGGTTCCGCGTTGCTTTTAAGGGTCGCTGGATGCTCATTTGTTCGGGCTGAGAATAGTTGGCAGGTCGCGTCGTCGATAGACGGAGTATTACGCCTACTAATTGGGATCTTTCGCCTCCGACGCTTTCCGATAACGATTAGGTGCTCGGGTGAGGGTTGAGGCTGTGGATATAGATCGCTTGTGTCTTTGTCCTTGAAGCATCATACCGCGTTGTCGTTCTGCCCTCGGAATCTTGTTGCTGGACCCTGACGATCTTCACATGGAAATGGCCGCCACAATCGAAACCACGCCTCTCTCCTCACCAACATCGACATGTCAGAAGCGCAAACGCGTGGATTTCGAATCGCAGCCGGTGACGCCTCCGCTGAGCGCTACCGATCCTGATGGTACGCGTCATCTGTCGCGCGCCGTCAACGTGTTGTCGACAGCCGCCACGGCGTTGTCGCAAGTGACGCTACTATATCAGTCCGACCACAATGCGCGCGACGGCCTTCTTCAGGCAGTCGATACAATCACCACTGCTGTCGAGGCGGGCGGAAAAGTGATCATATGCGGTGTGGGCAAGAGCGGGCTCGTTGGGCGGAAGATAGTGGCAACGATGAAGAGCCTAGGCGTCTCGTGTAGCTTCATGCATGCTGCGGAAGCTCTGCATGGCGATCTAGGTGATATACAAAAGGTGCGTGGAGCTCTCATTGGTTGGAAGAGAGTCGAGACGGAAGGCTAACCATCAGCAGAATGATGTGATACTCTTCATCTCGTACTCCGGCAAGACCGCCGAACTCCTCGCCCTCCTCTCTCACATCCCCTCACATACGCCGATCCTCGCGATAACAAGCCATACGCGCGCGTCCGATTGTCCGCTCTTACAAACCCACCTAAACACAACTCTTTTGCCTGCGCCGATCCACGAGCTCGAGGAAGTCAGCTTCGGCGTTTGCGCGCCGACGACGAGCACGACGGTGACGATTGCGGTGGGAGACATGCTAGCCCTCACGGTAGCTGAGGCATTGTATGAGAGAGAAGAGGGTGGCGTGAAGGATGTGTTTCGACGGAATCACCCTGGCGGCGCAATCGGCGCGAAAGCGAGGAAGATCGAGGCAATGGTGGATGTGGCGTGCGATAGGCTGGCTACACCGCCAGGGTTTTGACAACTACGTCGAAGAACATTGGCATAAGATTCAGCTGGAACGTTGATCGCGCGGCCAAGGGCTGGTCGCCGATGCGTCGACCGATTCAGAACGCGCACATGCGCTGGGCACAGCAAGCTGGTGAGAGAGGATCGCAACAACGATGAAGTACGAAGTATGAGACATGATGCACCGCAGCACGCTTATCATAGCATGCGTAACTGAATTGATTCGCAGGGGGCCATGGTTCCACTTTCCTAATTCTATCTATCACGTGGGCGTTGCGACTCGAAGGCGCGTTGAGGTTCATAACTCCCTCCTAGTTCAGTGCGGACATCTCATGCTCATTCTTTTTGATTTATTGTCTTGGTCATTCCTTCGCTGTCCATTGTGCTCTATATGTCATGCAGTAGTTGTCTCCTCTCCAGTCCTGTTTTCTCGCGCTAGCACTGCGGTACTCAGGTCTTTGACGATTCCGGTCTGCGGCCTTCCCTGCACAACAGCTCTGAGGTCGGACAGAGAGGGGCAAAGCCCGACACTGGAAAGAGCTACAGCGACGGGGCAAGACACTCTTAATCCGCATCTTGACGATACTGCGTTTCACCTTGGACCCAAACACACGTCTCATCAACATGGAGGCCATCGCAGCTATCAGTTTGGCCGGTACTATCGTGCAGTTCATCGATGTTGGCAGCAAGCTCATCATAGGTGCGGCGGAGATCCGTGAGTCTACGAGTGGCATGTCGCGGGAAATGGAAAGACTGGAGACTGCTGCGCGAAGGATGCGAGCCCTCAGCACCAAGTACGATACGTCAACACCTGATACTGGTCATAGCGATGACGCGCGCACGCTGAAACAACTTGCGCAAGAGTGTTGCGAACTTTCAGAACGAATCCTCCGTCTCGTTCAGTCTATGGCACCGAAGGATCGCAAAGCTATGCATCACGCCTTTCTGTCCGCTTTCAAGCAAAGAGCCCATCGTCCTGAGCTTAAGTACCTCGAGCAAAGACTCGGCGACTGCCGCAGCCAGCTTCATTTGTATCTCGATCATCTGTCCAAGTATGTCGTTACGCATATTTATGTTACAAACATCTCTGACCTTGTCGTAGCTCCGACATCAAGAACCGATTGAAGGCACTCGCCAAGGACACCAGTACCCAACTGGATTTACTCCGAGACTTGCCCCGACAGTTTCAACAGATTTACCACACCACTGGCACATTCTCAGTCAGCGAGGAAGCTCAACAACAACTGAAAGGATTGCTGAATCTCACCAAACCAGCCGGCGAGTCCGCAGTGAGGTACAAAATACTGGAGGCTCTCAAGTTCGTTGACCTGCACGTTCGGTATAGCAAAGTTGAAGCGGCCCATGATGAAACGTTCCGCTGGATCGTCGAGGACTCAAGCCCATCAGAAACACCCTTGTTGTGCGAACCTCGTGAACAATACCTATCGTGGTTGTCAAAGGGTCAAGGGATATTTCACGTCATCGGAAAGCCCGGCTCGGGGAAGTCTACGTTGATGAAGTTTTTGTACAAGCATCCGCGCACAAAGGACGAACTTCTGAAATGGTCAGGCATGTAGACCTCTCCTTCTGCATAATAGGTTTTTGGCTAACGTATCTCAGGAGCTTCGAGGTTGGTGCTCGTCGGCCACTTCTTTTGGAAATACGGCTACGAATCCCAAAACTCGCTGTCTGGCATGATGCGGACTCTTCTGCACGATATCCTTGAATCATGCCCCGACCTTATACCTATAGCCTTTCCGACTTATTGGAAAGCTGGACTAGAAGAATTCGGGATCAAACTCCAGATCACGGCGTTCTCGAGGTTCATGAACGACCATGTGGAGCATGTGCTGCGGGCATTGTTACAAAATGAGGAGATTCGGAGGACTCACCGGTTTTGCATCTTCATCGACGCCCTTGACGAGTACGAAGGCACAGCTCGTCAAAACTTTGCCTATATGGTAAAATTGTTCCATGAGTGGTGTACGTCCTCAGCTGGCAGTATCAAGATCTGCGTCTCCAGTCGTGAGGACAACGTGTTCGAGGATGGCTTTAGATCCAGCCCACGGATTCGTCTGCAGGATCTTACCAGGAAAGACATCGAGCGATACGTGAACGACGAGCTCGGACTTGCGGAACAGGAGGCTCGATTTCGACTAATCTATGACATCCTGGAAAAGGCCAAGGGTGTCTTCTTCTGGGTTGTCCTAGTCGTCAAAGCGCTGAACGAGAGCATCCAAGACGGACATGACATTCGAGCACTAAGGAAGGAGCTGGACGCACTACCGAGCGAACTTGGCGATCTGTTCAAGCGTTTGCTTGCTGAAATACCAGGGCATCGACGGAAGAACGCTTTCAAAATATTTGCGATGATGTCCTGGCTATCAAAGTCACACTGTACGCTTACCCTTATGTCGTGTCTGTTCCTCGGAGACTTGGAAGAAGACGTCCATTTTGCCGAAAGATCCAGTCTTTCACTTCCAGAATGGCCCTGGCATGCTGATCCTTCCACTTGGTGTCAAAGCGTGGATAACGAGGTCAAAGCACTCAAAATTCTGAGAGGATACTGCAGAGGAATGGTCGACGTGGAAGCCCAGACCTCGCACGTGCCATCGCACATTGTTTTCACACATCGATCGGTACCTGAGTTTCTCGATGATCCAGAAGTGCAGCAAGACGCACGACGACTCTTGGGCCAATTTGATGTCGAAAATGCCATCGGTCAGGTCACGCTTGCGGAGCTTCGGTGTACCAATGTCTTAGCTACCCACACCATATATTTGGTGGGCCTCTTAGGCCACATTTATGCTTGGTCTTGTCGCCCAAATGCAACATCTTTGACCATGGACTATCTTACGTTCGTCGACGCTCTTCTTGACACCATCAAGGAACACCAAGACTTTCTTCGGGAGTTTGACAACCCTGATGGTCGTTACCGCTGTGGACCTTTCACTCAAGACCTGGGACCTTCCTATAGATGGTTTGTCGGCGCTGAATATATGCTGGTGTCGCGGCGTGTGATTGACCTTGTCTCACCACTCTATGTCATGGCTGTGATGGGCCAGGTCGGATATCTGAAGTTCCGAGTAGCTCAAGATCCGCACCTGTTGGAGACGGAGAGCAAGAGAAAGTTGCTCGTAGAGTGTCTCCTTACCGGACTCCTCGCAATTCCAACCACTGACCCTAAAGGAACCTTTATGTGTCTGGCACCGATGTTGGAAGGGGACTCGGTTCTAGCCTTCGATACATGGGAAGTATTCATGCTCCATGTCATCGGATACCACCAATCGAGGACACTCATTGGCCACAAAGAATGTTGGCCTATAGTAAAGAAGTATATCGGCAAGACCATTGAGATCCTCTTGCGAAAGGGCGATCTCGCACATATGCTAGGGTTCAAATTGGTTCGTCGCAATTCTTCAAGGGGTGCTGTGTATGATTTCGCCACTTCACGAACAGACTATTCACCTCTGCGCGCCGATTCAACACTGAAACCAGTTACAAATACCGATAGCTTTGTAAAGCACAGCATCCACCCTGGACGCCCCACCGACGACTACATTGCCACAGGCGATCGAGACATGTATTCAGCGCAAGAAATAATACACTGGATGAAATTCGAAAACGATCTCGAGATCAGAAGAGCAATGGGCAAATGTCTGAACGACGGGGACACAGTAGGTCAGACCACTGTGGAATTGCCTGCAGGAGTCACCGTCGCCACATCCATACAGCCACGGACCGCTTCAAGCGACGGATATCTGGGTGAAGCATCAGACCGAGCGGTTCGTGAAGGATTGCTGGAACCCAAGAGCGCAATGTTGATACCGGATGTCGACGAGAGCCCGCAATCTCAGAAGTCGGCATCACTACGATCAGTAGCAAGGGGGTGGCTTATCATTCTGGCGATTGTCGGCAAGTACCACGCATTTCTCGCTGACTGGCATACCACTAACTAAACGAAGTCGCGCTACTCGCTGTGCTCACTGCCCAGAAAGTTCAAGGTTTGAGAGCTTAATCGTCACAGCAGCGCACAGTGCGCAGCGTACGTCTTGCGGACTTCTGGCTCCAACAAAGGCTTACTCAGATTCTGGATCCGAGTTCGATTGAATAGACATGCATTCGAAGCTTCTCTCCGCCGTCGACAACGAGCGATGAAAGGCGGCGCCCGGGAAGGCATTTCTTACCAAACATAGCCGGATCCAGAAACATCCAGATTGCCAGGTCATGCGTCCCGATGGGCGCATAAGCGCATGCCGCATTGCCGCTTTCTTAGAGTGCGCTGTAGGACGACAGTTTCGGACTAGGTGATTGCACTTCGCATGCCTGTAATTATCACGCCATCTCGTTTCTTGTCAGACTCGACGTACGAGAACATGTGCAGCCTCTCATGCGAGCGGGGCTGGAAGATTGGTGGCAGCGCATACACTATCGCATGGCGTCCTGCGGTGTGCAAAATCTGGTGCTCCACGGGACACGCTAGTGTTAGTTCAGCGGTTTTTAGGAGTCGTCTCTGAGACTATTGGCAGCCGTATGAGCGTGCGATAGTACTCTGTCACAACATCACACGATTCCTCCATGACCATGCTATGGCAGCGGACGGTTTGCGTGTTGACCTCTTTGCGAATGGTCGAGTGGTCCATAATCGTTGGGCACTGGCGTTGTGTTTCGATGCGCAGCAGCACGCTTCCGGTAAGAATGGCGGATGGAGGGATCGCCACTTCCTCAACATGTGTGTCATCTCCACTCCGCTCTCGGGCATGAAAGGTGCAAGCTGGCTATTGCGATCAAGTTCCACTTGTGTTCAGCAACGTACCTCCGTGGCTTCCATCTAACCACCACGGCCTCGTCTTTAGGCGCACAGCCCTCTCTGCATGACCAAGCAGTGATTTCTCATCCGGTCGTGTGCAGCTTGTTGCACGTTGGACTGGAGCGGGGTACATTGGATACTTCGCAACAATCATGATGCACTTCATTGCTTGCCTCGACACATCCTACAATTCACCACGATTGGAACTATCATCAAATCATACGCTACAACATGGAGGCTGTCGCGGCTCTCGGTCTCCTAAGCAGCATCATACAGATCGTCGACACGGGCGTGAACCTTGTCAACACTGCTAAGGAGATTCGGCTATCAGCTTCTGGCATGACGAGGGAGACTGTGAGCTTGCAGGAGACGGCACGACGATTAAGAGATCTCAGTCATCGCATTGACCTGCCTTCTGCTGGATCACTGAGCCCTGATCAAACCGACTTGTGCAGGCTAGCCAAAGAATGTCGGGGCGTGTCGGACGAGGCGCTGAACCTCATACGCTGCATCGCACCGAATGCAAACTCGACCCTTGAGTCTATCAAGTCGGCGTTCTTGGGCTTTAAATCCAAGCAACAGAGGAAGGAGCTCGAGCAAAGACTGCAACATTGCCAGACTCAGCTGCAATTGCAGTTGATCAAGCATACCAGGTGACCCCTCCATTTTATTTAGCTCTCATCCGGCCCGCTCAAGGCAACGCGCCTCGAGCATCTGTCGTCATCGACCAAGCGCTTACGCATTCTAGCCAAGCAACACAAAAGCAGCTACTATTACTTTCGGCTAGCACGACGAAGAACAGCGAGACGATGATGGAGCTACATAAGCAAACAGCAGCGCTGGAACGTGGCGTCACTTCAGCTTCGCTCAGCCACGAAGCACAAGAACAACTCCGAGCACTTCTTGGAGTCTCGATGACAGCGCGAGATCGTGCACTGCAGCACCACATCCGGACGAGTCTTGCCTTCCCCGAGATGCATGAGCGTCGTCAGATCGTTGAGAAAGCTCACATCAAGACCTTTCGATGGCTGGTCGAAGAAGTCGATCCTATCCAGATACGACCAGTCAAGGCAGACGCTCGCGCGCGATACATCAAGTGGCTGGGTTCTGGCGCCGGCATTTTCCACATAATGGGGAAGCCAGGATCAGGGAAGTCGACACTAATGAAGTTCCTTTCTGGACATGACCGCACGAGCGTGGAGTTGCATAAGTGGGCCGGTAAGCATGAGGCCAACTTCTCCAGAAACTGGACGCCAACTTACCTATTTAGGCCAACACACGCCTATTCTCGTGAGCTTCTTCTTCTGGAAGCCAGCCAAGTCAAGACTGCCCAAGTCGATACCGGGTCTGGTACGGTCAATATTACACGACATCCTGAAGGCATGCCCCGAGCTGGTCTCCACCGTGTTCCCAAACGAATGGTCACAGTTGATGTCTTTTGGTCCTTCTCCACTGTACAAGTGTTCTTTCGAGGATGACGAAGACATCATGCATGGTTTTCACAGATTTCTCCACACTTGCGCATCAAGCAACAGCTACCGGGTTTGCTTTTTCGTCGATGCTCTGGATGAGCTTGAACAAACGCATCAGCAGTTGTATTATGATCTGATCGACATGCTCAAGGGCTGGATTACCAAGGCTTCCGGGACTCTCAAAATTTGCGTCTCGAGCAGAGAGGATAATGTGTTTCAAGACAATCTTCTGACGGAGCAGAGGATACGGCTTCAGGATCTTACACAGGACGACATGCTGCAGTACACTCACGCAAGGCTTAGGAGAATCGAGAACGACAAAGACCGCGAGCGCCTCGTGGACGGCATAGTAGAGAAGTCCGACGGGATCTTCCTGTGGGTGGCGCTAGTCGTCAAAGCTGTTCATCAAGGCCTTGATGATGGCCGGGACGTTCGGTCGTGCGAGGAAGAACTTGCATTGTTACCTACCGAACTGAATCGACTATTCCGGCACCTCCTCACGTCTGTCTCGCCTACGCAACTGAAAAAAGCTTGTCGACTGTTTGCCATGGTCTCTGAAATTGAGCGGAATAACACAGTGTTGTCTTTAATGTCATGCTTATATCTTGATGAGCTCGAGAAAGACTCACAATTCGCGATCACCTCTTTTCGGCATATGAACGTTTCAGCGGCAAACACAGGCAAATATTGTTCGAACTGTCGTTGCTTAGAGAACCCAGCATCGATAGACAAGGGTGACACGAGATGCCTCAACGGTCGCTACTCCGCAAAACGCCTCGAAGCACGGGCCCTAGTGCAAGGGTGTTGCAAAGGACTTTTGGAAATCAGAGATTCGCCACTCAAAAGTCCGCTCCAAAATGATCCAGTGCCGACTCCTGCCGGGAAAGAAATTTTGACATTTGCACATAGATCAATTGTGGAGTTCCTCGACACGGCGGATATACGTGCGATGACCGCTGATCATGTGACTGGATTCGATACTGTAGAAGCAATATCACAACTTCACCTGGCAGAATTTACGCGCATGCATCCTCGCATGATAGATCCTTCGCACTGGACCTTCCTGTATAGCGATATCATACGCCTACGATCTCAGACTCGAGAAGAGACAGCTCCGTTTTCATTTCTTGAAACCTTAACCGAGGCAATACATTCGAAGTTCCCCGATCACCTAGGATTACCAGAAGGTCGTTATGTCATCAAGAGCGTTTTCGCGAAGGTAATCCGCGTGCACTACCTCGAGAAGCACAGTGGTGTCACTGAAATCACTAGAAGAGAAGATGTGATTATAGCTTCTCCACTGTTTCTTGCAGCATACCAGGGGCAAGCTTGCTATGCAAAATGGAAGATAGATCGCGAGCCCGAGTCGTTCATCGACCCACGTGAGATCACCATTCTCTTACTCAGTCTCAGTCGCGGCCGTGAAGGAATTGAATGGCCTGGCGCCAGCGAAGCGGCCTATTATTGTTTCGAAAATCTCATCAGCAGGACTATCGAGCTACCAATATCCAGTTTGTGGCTCCAAATGATCATCAAGCATCTTTCTCGCCAGGCAGACAGAACACGATCACCCGCTTTATTCACACTGGTCGGGAAATTGATCGCGCTATTCCTGAAGGCGGTGAACACAAAACATACCCAGCTGCATACAATACCGATACAGTTCGTCCGTCGTGACGGACCCTTCGCCCATGTGGGGATATATGCCTTGTCAAGCGATCCAATCCACTCTGCAGCTGCTAGTGCCCCGTATCATCCCCAGTTTCGGCAATTACTACAAGACCTGGACGGAATAACCTTATCACTTCGCGAGCTTGTTCAGCTTTGGGATTTCGAGAATAAAGTTGAGATCATAGCTTTGATCGATGCTGCAGAAGAAGCTTACGGTCTGGATCGATCAGAAGCTGTGACAAAGAGAAGCGGAAGAGAACCACAGTTCCCGACGAACCCACAATCTTCCGCCCCGACCGTGAGCGCGCCGACCTCACGCAACACGCAGCAGGAGCCCACAAGTCGCACCGAGGCGTTATCACGTCTAGCAGAGATATCACTCAGTCCATCAGGAACGCTACACAGCACTCGATGGGCCGTTCTCTGGATTATCTTAGGTACGATGTTCCAACCAACTCTTCGTGCATTGCAAGGTTGCTGACTATATCAACCATGACAGGGATATTGTGCGCTGTCGCAACGTTTTATTATGCTTAGTAGCATTCAGCATTTGCGACGAAGAGGTCAGACCTACAGTGGACTGTTCATATATTTTCAACCGTGCGTATTGTGAAAGTGCCCGGCCTTAGGCACCACGACCCACGTGAGAGCGGGCCACTGCCAAGATCGAGTACACCCCCGCCGATCCTGTCAACACCTCAAGCCTTTCCTTTGTACCCAACCTAATTCTTCTGGCGCCATCGCTTGCTGGTACTGGCCATTCTTCGCGCAAAGAATAAGATACGTCCATCGTTCAACTCCAGGGCTGGTTAGGAGAAGTACGCAATTCCTGTCGTCTAGCAGTTGTATATGCTGACAGATCAAGGTCATGGCAAACACGCTTAATCTTGCAGATTTGACGAAGGGCTCCAATGGGTTTGATTGCGATTATGTTTACACGTACGTATGCGGTACTCAATATGGACTGTAACCACACTGATAATTTCCAGCACCCTACGGGATATCAAGCTCATTGATCATATCCTGAAGCGCTACGCCAGACAGTGGCTGGCGGGATGCTCCGAGAAGTTACGCAATCGCATCTACATTGACAAATCCGGAGAGCGCGCCAAGCTCCGTGAGCGAGCTTTGTGCTTGAGCGCAGATGTTGATGCACACATTCGAGAGTCTGTCATTGCTCCGCAATGCCTGGCTTTGTGTCAGATGTTTCAGAAAATGCTCCCAAGGGAGCTGAAGGACATGATTTATGAAGAACTTTTGCATGGCTCGAAGATATGCGTCACCGAAGCAGACCCGGTGTCGCGCCCAAAGCATGCCGAGAAGGCTCAACGTAGGACGTCGAATCATCCCTCGCAGAAGGTCCTTGAGAAATGTGGAGGAAGCTACTACGCGCATGTCATGAACGACATGTACACGGATACGTGCACACGGGCTGAGTTCACCGAAGCTTGGTATCGGGTCACGACCTTCTGCATCGAAGATCCTGAGTGTATCCCTCAGCTGATGACAGTTGCTCGTCGGGGTCACAATGCAGACGCGCACAGCCCCATTAGACATGTGGAGTTCACTCTCCCGTCGATGCCAACATTCCAAATTCATACTCGCGATCACCGTAACGGCCTCACCGGAACGCTTCAACCACTACTCATGCTTAGGGAAGGCGCCAAAGTAACCCTAAACATACGCCACAGAAACACACACCCTTGGTGCAGGTGGACGACCCCAGAACATCTGAAGCAAGGTATCGCCCACCTGACGAACACGTTTTCTACGATCGGGGCCCTCGTAAAAGCTGGATGCAACGTCAAGGTCAACATGATGGAGGTTGCTGAGTTTGATGTCAAGGGTATCGAGCAGCTGACGGTGGAGTACTGGACAGACAAGGCGCGTCTGGTAGTTGAGGCAGGTCTAGCAGTTTAGAAAATGGATATGGCCGGGCGAGTCGAGTTAGCGATGAGGTTGAACGTGTTGGATGTTCAGGCTTGGACTGACAAGGTCCCTTCAGCTTATTAGAACAATATTTTATTTACTCTGGCATGACACCTGGGCAACTTCAACTCTCGCTGGAAGACGTGTGAATAAATCTGGCCCGTTTTGCTCCGCGGCGCCTCGCAGTATCTAATTCCCTTGTCGAATTGTTAGCGTGTCATGAACGCATCACCAAGGCCCGGTCGAGAAACTTCCCTAGAGTGAATGCAGGCGCACGTGAGAGCGCGTCATTGCCAAGAAGCTCTAGTGTTGGCTTCGATATCGGCGACTCGCTCACCTCTCGGTGACTTGCGTTCGCATAACATCTTCCCATATTTCTAGGTAAATCATGATGTCGATCATGACATCCGAATCCGGTGCAGACCGCAACTATGTCATGAGGTAAGACTTGCGACTGCTTCCAGATTGTCCCGGCTGACCTTCGGCAGTACACTCAAACAGGCCGATCGGATGTTCAGTGAAGGCAAACGGCTTCAACGGGAAGTTGCGCAGTACATCGAGGCTTGCGCAGCGTCGAGCTGCCGCGAGCTCTGCAACACGATGCAAGAGAAGCTGCCACGAGAGCTGCGGGACATGGTATACCAGGAACTGCTGCAGGACAGTTTGCATTGCGTCGCGACTGCAGACTACGACCCGACGTTCAGGTCTAAAGGAGCGACCGAGCCGTCAACGATGCAGCGCTACCCTCACCTCTCGAACCCTGAATGCGTCGGCAAGGAGACCCTAATCGAGATGGCGGAGACTTGGTATAGACTGTGTGACTTCCGACTTGGATTCCGCTCTGACGCTGCTCGTCTCTTGGGCAATGATCTCTGGTCGCTGGGACTGGATTCGCGCCACTACATTCGACAGATCACGCTACACATACTTCCCTTCGATTGCCCACCTTACACGACAAGCGTACGCATGGCGGACAACGTGGACCTCCTCCGCAAACTGCGAAAACTCTCAAGCGTCAAGATTATGCTGAGTATTCATCACTGGGACTACTCCACGCTCGGCGCTCGTGACGTCGAGCTTTTCGTCCACCAAATCGCCTACATCTTCCCAATACTGAGGAGCATGCTAGACACCGGATGTAGGATAACCGGGGTAGTTGAAGGAGCTGGGCAGATAAAGCTGGAGGCGCAAGATCTGAACGAAGCTCGCTGGTGTCAATTGGTCCGCGAGGGACACACGATTCGATCACTGCGAGTCCAGGATAGCGATGATGACGATGTTTGATTGAAGGTTAGACCGACCTTGGAAGCATCGTGGACTCAACATCGAAGGTCTTGTAATTAACCCATCGAGACCAGGCAATTTAGTTTATCTGGATATTTGATCTTGGTGGTTTGATGTGAGTGGTGACACGTGGAACATAAGTGGGTCGTTGCCAAGGCACTAGTCCACCGCTTCCAAGGTTGTTGCCGCCTGCCCAGCTGATCCTGTTTGCTGTCCAAACATCTCAAATGAGAGCAACACGTACGTTGAGGCTCATTTCGCTTTCCAATCGTTGGTGCAAGCAGACAAGGTTGTTCGCAATGATGCACGACGACTCCTCCGTTTCGCAGCACCCAGGGCTGGATCGCGACCACATCAGAAGGCAAGCTCGAGGTACACCATAAGTATCCTGAGGCTAACTGTGTACAAGCACATTGAGGAAAGTTGAGTTAATGGACCGTACGAGATCTTCGATTTGGAAGAAAAGATACGTGTGGTCTTATTCCAAGAGTGACAAAGGTGCCTTCGAGCACCTCCAAAAAAATATCGAGAGGTCCCAGAACCATCTGTCGCATGAGCTAGACAGCTACATCGCTACACGTGTAGCACCGGAATGTCGCGCATTATGCGATGTTATTCAACAGCTTCTGCCGCGAGAGCTGAGGGACATGATCTACCAGTACCTGTTATCGCAATCAGATATCCTGATCGAAAGGACCGACTTTCTTCCCTCGACCTCTCTAGAGTCTTCCCGGCCTCAGCTCTTCGACAGTCCATGTCTTCTCGACCCTAGATTTTGCAATGAATATATGCGACGCGAGCTCTTCGAAGCATGGTACAAATTTTCCACTTTCCAATTCACCAGAAACAGTCTGGTGAATACATTCTTATCGAAAGACCTCTGGGGTCTGGATCTGCCGGTTTATCAGCTCGTTAGAAACCTCGAGATTGACATATGGCCACGAGGCTGTATGTTGGATACGGACCTCGAATATGGCAGGGCCGAAATTGCATTGCTCGCGTGCTTAGCCACCATTAGGAAAGGCGCTAAAATTACCTTTCCTATCGAGACTCGTCCACATACAGAGATCTGGCATTCCAGCGAGCAGCAGATTCAGAGGTTCCTTCAGATCTTGAGTACAATCTTTCCTCTAGCAAGGAAACTTCTGGGCATGGGACACCGTGTCACGATCGAAGTTGATGGAAGCCTTGTCGCTCATGTTACAGCTGATGAGCTGTGCAAAACGGCGTGGTATGAGAAGATCAAGCGCAAGCAACAGGTGAGATGAGTGTAAGGCTTCATGCTGTGGGTGCTGACATCTTCGAAGGATTGTGCAGCCTTGTTGGAGTAGACTATCTAACCTGAGATATTCAGAGCTTTTAAAGTCACCAATCCAGATAATACGGTGAAGTTAAGGCTCACGTTTGGAGCTTGTACAGGCGCAGCGATGCTGATTCCCCCGATAGGGTACGATTGTGCAACCTTCGCTTCCGCTCAATTACGACTCACGAGTGGCTGGAGCAAGATGCCTTCTGCGAACTTCGTGTCGGCGGCAAAACCAGTCGTGCCCAGTGCCGCGCAACGCTTTCTTGACGACATCTCACTGGTTGCCAGCAGCGATCTGCGGCTCACGATTATCGTGCCTCATTGTCGAGAGCAGCAGCGTTGAACGTACCGTTTGGGCTCGACCCTATAGACGGTAGCCGCCCTAAATTAGACTAGTTCCTAGAAACTAGTCTATAGTAAAGTAGTTTTCTTCTACTTTAATTTAAGGTAGGAACCTTAGTATATATAAAATATCTTATTATAGTATATTACTAGTAATTTACTATAATAAGATACTTTCTCTAATTTAGTATTCTTCTTATCTTATATATAAGGTAAATACTAAAGATTTATAAAGTATACTTAGTAAGTAAAAAAAGTATCTTATTATAGCTAATTACTAGTAATTTTCTATAATAGGATACTCTTTTTACTTACTAAGAAAGTAAAAATAAGAAGAATAAGCTTAAAAATTAAGAAAATAAAAAGAAAGTAACGTAGCCTAATCTAATTATAATATAATTTAAACTTCTATACTTATATATACTAATAATAAACTAAAACTAGTTAGCTTACTCCTTATAATAAAGTATTAAATATAAAAATATATACTAATAGTAGCACTAATTAGCTATAGGTAGGTTTATACTAGATTTAACTTATTAATTAATATATATATAATACTATAAAATATAAAGAAAGAGAAGGTAAATATATACATAAGTATATAACTATTACCTACTTATCTACTAGAATATAAAACTCCTAGTCTATACTTTTATTATTACTTATTACCTTACTTATAACTACTTATACTTACTCTACTTATAGCTACTTATATCTTATTTATATAGGCTAAATTAGGTAAGCTAATTATAATATTCTCTTTACTTCTTTAGTATAATAAGTAAAAGAGAGCCTAGCTTAATAATAGAGCACTTAATATATATAGATATAGTTATAGAAAGCTTAATACTATAGGTAGATAAAAGCGTTACCTTAAAGGCGCTATTATTACAGTATATACTAACTAGTATCTTTTACTATAGTAAGTAGTATAAGCTTAAGTAATATATAGCTAGCTAGCTTACTTAGCTAGCTATAAGAAGAAGAACTTATAAACGCTAGATAGTAATAGTAATAGTAATTTAATAGAGAGGATAATATATAGCTAGCTAGCTTACTTAGCTAGCTATAAGAAGAAGAACTTAAAGATACTAGATAGTAATAGTAATTTAAGAGAGAAGGTAGTAGAAGTTTAAGTAATATATACTTAGTACGTTAGCTTACTTAGTTAGCTATAAGAAGAGGAACTTAAAGACGCTAGATAGTAATAGTAATTTAGACTAGATAAGTAATATAGTTACTAGGTTTTAGGCGTATTCTATTATAGTAAATTACTAGCTTTATAGTTAAAATAAATACTAGTCTCTATACGCGATATCTTATTATAGTAAATTGCTAGCTTTATAGTTAAAATAAATACTAGTTTCTATATATAATATCTAAGTCTACTTCTATATTATTATTAAACGCCTAAAAACTAATAAGAATTAGAGTACTATATACTTTAGCTTAATTAGAGAAGAAGGTATTAAGGTATTAGCTAGTATTTATATAGTAAATATTAACTATATATTATATACTCTTAGTAAAGTAGTAGGGATTCTTATACTAAAACAGCTCTTTATTATACTAGCTTAGGTTAGAGTAGAGGCTAATATATATCTACTTAATAACGTAGTTATAGATATAGTTATATATCTCTATAAAGCTATAAGTATTAGCTTATATATATATATTATAAGTATTATATAAAAGTACTTACCTTTAAGAAGGCGTAACTATTAGGACGTTATAGTAAGCTTATTATTAGTAGTAATAATACTAGCTAAATAGTAATAGTAATTTAGAACTAAGAACTAGTATACTTAGTAGGTTTCTAGCGTATCTTATTATATAAAATTACTAGTAATTTACTATAATAAGATACTACTAGAACTAGGAAAGAATTAGATTTAGACTTAAGGACTAGTATACTTAGTAAGTTTCTAGCGTATCCTATTATATAAAATTACTAGTAATTTACTATAATAGGATACTACTAGAACTAAGAAAGACTTATTAAGCTAAATCTAGGTATATATTTTATAATTAGGCCTAGTAATATATTAGTTACGTTATTATAATAAGAGTATAGAGTAAGTAGTATATAAGGTAGAAGTAGCCTATAAGCTCTATAGTAAAAATGTAATAGCTCTTTATATAGTTATATAGTAGAACTAGGCCCTAAGAAGCTAGTATAGAGTAAGAGTAGTATATAAGATAGGTAGAAGTGTATAGGATAATTATAGTTTATATATTAAAATAATATTAAATACTCTATTAAAATACTTATAAGTTATATAGCTTAGTAGTAGAGCGCTAGTAGGTTAATATTTATAGCCTAGTATAGAGTACTAAGCTATTAGTCCTATCCTATATTATCTATATAATACTTATACTCTAAGTAGCTAAAGGCCCTAGGTTTAAGTCTTAGTATAACTATTATATATTAAACTAGAATATAGAAGTAATCTTATTTAGTATATTTTTATCTCTAAAATAGATAGTAGTACTTTTATAAGCTAATACTACGCTAAAAAGATAACTTTTTAAAGATTTTTTTTATATAGTAATAGTCCTAACTAATAGTAATTAATTACGCTTATACTAACGTAATTTAGATAAGAGATAGTAGAGTTATAAGAGTAGCGTAGACGTAAAGTTACTCTATTACTCCTTCTAGTACTAGTTCTTAAGATAAGTAAAGAGGTTATATTATTACTCTTTCTAGTACTAGTTCTTAAGATAGGTAGAGAAGTTATATTATTACTCTTTTTAGTACTAGTTCCTAAAGTAAGTTACGTAGATATAAGGTTACGCTATTACTCTTTCTAGTACTAGTTCTTAATATAAGTAAGTAATATAATAGTAATAGTAACTATACTATTACTTCTTCTAGTACTAGCTCTTATAGTAAGTAGCGTAGATATAAGATTACGTTATTACTTTTTCTAGTACTAGTTCTTAATATAGGTAGGTAGTATAATAGTAATAGTAATAGTAACTATACTATTACTCTTTCTAGTACTAGTTCTCTAGATAAGTAGTTATACTATACCTATACTATAGAATATAGGAAAGATAGAGGAGCTAGTAGAGTAAGAGTTTATATAGCTAGCTATAAGTACTACTACTACTAGTAATATAGAGCTAAGTAGTAGTAGTAGTAAAAATAGTAGCTTAAGTTATAGCTAAGATAAAGTATATATTTAGATCTATCTAAATAGCTATAGGCTTAGTCTTACTATAAATATAGCAGCTATATATATAGAGTAAGTATATATAAACTCTATCTAGCTAGCTCTTCTATTTTTCTTATACTCTATATAATATAGAGTAACTTAAGTACTTTTATTTATTAGCGCTTAAGTTACTCTATATTATATAGGCGCCTAAGCTACTCTATATTATATACCTCTCCTAGAAATAGTTCTTAATATTAATACTTACGTAAATAAGTAGATAAAGTAACTACTAGCGTCTAAAGTAAGTATATATAAAGCTCTATCTTACTAGCTCTACTATTATTCTTACTCTATAACTAGTACTTAAATTACTTTATATTACGTAGAGGTAAGTTAGTCTTTAAAGTTAGTACCTATAGCTATAAGAGTTATACTTATTAGTAAGTATACTATAATATAATATATAGAAGTAAAGAAGAAGGTTATACTTATTAGTAAGCGTACTATAATATAATATATAGAAGTAAAGAAGAAGGTTATACTTATTAATAAGTATACTATAACGTAATGTATAGAAGTAAGAAAGAAGGTTATACTTAGTACTAGAGAAAGGATTAACTTACTTATTAAACTATAAGGTAGCTTAGTTACTTTTAAAAAGGTACTTAAATATAGTATAAAGAAGATAGTTAAGGAGGCCTAGAGATTATTTATATACCTAAAAGGCTATACTAATAATACTATAGAGGATATATATAAGAAGGAGTAATTAGTGTATAAGGTATATACTAGTAGTATAGGCCTAAATCTAGTTAGATATTAAGAGTAGTTATAGAATATAAGTTTCTATAGTAGCTTATTTATCTAGTAAATAAGCTACTATAGAGTAGAGTAGAAGAGAGATAAAAGAGGAGGTATAAAAAAGTTTATATATAACTACTAGTATATACTAGAGCTTAGTATACTAGTTACTAGAGTAATTATATAGAAGAGAGTAACTAGTATACTAAGAAAGAGTAACTAGTATATAAAGAAGAAGTAACTAGTATATAAAGAAAAAGTAACTAGTATATAAAAAAGGAGTAACTAGTATATAAAGTAAGAGTAACTAGAGTAGTAGCTAGCGTATCCTAATAAGTATATAAATAATCCTTAGGCTTCTTCTTCTATCTCTCTTCTACTCTACTTATAGGCTAAGAGTAGGATAAAGATCTTTTAGATTACTAGTAGTAACTTTAAAGAACTTATCTTAGTCTAAGATATACTTATTTAGTCTTATTATAAGCTAATCTCTAGAAGAGTATACTACTAGTAAGCTTAAGTAATATACTAGAGAAGCTATATAGCTAGCTTAGCTATAAATAAAAAGAAGAACTTAAAGATACTAAATATATAGTAAGATAGAGAGCTCTTAAAGTATAAGAATAATAGAAGATAAGGCCTAAAGAAAGTCTATACTTACTAGAGACGCGCTAGTTATAGTAGTAAGTAATTATAGTTATAGTTAGATTATAAGAAGTAGTATATATCTTACTTCTTCTAGATAGAGGAGATTATAGTAGAAAGCTATATATATACTAGCTTAGCGCTACTACTACTACTACTATAGATAATATAAAGGCGTAGGTCTTATAGGTTTATCTAAGCTAGTAGTATAATAACTTTACTATCTCTTATTTTAGTCTTAGCTTTATACTTATATAGTATTCTTACTATTATCTCTATAGCCTTTCTACTAAGTAGTAACTACTAAGTAAAAAACTTCTTCTTTAGTATACTTTTATCTTTATTACCTTCTATCTTAGCCTTATACTTACGTAAGGTAGCTTTAGAATCTATTTTATTAGGATGTTTAATCTAGCATTCTTCTTCTTACTCTAGTATAAGCTTATATTCTTACTCTAGTATAAGCTTATATTCTTACTCTTCTTTTAGATTAGTAGAATTTACACCTATTATAAGACTTAAGAGTATAGGTACTTATAGTATTTTCTAATACGCTTAAGAGCTTTAGTAATAATTATTATAAATACTATTAATCTTATAGGTAATAATAATATACTTAAGCAGCTCTATATAAGAGGTATAAGTTACTACTATACTTAACCTTAGTAGTAGCTAAGAAGTTATAGCTTATATATTTTAGAGAGTTAAAAGACTATAAGCTTACTATAAGGTTTTAGGTTTATAACTATATAAAAGCTTACTCTAATTACTTAGATTAAACTTATACTATACTAGAGTAATTTACTAAGAGTATAGATTTTACTAACTTATCTTTCTACTATATAGACGTATCTCTCTAAATTATATTTCTACTATTATACGCTGTATATAAGTATAAAGTTACTATATAAGGGTAGTATTAATAGTATATCTTTTATATTAAGTTTATATTAGAGTACTACTAAGCTATCTAGAGCTATATATTAGGTAGCTTACTAGCTATTAAACTAGAAGCGTATACTAAAGATATTCTTATCTAGCGATTAAGGTAGTAGTATAAAGATACGCTAGTAGTACTTAGCGTTATATTAATACTTATAAGCGCTATAATAGTATAAGGTAAGTAAGCGCTATTATAGGTACTAGTATTTAGAGGTAAAGAAGTAACTATAGATAAACTATATATACTAGGATATAAGCGCGATAAGGTATAAGGTGCTAGTATTATATATTAGATAGGTACTTTACTCTATTAAACTAGAAGCGTATACTAGAGATACTTTTACTTAGTAATTATTATAGTATTTATTAGCTTACTAGACGTAGCTGCCTACTTAGTTTTAAAGAATACCTTATTATTATTATCTATAACCTTAATATTAAGGTGCTTACTCTAGCCCTCTTTAGGCTTTTATTATATATTAGAGAACTATTATTAGATATCTTAGCTATATATTCGTAGTTTATATATAGTTAGAGTAGCTATATATTAGTTAGTTATATATAGCTAGATTAGCTATATATTAGTAGTTTATATACTATTAAGTTAGTTTAGTTTAAGCGTAGAAGGCTATTAGGTAAGTTTAAGTAGAGGCGTAGAGTAGTAAGATAATAACTAATAGGTAATACCTTAAGTAGTAGTATATATCTAGTCTAGTATATAGCGTAGCGCGCTAGCGCTACCTTATAGCGTTCTATATATTATAATCTACGTTTAGTAGCTTACTAAAAGTAGATTATATACGCTCTATAGTAGATAGAATAATTATTATCTATATTCTAGTTAGTATAGTCTACTAGGCTATACGTTAATAATGCTTATATCCTATTATAGTAAATTACTAGTAATTTTATATAATAAGATATAGGTATATATTCTATAGAGCTAAAAGCACTTATAGTTATATATAATATTCCTACTTAGCTACTTTTATCTAGCGACTTAATATTTATATACTCTTAGTTATTATATATAAATAAGCTACCTAAAAAGAGCTTAAAAGGTCTTAGTCTTAATATACTACTAGTATCCTATTATAATAAACTATATATAATCTACTATAATAGGATACTTACTAGCGTATAAAACTAGTAAAGGTTATTATAGTAGTACTATAAGAGAAAGTACTATTATAGTAGTATTATAAGAGAAAGTACTAAAGGGCAGATTAAAGCTATTAAGGATACCTATTTAAGATACTATATATAGAAAGCTATAAGAGAGAGTACTATAGAGTAGATTAAGACTATTAAAGATACTTATTCTAATTATTAGTATATTGCGTAAGTATAGTATAAAGCTTATAAATACTCTATATTATCTCTTATAGAGTAGAAGGCGTTTATTAGCTTATTAATACTTATATATAGTTATATATCTAATCTTACCTTAGCTGCTATAGGAGGCGTTTATTAACTTATAGATAGTAACGTTAATAGTAATCTTATCTATAAGATATTCTTACCTAGATAGTTATAGGAAGCGTTTATTAATATATAGTATATAGTAGTATATAGTACGTAGCTAGGTAGATAGCTTTTAACTATATTAGTATTATTTTAACTATAAGTAAATATATATATTCTATATATACTACTTATATAGTGCTATATGCATCTTATTATAGTAAATTACTAGTAATTTTATATAATAGGATATAGATAGTACTAGAGTATACGTATAAGACGAATAAGCTATATACTTAGTAGTTCTATAAAGTATATAGATTCTAATTAGCTAAGCCTTAGACTTTTATATATATCTTAGAAGTCTAGTATAAGTAGTATTTATATTTTACTATACCTAATTACTATATAATTTAGTGTAATAGGATATAAGAAAGACCTATATATAACATGCTTATAAAACTAAAGAATATTTAACTATATAGGCCTATATACGTATATCTATACTACCTTAAAGATATTATATATTAAGTATCTAAAAGATCTTATATATTAGACCTTAAAGATATTATATATCTAATACTTAAAGATCTTATAGCCCCTTAAGTAACTATATATAGTAACTAGTCTAATAGGCCTAACTTAGATAAAGTCTTACTAAGTCTATATTACGTTAAACTTCTCTTAGACTATATATTTTAGATATAGAAATAGCTTTAGAGTAGTAATAAGAACCTAGTAGTATAATTAAACTTATTTAGTTTTAAACTCCTAGGCAGCTAAAGCTAATAGAGACTACTAAAACTAATATAGTAGATAGTTAAGCTAAAATTAATCGTATACTACTAAACTACCCTAATACCTCTATAGGAGTTAGAAAAGAGTAATAGGTATACTTCTAGAGGAGGTACGTATCTAGCTTTAATAATAAGGGCTAGACACTAAATAGTAATTAAAAGAGGTAGTATATAGTACTAAAGATAGAGAAAGAGCTCTTTATATACTCTTTAAGTAATAAAGCGCTAGTAGTTATTACTAAGCTAGTAAAGATAAAAATAAGCCTATAGAGGTACTAGAAGTACTAGAATATAAGGTAGACTTTATATATAGGTAAGTAAAAGTTAAAGGTAGCTCTAGATTTAACTAAGTAGAGAATAGTAGATAAGGAGCTAGTAGAGAGCTAAGGGCTAGCTCTTTATATAAAGGAGAAAGAGAGCCTAGTAGGCTAGTATATATACTAAACTATAAAGAGATAGCGTAAATACTAGTATATACTAGCTCTAAAAAGCTAAGAGTAAAAGGAAAGCCCTTTACTCCTTTATACGTACTCCTCTCTTAAATAGCAAAGTCTTTTAAGCTAGAAATAAAGAAAATACTATAAAAAATAAGCTAATATAACTTATAGGCTAGGTATATAGCTTATAATAAAGGAAATAAAAGAAAAGAAGTAAGTAAAAGAAAAAAACCTATAGCTAATTATTATAAACTTAGTAAGTTCTAGTGCGTAGTTTTAGTATATCTATATAGCTTATAGAACCTCTATATAGTATCTTAAAGCCTCTAATAATTTTTCTACTAGGTTAATACTATAGTAAGAAATTACAACCTAAAGCTAGTCTTATAATATATAAAAGAGGTATACTAACTTTAGTATTAGGTGCTTTATCTTATCTTATATACCTAGTAGTAGCGTATATAACTTACTTAAGAAAGCTATTATAGCCTATTTAGTAAAGAGTTACACTATAAAAGCTATATTATACCTAAAGTAGCTATATATAAATAAGCTAAAGGACGCTATAAAGGCTAATCTAAAGTAATTATTAATAGTAATGCTAAGGACTAAGCTATAAAGTTACTTTAGTAATAGCTCTTTTATTAGTACTAGATCTATAAATAAGCTATAAAGTTATATTTTATAGTAGCCTATTCTTAGAGAATACGTAGAATATATTAGAGTAAAAATATTTAAGCGTGCTGCGTAGTAGGTTAAAAGCTAATAACCTACTAGTATAAAATTAAGTAATACCTAAGCCTTTCTTAAGATAAGTCCTTATTACTATTATTAGTAGAATTATTTATAGAACTATTAGTAATATTATTAAAGAGAGGTTACTAACTAAGAAGAAATAAGAACTTTAGAGGCTTTAGCTTATTAGAGTTATTATAGTAATATAATAGTATATTATACTCTTTTCTAAATATACTAGTAGGCTTAAAACTAGGCTTAGGCTTATTTATTTACTTTATAGTATATATCTACTTACCTTTATATATACCTAATTTATAAAGTTTATAATTAATAACTTTATTAATAAACTATTCTTCTTATATAATACTATCTTTATCTATAATTATAATAGAGACTAGATATAGTAGCTCTTAATCTAGGAGAGGTTAACTATTATTAGGACGTAATAGTTTTAAGTAGAAGACTAGAAAGATACTATTAGATAGTATTTAGGTAGGTAATTCTAATTTATAAGCTCTTCTATTATAAATTATACGCTTAACCTTATATAGTCCTACTTATCTATCTTTAAATTTCTTTAAAGGGTAAGTTATTATCTAGTTTACTATACTAACTTAGACTAAATTATTTACTTAGTAGAGAGGTATAGAATATTATTAAGTATTTACGTTAGCTAATTATTCCTACTAAGCTTAGTATATTTATTCTTTTAAGTATACTACAAAATCTTTATAAAAGGCTAGTATTTTATTAGCTTACGCTCTCTAATTTTTTATTATTACGCTAAGTTTTTTAGTATCTTCTTTACTAGGATAGATACTACTTTAAGGATAGTAACCTAAGTTAGTAAAGAATAGTATTATACCTATAGAGATATTAACTATATTATTAGCTTAAAACTTAGTAATATAAAGTAATTTAACTTAGTTATCTTACGCGAAGTTAATATATTAGCGTAAGTAAGTCTTAATTATTTAGTTAGCTTACTCTATTTAACTATTAGTTTCTAAGTAAAATAATATAGATATTTTAAGTTTTATCTAGAGCCTCTAGTAGAGATATTACTATAGCTTTAAAGTAAATAAAGTACTCTAGTCTAAAATAATATTAAGAGGTAAGCTATAGAGTTTAAATACTTATATAAAAATATAAGCAGCTTCTATAGAAGTGTAATCTTTAGTAGAGAAGAAATAGCGCTATTTAGTAAGCTAGTAGTAGATAACTATTAAATTTTAATAGGTATAGCTTAGGTATTTACTTAAGAGAAGGTCTTAAATAAAATCTACAGAAATATTACTTTAGTAGGCGTTTAGAATTAGAAGTAAGTATAAGAAGCTATACTATCTATCTCTTAGGCTTTTTATACGAGTGTAAGTAGTATATACGCTATAATATTACTTAATTAACTATACTATCTTTAGCTAATAGTAATAGTTATATATAAGATAGAATATAGTATAGAGTCCCTTATAGCTTACTAATTAATAATTATAATAGAGCTTAAAAATTTAGTATCTTAAGTAGGCGTCTAGTAGAATATAGAGGTAAGTGTAATTAATCTATAGGTATCTTTTAGCTCTAACCTCTAAACTACTAATATCTACTCTTAAAAAGTAATATCCTTTCTTCTTAAATAGCTTTAATAGTTTAGTTTAACCTCTATTAATAGTAGTAAACGTAGCTTTAGTAATATTATAATTAGTATAAGTATTATTTAATATTTCTTAAGTAGATCTAGCGTCTTCTTTATAAGATAAGATACTAGGTTATAATTTCCTTTTAACCTAGTTTTTATCTTCGTCTTCTAAGTTAGAGTCTACTTCTAGAGTATTATTTAGCGTATAAGAGAAGTAGAAACGTAATACCTTAATTTATTTAAAAGTAATCCTATCTAGCTTAGCCTCTTTATAAGTAAAAAGGGCGTAAATAGCTACTTTAATAGCTAGTTAGACGCCTAGTATAAAGACTCTAAGGCCTAAGATAATAGAAGATTATTTAGTAATATAGGGATTATTAGGTTTAATTAGAATGTCTTAAGGTTATTAGCTAAAAGTATTAGCTTCTTTATTTAGTTTACTAAGAGTATAAGTAATCTAAAAGTTAAACTATAAAAGAAAAAGTAACTAGTAGGTTTAGTAGTAGTTAAGCTTTTTAGTAGATATAAATATTTCTAAATTATAATAATTTATTACTACTAAGGTAGTATAGGAGCTACCTATAAGTTCTAGTTCTTATTCTTTAAAGGCGTAGATAATAGCTATTAACTCTAAGTTATAAATATTATAATTATATTTAACTAGTATGTATTTCTTAGAGAAGAAGGCGATAGGCCTAAGTAATCTATTATTATTTAGTTATTTTATAATACCCTTTATAGCCTAGGTAGAAGTATTAGTAAAGATATAAATTAGTTAAAAGAGGTTAAAATATTATAGAATAATATCTAGCTTAAAAGTAGCTTTAAGATTTTTAAAAGCTTTAACTTATTTAAGTCTAATCTTAAATAGTGTATAAGTAGTTACTTTATATAGCTTACTAGTTTTTAAAAGGTAGTTAATAATAGTAGCTTTAATAAGCTTTATAAAAAGTAAAGTAATCTCTAAGTAGCTAGAGATAAAGTATTAGTAAAATCTAGTATAGCTAAGGAATACTAGAACTTAGAGAGTAGTAGTTAGTATCTCCTATTCTTAAATTAAATAGACTTTTTTAGAGTCTATTTTAATACCCTTATTAGTAATAATTATATTTAGAAACTTAACTTAAGTCTAGTAGAATTCTAACTTCTTTAGATTAATAAAGAAGCTTTTATCGCGTAGGTAAGAGAGGATAGCTTTATTATATTATATATACTCTTTAAAGGTCTCTAAGAAGACTAATACGTTATTAAGATAGGCTATATAGAATTTATCTAGAAATTTATAGAGTGTGCTATTAATAGCTCTTTAAAACGTAGCTAGTGTATTATATAAATTAAATAGTATAACGTAGTATTAAAAAGTACTCTATTACGTAGAGAAAGTAGTAAGCTACTCTAATCTTTCTTTTATTTATATATAATAGAAAGCGTATATTATATTAAATTTTAAAAAGTAGTATATCTTATTTAAGTGTATAAGCGTTTCCCTAAAGAAGAGGATAGAGTAGTAGTCCTTAATAGTATCTTTATTTAGATCTTAGTAGTTAACGTAAACTTAGATACTACTATCTAGTTTAGTAATAATAAGGAGATTATTTAAGACTAGTAACTTATATTATTTAATAAAGCCTAACTTAGATATCTTTAAAATATACTTTTTAATTACTTCTTAATATTAGCTACTACGTAAGCAGAGCTTATAATTAGGAGGAGTAGCGCCTAGTTTTAACTTAATCTTATAGTTATATTCTAAATAAGCTAGGAGTTTAGAGGTAGCCTCTTTATTAAATATTAGAATCTTATAATAGTACTATTAGTAAATTTCTAGTAGAACTATCTCTTTAAAATTTACTTCTTCTAGTAGCTTAAGATATTTCTTAAAGTTATAATCTATAGTAGCTTAATAATTAATAGTAATAGAGTCTAGGTTAACTAGTACTAGCTTAGAAAGGTTACTATCTAGATTAAGCTTAATAAGGTATATTATATTAGCTACTTGTTTCGTAAAAAGTTAAATAGTGTAAAAAAATACTTTCTTAATATCTTTAGTATCTAATTCTAGCTTCTTATTAAGTAGTAAGTCTTTCTCTTTATAGAGCTTTAGCATCTCTAGTATATATAAGGCGCCTTTATAGGCTATAACTAAGGTAATATTCTTTTATATCTAGTAATACTATTTATAGTTAGTATAATTAAATATAAGCTATAACTTCTAATAGTTATAGTAAGGTTAGTAGTCTCTTTATTAGTAAAATTTAAGTACTAAATTAAACTTACTATAGGAGTTTACTACGTAAGCTCCTATATATTCTAGATAAGTATTAATATATATATAAAATTCTACCTAGTATATAATACTTTTAGTTAGCTATCTATTATAGCTTTTATATATAATTAGCTTTACTAGTAGAATTAGTTTTAATTTTAAGTATCTTAAAATAAAATTAGAGGAAATAAAGTTAGTATCTACGCTATTATTAGCTAGTATTCGTATAATATATAGAGTAGTAGCGCCTTTTCTAATAAATAATAGAAAAGTAAACTAGTTTTTAGAGTTAGAGCTAGTATATTAATTCTAAACTCTTTAGTGCTAGAAAGAAAGAGTCTTTTATATTTACGTTCTAATAGTATAAGTAGGCGTAAAAGTATCTTTTTAGAGCTTATTACTATCTCTAGATACTAGCTCTTTACCTAGAGGCGACTGTTTCTTAAGTCTAAATTTAAATCTTCTTCTTCTATACTAAAGGGGTTATATAGCCTATTAAGATTATCTTTATTTAAGGAATCTTTAATATAAGCTTAGAAGTTCTAGTTAGTAGTAGTAGGCTTTAATTTAGCTAGGTAATATTTAGTAATATAACTAGTCTAATTATAATTATAGTATTTATATATACTATAATCCTTAGTATTATCCTTAATTTTAATCTTAACTATAGAGGTTAACTTAGACTTTTAAGTAGGTATACTCTTAAGCTAATCTTAAGGCTTTATAGTAGACTACTTATTATTCTAGGCTAGCTAGCGCGTTAACGTCTACTAATTTAGGGAAGTCTATTAAGAGTTATATATAGATAGTAGTAAGTTCTATATATAATACTTAATATATTTAGTAGCTTTTACGTAGTCCTAGTTATCTTAATTAGTATACTAGTTCTTAATAGTTATAAATATATTATCTTTAGTATCTTTAGTATTAGAAAACTAATAAAATATAAAGTAGCTATTAATACACTTAGTAAGTAGTAAGTAAAAAAGCTTATTCTACTAAGTTAGTAAGTCTAGACGTAGAATTTAGGCGCACTTAGTAAATTTAATAGAGAATTCTACTTAGTAATCTAAGGCGCTCTATATATACTTATTAGGTATAAAGTACTAGAACTTAAGAGTCTATAGTGTATTATTAGCTATTCTCTATTTATTCTTATTACTATAATAGGTATATAAAGCGTATAAGTAATTAAAGAAGGTATTAAATTTATAACTTAAGCTATACGTATTTTTTAAAAAAGTATATAAGTTACTAGAGACTTAAATAAAGAGTATATTTATATAGGCTACTTTATTCTAGTAGTACTTACTATTTATTTAAAGAAATCTAAGTATCTTAGAGATAAATTCCTTAAGAGAGCTCTTAGCGCTAGAGAATATTAGAGTATAAACGCTGTAGTTCTCTTAAGAGAAAAAGCTATCTAGTATTTTATATTACTATTATATTTTAATAAGATAAAGTATTAAAGTAACTACTATCTTTCTAAAGAGTATATAAAGAGTATCTATAGTACTATTTATAGAGATAGTAAACTCTAAAAGTAATAGATTATTACGTAGGTTACTATAATCTAAAATCTTAAGTAGTTAATTTTAAGTAAGGCTCTAAAGTTCTTAAATAACTTATAAGCTTTATAACTATTACTAAGTGTCTTAATTAAGAATCTTCTACTCTTCTAATACTAAGTACTTAGCTTCTATCTCTTTATACTAAGTAACTACTTTCTTAGTAGCTTTTTTAAGTTTAGTATACTTATTTTAAAGAGTAGCGTGTTTAGTTTAAGCTATCTTAAGGTATTAGTAAATTATATCTTATTTCTTAAGTTAATCTTTAGATTAAAGCTTATATTTATTAGTAATAGATATCTAAGCTTATAAACTATTAGTTAGTACTATAGTAGTATATAGTATATTAGCTAGAGAAAGAATAGCTAGCTATAAGGCGAGATTAGGAATGTCTATAGAAATATCTTCGCCTTCTACTACTAGTAGCGTCTATAGTATAAACTATTTAAATATAGCTACTTAATTAAGAGTCTCCTAGCTAGGATAAGAAGAAAGTAGTATAGTAAATAGAGTTACTTAGGCTTTTACTAACTAATAGTAGCCGCGTCTTTATATATCTTATAGAATTTCTATATTAATTTAAGCTAAGTTAATCTTAAAACGTACTTAATCTTTATAAAGGGTTAGAGTTAATATAACTTACTAGAGTAGTAGTAAGTTATTTTATAGCTATAAGAGTATTTTAATTAAGGCTTTTAGCTAGTTAAGAGTTAGTTCTTCTAAGTCTTAGAGAGTAGCGTTTCCTATAGGCTTAGAGCTAAGTAGTATAATAGTTTAATTTCTTTTATTTTCTATATTACTTATAGAGATACTAAATAGTTTTATTTATATAGCGTTTTAAATTTTAGAGGCTATAAGTAGTAGAAATATAGAGAAGCTTAAAGTTCTTTAATAAGTCTAGAACTTACTAGAATAGCTAGAGCTTAAGCTTTTAGGCTTAGGCTTAGAGAGAGTAGCTATAGGCTTAATACTTATTAAATCGTAGATCTACTTTACTTCTTTACGCTCTTAGTACTATTTTTTTAATTCTATACCTTTAAGAACTAGCTTATTACTATTTTATTAATTACTACTATCTATAGTAGTAGTAGTAAGAAGGTAATTTATTAAATTTTTAAAAGAAGTTAAGGCTTAAAGTAAAGTTAAGTAAGTAATAAGTAAGTATAGAGATAAGCCTAAAGAGGTAAAGTAAATTTATAATAGGTAAGTACTTAGTAGAGTAAAATTTTTATAGGTGCTAAATAATATAATTTAGTAAGTAACGTTAGGGTCTAGAGATTAACTAGTAGTTTAGGTAGTAATTCTAAGTAAAGTAGTAAGCTTTTTTATAGGCGTATAGGGCTTCTAGTAGAGTAGTAACCTAAAATATAAGTAGTAAAGCTTCTTAAGTAGCTATTAAACTACTAGTAATAGTAAGGCTTACTTACTCTATAAGTAAGAGTAGAGACTAATTCTAGTAGAAACTTATAGATTAGCTACTAGACTTAATAAAGAGCTAATAACCTAAGTTTTCTTTTATATAATAACTAAGAGTAGGTAAGAACTACCTACTTTAATTAAGGCTATAAAGCCTATAATTATGCTAAAAAGCTAAGGTCTACTATTATATAAAGTAGACTTTACGTATAGGTAAGTAAAAGTTAAAAGTAGCTCTAGATTTAACTAAGTAGAGAATAGTAGATAAGGAGCTAGTAAAAGGCTAAGAGCTAGCTCCTTATATAAGAGAGAGAGAGAGCTTAGTAGGCTAGTATATATACTAAACTATAAGAGAATAGCGTAGGTACTAGTACGTACTAGCTCTAAAAAGCTAAGAGTAAAAGGAAGGTCTTTTACTCTCTTATATAGAAGTACTAGAGGTACTAAGTATAACGCTTAAATTTTATAGAAGATAAAGAAGGTAAAGTACTACTAGTTAGTTTATTAGGTATTATAGTATAGGACGTATAATGTTAAAAACTATAATATAAGCCCTCTTAAAGTATTACTAATAGTAATAATACTTAATAAGGCTACTTTATAGAGATTATAGCCTAGCGTAAGATATTAATAAGACTTATTTTTCTATAGCTGTAGCCTAAAATAAAGATTATTACCTAAAGTTATATTAAGAGAGAGAAGAGGTAAGAGAAGTTAAGTAAGTAGAAGAGATAGCTAAGTAGTATAGTAGATAAAGTAAGAGTCCTTATAGCTCTTAAGCTGTATATTAATATCTTAAAAAGTAATAGCTTATTTATCTCTTACTTTAAAGATCTTAGAGTACTCTATATCCTATACTAATATAATAATAGTCTTTAATACTAGTACTATTCTCTTTTACTTTATTATATAGAGCTAAAGCTAGTATATACTAAAGAAAGCTATAAGGTTCTTATTATATAGTATACTTATAGTAACGTATACTATTATTATAAAGAGGTAGTTAGTAGGTAGTAAGTAAAGTATAAAGTAGTAGAAGATAGAAGTATAAGAGAAAGAAGGTAGGAGTATATAGAAAGTAAGGTTTTACGTCTTATAGTAGATCTAGTAATAGATATTAATAGGCGTAAAGATAATAAATATTTAAGGAGGGCTATTAATAGTAAGCTAAGAATAGACGTATATATATAGCTTACTAAAGCAGTACTTCTAGATATAATTATAAACCTTACTAAGTAGATAAAAGAGTAGAGAGGCAGTCTAATCTAGGCTATATATTAAATATTAGTTTATAGTATACTAAAGTATACTTATAGTTATACTTACTCTTCTAATAGTAGTAGAAGACCTAGTTAATACTCTTAGGTATTAAAGATAGAGTTAAAAGTAGATATAATAGCGTTATAGTAGAGCGTTAATAAGGAGAGAAAGGTAGGATTATAAAGAGCTATATACTTATAGCTAGTAAGAGGCGTATAAGAGTCTATAAGATAAAGTAAAGATAAAAAGTTATAGTAATAAGTATAAGAGTAGATAGGCTACTAATAATAAGATAAGTAAGTAGAGAGGTTTTGCTATAAGATAAGAAAAGAAGAGTAAAACTAGTAATTTAAGCCTATATAGTATTATATAAACTTTATAAGCATCTTATTATAGTAAATTACTAGTAATTTACTATAATAGAATACTAATAATAGACTATAGGTATATAAGAGGTTTATAAGGTAAATATAGTATCTTTATATAGTATATACACTATAACTAAGATAGGAGAAGTAAAAGAGATAATACACTACTTAAATACTTTAGCCTTATTTCTTATATTCTAACCTTCCTAAAACGCTAGTAATACTTTATAATAAGATATAGACTTAATAGTAATAGTATATAACTAGTGTTTAGTAGCCTTAGAGCTTTATTTTAATATTTATTATCCTATCTTACTATTACTACGTCTAATGTATATATACTTACTTTATTAATATTACTACTACTACTACGTAAACCTTTACTCTTTACACTTAACTATATATATATATTATTAACTAAATTTTTATATAACGCTATAGCTCTTTCTATAGTTCTAGTTTACTTACGTAAAAGCTTTTTTAGTACGTTTAGTAGATAAGGTCTATTTAGCTATCTTAGCTAAGCTAGGAATAGCTAGTATATTAGGCTTTTAAGTCTAATTATTTCTAAAGCCTATATTATACTAAAATATAGCTAGATAAAGGAGATAGTAAGAGAGTAAGTTATTCTCTTTATACGTAACTATAACTAACTTATATAAGTTTTTAAGTCCTATAGTATTTATAGTATAGTATAGCCTAACTTTAATTATATACCTACTTATCTAGATCTTAGCTCTAGTATACTAGTCCTCTATATAAGAGTAGCTAGGCGATAATAATAATAACTTTAAAGTAGCTAGCCCTATAATATATAAGAGTAGTAAAGATAATAGAAGTATAATAGATAGAGTAATTCCTATACTATCTATATCTACTACAGCTAAGGTAGTAGCTATAATAGCTAAAGTAATTCTTACGCTAGTAGTAGCTAGAGTAGTTACGTAGCTTCTTACTCCTATAAACTTACTTACTAAAATTAGAGATTAGGACTAGCTCTTAGAGTTAGTAGAAACTAGTAGTATTACTACTCTTAGTAGTATAACTAATAAAAACCTTAGTACTATTTATACTAGTATTCTATATAGCTACGTCTATAACCTATAACTAATAAAGCGTAAGGTAGCTAAGTAGTAGTAAGCTTTAGTTCTAGACGTAATACGCTTCTATTAGAACTTCTTAGTTAAGATATATCTATCTTAGGACTTTCGTATTATCCTATAGTAGATTAGAAAGTAGTAGTATCTAAATAAGACGTAGTTCTTATAATAGAATAAGAATAGGTAGAGTAATACTAACTATATTATTTATATTATAAAGACTAATCTTAGTAAGGTTATAATAGGTAATAATAAGTATAGTAGATACTATTAGATAAATTTTAACTACTATAAGTATATTAACTCTTTAGCTATACTCTAAGTAGTTAAGTATAATAAGGCTAGCTTTAGCTTCTACGCTTAGTATTAGTTTAATAGTTATACCTATAACTAATTAACTATACTATATATATAGAGTTTAGCTAGTAGTATTAATATACTAAATACAGTCTAAGGCTCTTTATTCTAGCTAATACTAAGCTTATTATAGTAAAGTTTTATAAGTTAGGGGTTGTTTATACTATACTACTTTGTTATCTATTAACGTTGTTAATTATTAGCTCTTTTATATCTAAACTTAAAAAGATTAGTAATACTAAGAAGACTAGTAATACTAAAGGGATTAGTAATACTAAGAGTAGCAGTACTAAGAGGTTTAGTATAAGTACTATACTACTATCTTAGTAACTATTATCTTCTAAGTTAGCGTAATTACGCTTTAGCGTATAATATAGATTTTATTCTTTACTTAATATAGCTAAGTCTTTAAGCTTCTAATTACACTTTTAAGTTATCTAGCTTAACTATAGCAATTAGAAAATAGGCGTCTTAAGTAGTTAGCGTTAAGTAAGTTTATTAAAAAGCCCTATTAACTAAGCTTACTAGTAGTAACTCTTTAAGAGGGCTATACTATATAGTAAGCTAGTATAACTTATATAGCTACTAATATTAAAATAGCTATATAATAACTATAAACTATACTTTCTTCTTCTTCTTAATAGTATAAGTATTAGTAGATAGTACTTACTCCTCTAGCTTATAGATACTAATTATTAAAGAATAGATTAATTATCGCTTTTATAACTCCTCTTATACTAGTAGCTCTCTTTTCTACTTTATACTTTTATCTAACTATTTAGCTTTAAGTAGTAACTTTAGCTTTAGTAGTAGCTTTAATTTTACTAGTAATTTTAAGTCTTTATAGCTTAACGCTAGAGATAGTATAGTTATTAGTAAAACTTATATAGATAATATAGTAAAATCTACAGCTATAAAGTTTAACTAGAATACTTTTAGAGTCTCTAGTTTCGCGACTATATACTTCTATAACTTAGACTTAGATATAAGCTATAATATAGCTAGTACTACTACGTAGTCTATATCTTAGTTATTATTATAATCCTCTATATTAACTTCTAAACCTATATAGGCTACGTCTTCCTCTTCTACTTTATCCTCTTCTACTTTCTTTTCCTTCTCTTTTACCTTCTCTTCTACTTTCTCTTTTACTTCCTTTATACTATTTTTATTATTAAACTTATCTATAAGACTACTTAATAACTTATTACTAATAACTTAAAGTGTCTTTAAACTATAGCCTTATTTTATACGTAGTTTACCTACTATCTTACTTACTAAGAAGCGCTAGCGCTCTACGTCTCTAGTATAGAACTATAGTACTTATTTAGTATAATAGCTAGACTTAGCTAGTATAGTTAGGTCTTATCTTAGTATATAAGTATTAACTATAGATTAACTACTGTTAAAGTATAGTATAACTACTATCTCTACGTAACTTAGTAAAGCTCTACTAGTATATTCTAGCTAGATATATATAGTAGTATTATCTACTACTTTACTAATAAATATAGAACTATAATTATAGTATACTAGCTTAGGGCTAGTAAGAGGTAAGTTAGATATTATATATAGTGTTACTTAGCTAGATAAACTACTATACTATATAAGACTACTTAAGAGCTAGATAATAATACTAGATAGCTAGCTAATAGTACTACTCTCTACTATAAAAGGCGCTACGCTAAAGATGTACTTCCTATTCTAATTATAGGCGTAGTAGTAATATACCTTATTAAATACTCTTACCTACTTATTACTCTAGTAGTATCTACTATATAGCTTATAGAATTTCTTATATTATAGACTAATACTACGCTTCTTTACTAATATATAACTTTAACTTATTCTACTTTTATTTATATAGCTTAGCTTACTTATAGGCCTAGGTTACTATAATAAGATTACTTTATTCCTTATCTTATAATTAGTATAGTATTATTATTATTTATATATAGAGTATATAAGCTAGAGTAGCGCCTAATTCCTTATAAAGTAAAAAAGAAACTTATACTACTTTTTTTTAATAGTAAGTAAGTTATTTACTATCTTATTATAGTTAGCCTTCTTCTATATAATATTAGTACTATAGTTCTTAACTATAAGAAGGATATAATTTTATAATAGCTAGAGCTAGTCCTCTAGCTCTATAATATCTTTATCTATAAATAGCTTTTAATAGTAGCGTATATATATAGTAATATCTTTAACTATAATATCTTCTAGTATAGGTTTAGGTCTCTAGATTTAGCTAACTTAGCCTCTAATATATAATTTAGGCTATACACTAGTAGTAGATAAGAACTTAATATCTTTATAGACTTTATATACTACTTATAGGACAGCTTAACTTATAAAAGGACTATTTATTATAATTAAAGGTATATTATAAGGTATTTTTGCGATATACTAAGTATTAATAGTAAGGTTTAAAGTTAGAGTAGTATAAGTTTTATATAGCTTATAGCTAGCTATCTTAACTAGTTAAAGATAAGTAAAACTAGCGTATATAAGACTATATTATTAGATACATCCTATTATATAAAATCGCTAGCAATTTACTATAATAAGATACTTCTATAGATAATATACTTATAAGTTAGAGTATACTTTAAGTATATCTTTTACTAATTTTATAAAGAGGCCTATATAATACTAAGATTATACTTTATATACGCCTATAATAATTAGATATATACTTACTACTCCTAGTACTATATTTAAAATATAGCTAAATACTAGTAATTTACTATAATAAGATAGTAAAGAGAGTAAGATAGGTTTAGACTAGCAACTAAGCTAACTAAGATCTAAGCCTAAGGTTTACATAAGAGGCTTTCTACTACTATTAAGCTTAACTTTAATACTAAATAACGCTATAGTATAACTATATTAGCTTACTACCTCTTTATACTAGCTACTTTATTTTAAAAGTACTTTATATAGTACTATAGATAGTAGTTAGTAGTACTCTATAACTAAGAAGTCTATATACTTACTACTATTAACTTCTCTATTATAAGTAGCGTTATCTACCTTTAAGATACTACTTATAACTAGATATAAGCTCTAACTATATTAGTTAATATAGCGTATAAAGCTATAGTAGTAGATTACGCTTAAGATCTAGTCCTATATCTTAGTAAGTATACTACGTATATATAAGTAAATCTAATAATATAACCTTAATATAGCGTAGGCCTTAAAAGGATATAGTAGATAGTAAAAGAGTAAATTCTTAGACGTAAGATATATACGTCTCTTATTATAGCTAAATAAAGAGATAAACGCTAAACACTTATAGTAGTTAACTACTATAGTAACGTATAACTAGAAGATGCTTTTTATATTTAGTTTACTAGCGCTACTAGTTTTATATATACTTTATACGTAATTAAATATTAATTTAATATTATCTAGAGTAGGTAGCTTATAAAAGTATATAGTATTATATCTATACTTAGAGTTAAGAAAGAAGTAAGTAATATATATTACTACAGTCTTTATATCTATAAATATAGGGATAATAGCTATAGAATATAAATAGGATCTAGCTAAGAGAGTAATAGTATAATAAGGTACTAGAGTACTATAATAGTGCTCTACTATAGTATAATAAGGCTCTAGAGCTCTATAATTAGGTACTAAACTACTATAATAGCGTAAAGTAAGTAGTATTATATAATATAGTAGACGAAGAATAATAAAAAGAGTAAACGTATAAAAAGACGTATACTATCCTAATAAGTATAGATATATAAGTTAGTTTAATATAACGTCTATATATAAGAGAGATATAGAAGGTAGTATATACTAAAACTAGCTTTACTAAATACAGTTTTAGATCTACTAGATAAACTAGCCTAACTAGATACTATACCTACTCTAGGCTTAAGAAGGCGTCTATCTACTTATTACTACCTATTTATTCTACCTCTTATATTACTTACTATCTCTTTCTTTTATCTAGTTACTTTATAGAATTAAAAGAGCGCTTCTATAGATACAGCGTATACTTATACTTAAGATCTTATTATATTATATTATAATATACGTTTATATACTATATAGTAAAAGTAATTAAGACTTAGTAGCTTAGAAGTCTAAGTAAAGAAGATATTATAAAGGTAATAGGCGCAGCTATACTAGACGTTAATAATACTATAAGTAATAAAGATATAATATCTAGTACTCCTATATAGTAGCTCCTACTTATAAATAAAAATAAATATCTACTCTATTTTAAATAAGAAGAAGATATAGTGTATAATATATATAATATTAATAACTAGTTAAGTAAGTTAGATAGCGTATTTAACGTATTTAGTAGAGAAGACTAAAGTACCTATAATAAACCTAAGTATAGCTATATAGACTATAAAGCTAACTAATATAAGGTACTTAACTTAAATAATAAGAAGCGTCTACTTAAATACCTTAAACTCTACTATCTTTATTACTATATTAGTTAAGGAGTATAGATAATACTTTAAGAAGTAATAAGTATACATTTTAACGTCTAACTACGCTATAGTAATATATATAGTAATATAATATATAAGGTTATATAAGTACTATCTATTAAATATAATAAGTATAGTAATAGTTATATAGTATTTATAGGAGAATATATAGCTAAATAATAGTATAACTTCTACTCTAAGAGCTAATATAAGAAGAAAGTAAAGGCTTTAAATCTAGATAAGCCTAACGCCTAGTTTAACTATATACCTATCGCCCCTTAACTTATTTAATAATACTATAACTTAATCTAAGTACTTAAGTTATAGTCCTACTATAGTGCCTTTACTAATAACTTAGTAGGCGTACCTACTATTTTATCTAACTAGATAGGCAGCTATATATACTACTAACTATAATAAGATAGGTTTCTTTATAAGAGCTGTAAAGTAGTATACTAGCTATTACTTAATAAGATTATACTTATAAATAAGCGCGTTAATAAGAATAGGTATAAGGTAATAGTTATATTTATATACCTACTAAATATTTAACTATACTCTTATTTTACGAAGGTAAACACGCTACTTAGCCTAGTTATATTAGGTAGTTACTATAATAAGTATCTAGATACGTTCCTATAGCCGCTAGTATAAGAATTTAAGATAATATTAAAATAAGGAGTTACTATAGTAGATAGAAGTAGGTATAGTAGTACTAATTTTAACTTTTAATTATATCTTATACTTATAACTAGAGATAGTTAAGTAGTAGTAAAAGCTATAAGTATAAAAGAGCCTAGTAATATAAAATACCTATACTAAGCGTATAAGATTAAAGCTACTTAAGACCTATAAACTAGCTATTATTACGTACTATATAGGTTATATAGCTTTAAATTACTACTAATATATAGAGATCTCGCTAATAAGATTAACTAGTAGCCTAATATTAATAATAGGAATAAAGGTATTACGCGCTATAGTTATCTCTAAGATATATATATACTATACTAGCCTAAGAGCTTCTTAGTTAATACTATATACGCTATTATACTTAATATAACTAGTAAGCTATTTTATATACTATAGAGTATTAAATAGGACTCTATTAGTAAGCTTAAGTAAGGTAAAAATACCTAAACTAGATAGTAAAAAGATACTAGTAATTACTATATCTTATATATAGATAAAGAGCGCATTAATAAAGCGCTATAGAGGTCTAAGAAAACTATACTTATATATATTAACCTACTAGTAAGAGCTATTAGTACTTAATATATAAACTTTAAGATAGCTAAGTAGAAAGCTTTACTACTAGTATATAGTCTAGCCTTTCTTATAGGCGCTATCTTATAGGTATACTATAATAACTTTAAAGACTTTAGTAACTTATACTCTTTACTTCTAAATAGGTTAGTATAGCCTATAGATATTAAATATATTAATATACTTTTATATTAGTTTATATAGATATATAAGTAGCTATACTATACCTAATTCTACGACCTAGATAAAGGTATAGATAACCTTCTACGTATATAAGCTTATATACTATAGCTATACTTACTACTCTACTTAGCTATTAACGTTACTAACTAAAGACTAGCCTTAATCTTTATATAATAGCTACTAGAAAGCTACCTAAGCTATATTAAAAGTGAAGTAAATAGCTTATTAAATATAATACTAAACTTAATAAATAGCGCTATAAATAAAGAGTAATATATAATAACTAAACTCTGCCTAGATTAATATATAATAATTAACTAACTACGCTAGGATAAGCTTTACTAGCTATACTCTAAATAAGAGATATATATATAGCTAGATATAAGTATATAAAGGAACTTTATTAAGAATATTATAGTAAAGAAAGTATATACCTAAGTTAACGTAGACGATCTACTAGTAGAAGTCTTTAGTAGTATTAAATTACTATCTAGCGCAATTATTATTATAGAGGTATTCTAATAGTAGACTAAAAATAATTATAATAACTCCTATATCGCCTTCTACTATAATAAATAAATATTACTACTATACTTTAGCTACGTTAAGTACTTTACTTATATTTAAAGAAATTAATATACTATATAGCTATAGGATTTAGCGTTTATTAAGAGTATTAATTATAAGCGTAAGAATAGGATTATAATAGTTATAAGTAGTAAAGTATATAGCTACTAGATTATTACTAACTATATTATTAGTCTAGTTAAGATTATATTAATTAATATTAAAGTAAAGAAGAGGATTATTACTAAATAACGTATTATTAAGAAAGACAGCGTATATAATAAGCTTTACTAGCTATACTAATAAAAGATATAAGCTCTTTTTAGATATCCTATATATTATACTAATAGTTATATAGGTAGTAAGTAGTTTTACTTACATCCTATTATAGTAAATTACTAGTAATCTACTATAATAAGATACTAAGCCTACTATTACTAACTAAAGTATAGTCTAGTATAGTAGAAAGTTTAAAATACGTTTAATAAGTATAGCGTAAAAGTAGTAGTATAAAAGTATAGGTAGCGCTATATCTTATTATAGTAGATTACTAGTAATTTATAGTAATAAGATAAAGTAGCTACTTATACCTCTTATATTTTATTATAGTAGATTACTAGTAATCTACTATAATAAGATATAGTAGATTACTAGTAATCTACTATAATAAGATATAGTAGATTATTAGTAATCTACTATAATAAGATATAGTAGATTACTAGTAATCTACTATAATAAGATATAGTAGATTACTAGTAATCTACTATAATAAGATATAGTAGCGTGTAAGGGGGATAAAAAAGTACTATAGTATATATAGTCTACTACTAGCTTATATCTTATTATATAAAATTACTAGTAATTTTATATAATAAGATATAAGTAGTAGAATAAATATATATTTTAGTTATATAATATATTAATTTACGTATACTATACTATAGCTAGCTACTTCTATATATAGATATTTAGTACTATATAAAGATAGTTTATAAGTACTATATAAAGGTAGTTTAACTACTCTTTATAAAGCTAGAAAACTAGCTTATATTAGACTATAAATACTAGCTTAATTTTACTATTTACTAGTTTAATATAAAGTAGTTTTCTACCTTATTTAAGACTAGATAGGAACTCTTAAATAGACTAGTTTTACTAGTCTAATATAGGGCGGCTACCGTCTATAGGGAAGGTAGTTGCAGAAGCTAACGCTGATCGCCAAAAACTTCTCTAAAAACTTCTAGACAAGCACAAAGAAGAGCGCGACGCCTAAGCTAAAGAGCTTGCAGGAGCTAAAGCTAAGATTGATAAGTTGGACAAGGAGCTCGCAAAAGCTAACGCAAATCACCAGAAGCTTGTAGCTGAGCTCGCAAAAGCTAAAGCTGATTTTTAAAAGCTTGTAGCTGAAGTTCAAACTTTGGACGACGCTTTGATGCGTAAGTCCAAACAGCCTAATGTGCAGCTTGCAGTAGGTAACGCGCGTGCTCTGAGTCTGTCTGGTGTGTGTGGGGTCGCTGCTGTATCGCCTGTAGACCCGGCACCCACACCTCAATTCACTCTGGGTCTGTCTGGTGTGAGCGGGGTCGCTGCTGTATCGCCTGTAGAGCCGTGGACGATTGAAGATGACACAGAAGTCGATAGTCGCGAACCGGCACCCACAGCTCAGTCCAGTGCCGACGCTGCGACTCCAGCCGACCAAGCCGAACAGAACACCAAGTCGTGGCGACCCAGCACCCTGCCACCCACAGCTCAGTCCAGTGCTGACGCTGCGACTACAGCTGACCAAGCTGAACAGCACACCGATTGGGCATCATGGCGTTTGACTTCGAACTATGCACGGTTCGTAGCGGAGCATGGATTACGCTGATCGATTTATGTTTATGTATATCTTGTTCGACATCAGACTTCACAGCCTTCCCTGTACTGCTTTCTCTGTATCGACGTGTTAAACCCGTAGCTACAAAACCGCCGCAATATGGAGGATCTCCCACCACCGCTCTTACTCTCTTATTCACCAAAGTATCACGGCTGCCGGACGATCTCATCCTCCAAGTCCATTATCATTACAGGTTGAATCTCGTCCTCAAAGGCTCGCCCGACTGTATGGTCTTTTCGGGCTCACTTCTGGTTCGAGTTGTGCGCGTCCTGAACGATGAAGCGTGCGAAATGTTGATCCAGCGAGTGTGCACGCGCGTTGCCCGATCATTTACTAGTTCCTCAGCTGTTACGATGCCGACCTCCACAAATTACGCCCCTCCAACTCATCGCCGCAGGTATTGCGCTTCTCTCCCGCCATCATCATACAGGTAGCTTTGGCAGACTCCGAATCCGTCTTGGGGAAGCGCTCCCGCACCGCTAAAGATGATGAAGGTGCCATCCGCCGCTGCCTGGGTACTGTAAGTGTCAAGTTCCGCAAGCTCCCTCGTCTCAGGCTCACCTTCTTCGACATGCACCTTAACCGCAACTCTGAGTAGCGCCAGCGAACATGGCGGAGGATCACAGTAAGGCTTCTCAGCTCGCCTGCTATGGGCCATCATCTACGAAAGACAGCAGGTACATCTCCACCCAACTTCCCGCAAC
>Ga0210040_10000600_pt1 | contig 59722 bp, 47 predicted proteins | sample CryGeyCG12114_NA_FD_185462 | JGI IMG/M metagenome (GOLD analysis project Ga0210040, IMG submission 185462) | Groundwater microbial communities from aquifer - Crystal Geyser CG19_WC_8/21/14_NA (SPAdes) (version 2) | ecosystem: Environmental > Aquatic > Deep subsurface > Groundwater | place: USA...
CTGCCGTACCACCCGGCCGGCTGCTCGCCGCCGTGCGCGCCCGCCTCGTCCGGACCGGCCGCCGGGGCTCCGCCGGGGACGGGGGCGTCCCGGCCCGCGACCGGGTCCGAGGGCCAGGGGCTGCTCTGCGGGCGCTGCCACGACGACGCGCTGCCGCCGCCCGCCGGCCGGCCCTCGTAGCGCGGGGCGGCGGCGCCGGGGGACGCGTCGGTCCGGCCGTAGAGGTCGCGGCCGTAGGCGTCCCGCGGGCGGAGGTCCCCGGTGTCGCCGGTCTGGGGCTGGATGGGGTGGGTCACGTGGTCCTCCTGCGGCGGTGCGAGGCCCGGAGCAGGACGCACCCGGGCGATGAACCCAGTCAAGACCTGTCGGATGCGCGCACCCCGGGCACGACCTGGATGTTTCCTATGAGGGACGGCCCGGAGGATCTCGTCGGACAGCGCCGCGTCCTGCGCGGCCCGGGCGAGCGTGACGGCGCCCACGAGCTGCGCCAGCTCGACCAGGGGCCCGCTGCCGGCTGCCGGGCGTGTGCCCTGGTCGAGGGCCTCGAGGAGGTCGGACCCGGCGCCGGTGCAGGCGTGCAGGCGTGCAGGAAGTCGGGGTCGTGCGAGCGGGCGGCGCCGGTCGAGCGCATCGAGCTGCACAGCCGGGCCCTGGGGCTCGACGAGCGGTGGTGGTACGTCGAGCAGACCTCCACCTCCGGGTGGCAGGTCTGCGCCCACGCCGTCGTGCGGGTGCGCTTCCTCGAGCGGGGAGGCGGGTCGCTCGCGCGGGCCGGTCCGCCGACGGCGCCCGCCCACGGGCCCGCTGCGCCCCCCGACGACCGGCGCGCGCCGCCCCGGTCGGCCGGCGGCGGACCCGTCAGCCGGCGCCGCCCCGGGCGCGGTCGGGCGCGGGGCCGGCGTCGGAGGCGGGGCCGTCGTCGTCCGGGAGGTCGTCGGCGGGCAGGTCGTCGGCCGGCAGGTCGTCGGCCGGCAGGGCGACCTCGACCGTCGCGCCCCCGCCGGGCGTCGGCACGACCCGCACCGCTCCGCCGTGGGCGCGCACCAGCGCGGCGACGATGGCGAGCCCGAGCCCGCTGCCGCCCCCGCTGCCGCGCGTGCGCGAGGAGTCCGCGCGGTAGAAGCGCTCGAAGACCCGCTCGGCCTCCTCGGGGGGGACGCCGGCGCCGTGGTCGACCACCTGCCACGTGGCCCAGGACCCGCCCTCGTGCTGGCGCACGCCGACGCCGATCTCCAGCGGCGTGCCCGCCGGGGTGTGGCGGACGGCGTTGCCCACGAGGTTGGTGAGCACCTGGCGCAGGCGGGCGTCGTCGCCGGTGACGGGCGCGGGCGCGGGCGCGGGCGAGTCGTCGAGCCCGGTCAGCCGGACGACGCGGTCGGGGGCCAGCGCGCCCAGGTCGTGGACGGCGTCGCCGGCGATGACCAGGAGGTCCACGGGGTCGCGGCGCAGCGGCCGCTGCTCGTCCAGGCGGGTCAGGGCGAGCAGGTCCTCGACGAGCGCGCCCAGCCGGGCCGCCTCCGTCTCCACCCGGCTGAAGGCGGCCGTCACGTCGGCGGGCTCGCGCACGGCGCCCTGCCGGTGCAGCTCGGCGAACCCGCGGATGGCCGCCAGCGGCGTGCGCAGCTCGTGGCTGGCGTCGGCGACGAAGCGCCGCATCCGCGCCTCGCTGGCCTCGCGCGCCGCCAGCGAGGTCTCGATCCGCTCCAGCATGGCGTTCACCGCCCCGCCCAGGCGCCCCACCTCCGTGCCCGGCCACGCGTCCGGCACCCGGCGGCTGACGTCGCCGGCCCCGTAGGCGACGGCGACGGCCTCGACCTCCCGGAGCGGGCGCAGCGAGCGCCGGACCGCGACGCGCCCGGCGAGCGCCGCGGCGACGAGGACGGCGAGCGCGACGAGCCAGAACAGGGCGCGGACGCGGTCCTCGGCGGTGTCGACGCTCTCCAGCGGGTAGGCGATGGACAGGACCGCCTCCTGCGCGGACGCCTGGTAGATGACGGGCACGGAGACGACGCGCCAGTCGCTGCCGTCCTCGCTGCGGGCGCTGAACGGCTCGCCCTCGCGCTCGCGCGCCTCCTCGACGCCGACCCCGCCGAGGTCCGGGAGGTCCTCGACGGGGTCGGTCAGGACCTCCAGGCGCTGCCCCGCGTCGTTCGTGAGGAAGACGGCGTAGTCGGTGGGGACGGAGGAGCGCTGGCCCGAGCGCTGCCGCTCCACGAGGAGGTTGACGTCGCGCTCCGTGGCGCTCTGCGCCTGCAGCTGGTCGTCGACGTTGTCGACGAGCACCGCGTGGAGCAGCGACGTCGTCGCGACGCCGGTCACGAGCAGCGCCAGCAGCAGCAGCCCCGCGACCAGGACGACGAGCTTCGTGCTCAGGGGCACCTGGTCGACCCACCGGGACGCCGGCAGCCGGCTGCGCGTCCCGTCCTCGTGCGTCTGCGGCGGCTCGGCCGGCAGCCGTCGGCGCAGCGGCTCGGGCAGGCGGCGGGTGAGCCGGGCGTAGCGGGTGGGGCTCACGCCGCCTCTGGGGGGAGGCGGAGCACGTAGCCGACGCCCCGCCGGGTGTGGATGAGCGGGTGCACCGGCTGCCCGTCGAGGCCCGTGCCGGTGTCGACCTTCCGGCGCAGGTAGGAGATGTAGGACTCGACGATCCCGGCCTCGCCGTTGAAGTCGTAGTTCCACACGTGGTCGAGGATCTGCGCCTTGGACAGCACCCGGTTGGGGTTGAGCATGAGGTAGCGCAGCAGCTTGAACTCGGTGGGGGAGAGCTCGACGTCGCGGCCCCCGCGGCGCACCTCGTGGCTGTCCTCGTCCATCTCCAGGTCGGCGAAGACGAGGTGGCCCGGCGCCGACGTCGCCCCTCCGCCCGTGCGCCGCAGGATGGCGCGGATGCGGGCGACGACCTCCTCCAGGCTGAACGGCTTGGTGACGTAGTCGTCGCCGCCGACGGTCAGGCCCTGCACGCGGTCGGCGAGGTCGTCCTTCGCCGTGAGGAAGAGCACCGGGGTGTCGCGCCCGCGCTCGCGCAGCCGGCGGGTGACGGTGAAGCCGTCGAGGTCGGGCATCATCACGTCGAGGACGAGGAGGTCCGGGCGCACGCGCTCGGCCTGTCGCAGCGCCTCGTGCCCGTCCCCGGCCGTGTGCACCTCGAAGCCCGCGAAGCGCAGCGAGGTGGACAGCAGCTCGCGGATGTTCGGCTCGTCGTCGACGACCAGGAGTCGCGCCTCCGCCGGTGCTGTGCTCATGGCGGCAGTGTGCTCGCCCGGCCTGGCGAGCGCCTGCCCCCGACCTGGGAGCCCGCTGGACGTCGCCTGTTCGGCCCTGGTGCCACGGCGGCGTGCGGGGGTGCGCACGGCGGCGCCGACGGCGAGGGTGGACCGCGACCCGTCCCCCGTCCCGGAGGCACTCCCATGGCGAAGCCCACCGTCGGCGACCACCTCGTCTCGCGCCTGGCCACGTGGGGCGCCCGGCGCTACTACGGCTACACCGGCGACGGCATCGGCGGGGTGATGTCCGCGCTGGACCGGGCGGCGCAGCAGGGCCGGGCCCAGTTCGTCCAGGTCCGGCACGAGGAGACCGCCGGCTTCGCGGCCTGCGCCGACGTCAAGTACGGCGGCAGCGACCTCGGCGTCGTGGCCGTGACGTCGGGTCCGGGCGCCATCCACGTCCTCAACGGCCTCTACGACGCGAAGATGGACCACATCCCCGTGGTCGCGCTGCTGGGGCACACCGCCACCCCGGCGCTGGGGACGCAGTACTACCAGGAGGTGGACCTCGCCAACCTGGTCAAGGACGTCGCCGGCGCCTACGTCTTCACCGTGACCGACCCCTCCCAGGTGCAGCACGCCGTGGACCACGCGGCGCGCACGGCGCTGGCCCACCGGACGGTGACGGCGCTGATCCTGCCGAGCGACGTCCAGGACGCCGACGCCGTCGAGGACCCCCCGTACGCCCACGGCTACGTGCACACCTCCGCCGTGCCGAGCAGCCCCGTCGGGACGCCGCCGCAGGAGAGCCTGCGCGCCGCGGCCGAGGTGCTGCGGGCGGGGAAGAAGGTGGCGGTCCTGGCCGGCGTCGGCGCCGCGGGGGCGCGCGAGGAGCTCACCGCCGTGGCCGACCGCCTGGGCGCCGGCGTCGCCAAGGCCCTGCTCGGCAAGACGGTGCTCGACGACGACCTCGACTGGGTCACCGGCGCCATCGGGCTGCTGGGGACGCGGCCGTCGTGGGAGCTCATGGACGGCTGCGACACGCTGCTCGTCGTCGGCTCGACGATGCCCTACAGCGAGTACTACCCGAAGCCGGGCGGGGCGCGGGCGGTCCAGATCGACGTCGACGGCGCGCGCTGCGGCCTGCGCTACCCGACGGAGGTCAACCTCGTCGGCGACGCGGCGCTCACCCTCTCGGCCCTGCTGCCGATGCTCGAGGAGGACGGCGGTGCTCAGCCGGACCCGTCCTGGCGCCAGGACATCGCGCGGTGGAACCGCGAGTGGGACGCCTGGAGCCACGAGAGCGCCACGGCGAAGGCCGAGCCGCTGAACCCGCAGCTGGTCGTGCGCGGGCTGTCCGACCGCCTGCCGGACGACGTGATGGTGGCCGCCGACTGCGGCACGGCGACGGCCTGGTTCGCCCGCGACCTGCAGATGCGCCCCGGGATGCTCGCCTCGCTCTCGGGCACGCTGCTGTCCATGGGCGGCGGGATGCCGTACGCCATCGCCGCCAAGGAGGCCCACCCCGACCGACCGGTGCTCGCGCTGCTCGGGGACGGCGCCATGCAGATGAACGGCGTCAACGAGCTCATCACCGTCGCGCACCGCTGGCGCGGCTGGGCCGACCCCCGGTTCGTCGTCCTCGTGCTCAACAACACGGACCTGGCCTTCGTCACCTGGGAGATGAGGGCGCAGCTCGGCGAGGTGCCCTACGCGCAGGCCCAGCGCCTGCCCGACGTGCCCTACGCGGGCTGGGCCGAGCTCCTGGGCCTCGCCGGGCGCAGGCTCGACGGCCCTGAGCAGGTGGAGGCGGCCCTGGACGCGGCGTGGGCGTCGGACCGGCCGTTCGTCCTCGACGCGGTCGTCGACAAGGACGTGCCGATGATCCCGCCGCACCCCAGCCAGGAGCAGGCCTGGAACACCCTCAAGAGCCAGCTCAAGGGCGACCCCGCCGCCGCGGGCGTCCTGCGCCAGGGACTGCGGCAGTCCGTCGGCGCCGCCGGGCGGGCTGTCGCAGGGCGGCTGCGGGGGGACTGAGGGCCGGGCGGGCCCGCCCCGGGCTGCCCGGCGCTGCTCAGCGCTCGAGCACGAGCTCGACGGACACCTCGCCGGGAGCCTCGAGCACGAAGGACGCCCCGGCGTCTCCCGCCGTGGCGCGGTAGTCCCCGAGGTGGCCGCGCACGCGCACCCGCCCGAGCTCGTCGGTGCGCAGCGTCGTGGGCGCCAGCCACCACTGGCCCTTGACCAGCCCGCGGAGCGCGTCGTAGGCGGGCTTCGGCGTGCCGTCGGCCCGCACGAGGCCGACCGGCGCGCCGAGCCAGGCGCCCGCGTCGGTCAGGCCCCAGTAGGTGATGGCCTCCACCGCGGGGTGCGAGGCGAGCGTGCGGTAGTGCCGCACCACCTCGTCGGCCTGCCGCTGCTCGCCCTCGGGGGTCGACGGCCAGGACTCGACCCGGTAGTCGTTCAGGTCCTCGATCTCGGGGGGCATCAGGTCACCGGAGAGCAGGGTGCTCTCGGTCATGTGGATCGGGAGGCCGAAGCGCGAGAAGCGCTCGAGGACCTCCAGCGTCCTCTCCTCGCCCCAGTACCCCTGGTGCATGTGGCTCTGCAGGCCCAGGGCGTCGACCTCGATCCCCGCCTCGAGCACACCCTCGACCAGGCACTCGTACGCGGTGGACATGTCGAAGTCGTTGAGGAGCAGGGTGGCGCCCGGGTTCGCCGCGCGGGCCTCCTCGAAGGCCATCCGGACGGTGGCGATGCGGCCCCGCTCGCGGCAGAGGCGGGTGATCCCGTTCCTGCGCTCCTCGTTGGCGAACACCGGCATGATCACCACCTCGTTGATGGCGTCCCAGACGTCCACCACGCCGGCGAAGTCGCCGACCTCGCGCCGGATGCGGGCGCGCTGGGCGGCCTCGACCTCGTCCGTCGGCAGGTCGCGCAGCCAGTCCGCGGTGACGGTGTGCCACACCAGCGGGTGCCCCTTGACCCGGACCCCCTGCTCGGCGAACCACCGGGCCGTGCGCAGCAGCCGGGCGGTGTCCGGCTTCCCGCGCTCGGGCTCGAAGCCGCCCCAGTAGAAGGGCAGCGTCGCGGTGTTGTAGACGTCCACGTACAGCGCCGCCAGCCGCTGGGCGAGGTCGGGCGGGGCTCCGCCGAACCGGCTGTCCGGGTCCGCCTCGACCTCCCCGTTGGCGTGCCCCACGAAGTCGAAGCCGATGTTGCCGAGGGCGAGGGCGTGCCGGGTCTGCTCGACGACCACGTCGACGCCGGCCAGCGGCGCGCCGTCGGGGCCGCGCACCTCGAGCGTCGCGTCCGCGGTGCGGTGGGCCAGCTGCGGGTCGGGGGCGGGGGAGCGGTGTGCGACGGGCACGGCGGGTCCTCTCGGGGTGGGCGGCGTGCGCAGGGCCGTGCGCGGGAGCGGGGCTACAGCGCGCGGGTGGACCCGCGCACGACGAGCTCGGTGGGCAGGCGGACGTGCGTGCCGCTGTCCGGGGCGGTCCCCGGGGCGCCGTTCACCAGCTGGACGAGCAGCCGCACGGCGGCCGAGCCCATCGCCTGCATGGGCTGGCCCACCGTCGTCAGCGGCGGCTCGACCAGTGCGGACTCGGGGACGTTGTCGAAGCCGACCACGGACAGGTCGCCCGGGACCGACAGGCCCATCTCGCGCGCCACGTCCATGGTGGCGATCGCGGAGAGGTCGTTGGCGGCGAAGACCGCGGTCGGCGGCTCGGACCGCCCCAGCACCTCGCGGGCCGGACCCGTGGCGATCTGGGGGCGGTAGCCGCCGACCCGCACCAGGTCCGGGTCGACCGGCGCGCCGGCGGCCGCCATGGCCGTGCGGAAGCCCTGCTCGCGGAGCCGGGAGGACTCCAGGCCGGGGCGCCCGCCGAGGAAGGCGATGCGGCGGTGCCCCAGCCCGAGCAGGTGCTCGGTGGCGAGGACCGCGCCGCTCAGGTTGTCGGCGTCGACGGTGGGCAGGTCGCTCGGGCCGGCGTGCGGGTCGATGGCGACGACGGGCACGGCGCCGGCGGCCCCGACGACGGTCGGGGTCACGAGGATGGCGCCGTCGATGAGCGTCCCGCCCAGGCGCGAGAGGGACCGGCGCTCCCAGCCGGCGTCCTCGTCGGCGCGACCGCCGCCGGAGTAGGCCAGCAGCTCGTACCCCGTGCTGCTGATGGCCTGGGCGGTGCCCTTGAGGATCTCGGTGCTGAAGGGCTCGAACTCGGCCACGAGGATGCCGAGCACGTTCGTCCGGTGGCTGCGCAGGCTGCGTGCGACCAGGCTCGTCTCGTAGCCCACCTCGTCGATGACGCCCCGGACGCGCTCCATCGTCTGGGGCGCGACGCCGTACCGGCCGTTGACGACCTTGGAGACGGTCGCCACCGAGACGCCCGCCAGGCGGGCGACGTCGGTGATGGTCACGCGCTGGAGGCCTGCGGGCGTCGTCGCGCGCTGGCGGAGCTCTGTCACGGCAGGACCATATCGCCTACGAAACCGTTATCGAAAACGTTTGACACGTGGTTCGCGGCGCAGGCATGCTCGCTGCGCTCTCCACCGTCAACGACGACAAGGACACCCCACCCATGGCGAGGAACCGAGCTCTCACAGCCGTCGCGATCCTGGCGGCGGCGTCCGCGCTGACCGCCTGCGGCGGCAGCGACTCCGGCGGGGGCGACTCCGACTCCGACGGCACCCTGACCTGGTGGCACAACTCGAACAGCGACCCCGGCAAGGCCTACTACGAGCAGGTCGCCGCGGACTTCGAGGAGGCCAACCCGGGCACGACGATCGAGATCAGCGCCCTGGCGCACGAGGACATGCTGACGCGCCTCGACGCCGCCTTCCAGACCGGTGACACGCCGGACGTCTACATGGAGCGCGGGGGCGGCGAGCTCGCCGACCACGTCGAGGCGGGCCTGACGATGGACCTCTCCGAGCCCGCGGCCGACACGATCGAGGAGCTCGGCGGCTCGGTGAACGGCTGGCAGGTCGACGGCGCCACCTACGCGCTGCCGTTCTCGGTCGGCGTCGTGGGCTTCTGGTACAACACCGACCTCTTCGCGCAGGCCGGCATCACCGAGCCCCCCGCGACCATGGAGGACCTGGACGCCGCGGTCCAGGCGCTCAAGGACGCCGGCATCCAGCCGATCTCCGTGGGCGCCGGCGACAAGTGGCCCGCCGCGCACTACTGGTACTACACCGCGCTGCGCGAGTGCGGCCAGGACGTCCTCGAGGACGCGGTGACCTCCCTCGACTTCTCCGACCCGTGCTTCGTCACGGCCGGCGAGGACCTGGAGGGGCTCATCGCCACCGAGCCGTTCAACGAGGGCTTCCTCGCGACGCCCGCGCAGGAGGGCCCCGCCAGCGCCTCTGGCCTGCTCGCGACCGAGCAGGTGGCCATGGAGCTCGCCGGCCACTGGGAGCCCGGCGTCATGCAGGGCCTCACCGAGGGCGGCGAGGGCCTCGGCGAGAAGACGGGGTGGTTCCCCTTCCCGTCCGTCGAGGGCGGCCAGGGCGACCCGGACGCCGCGCTCGGGGGCGGGGACGCGTGGGCCTGCGCGGCCGACGCCCCGCCGGTGTGCGTCGACTTCGTCCAGTACCTGCTGAGCGACGAGGTCCAGCAGGGCTTCGCCGAGCGCGACATGGGCCTGCCGACGAACCCGGCGGCCAACGACTCGGTGTCGGACCCGGCGCTCGCCGACCTCATCGCCTACCGCGACAGCGCGCCGTACGTGCAGCTGTACTTCGACACGGCGTTCGGCGAGAACGTCGGCGGTGCGATGAACGACGAGATCGCGCTGCTGTTCGCCGGCCAGGCGACGCCGCAGGACGTCGTCGACGCGACGCAGGCCGCGGCCGGCAACGCCTGATCCGGTGGCAGACGACGTGACAGCACGCACGACGGGCGCGGACGTCGCTGCCACCGCTCGCGCCACCTCGGGTGCCGCCGACCGGGACACCCGGTCGGCGGCACCCGCGCGACGGAGCGCGTCGGGGGGCGGGCGCCGGCTCTCCTCAGGAGCGCGCAAGCGCCTGGAGATCGCCTTCTTCACGGCACCGGCCCTGGTCCTGCTCGCCCTCTTCGTGGTGGTGCCGGTCCTGCAGGCCGTGCGCTACTCGGTGTTCGACTGGAACGGCCTGGGCCCCCTGGACGACTTCGTCGGCCTCGACAACTACGCGAGGGCCCTGCGGGACACCGTCTTCACCGGCGCGGTGGTGAACAACTTCATCATCATCGCCCTGTCCATCCTCATCCAGCTGCCGCTGGGCCTGGCGATCGCGCTCCTGCTCAACCGGGAGATCCGCGGTCGCGCGTTCCTGCGGGTCGTCATCTTCATGCCGTACGTCCTCGCCGAGGTCGTCGCCGGCGTCGTCTGGGTGCTGCTGCTGCAGCCGAACGGCCTCGTCGACGCCGTCGTCGAGGGCGTGGGCCTGGGCGGGCTCACCCAGCTGTGGCTGGGCGACCCGGAGATCGCGCTCGGGACCGTGATGGTCGTCCTGACGTGGAAGTACCTCGGACTGGCGGTGCTCCTCTTCCTCGCCGGCCTCCAGGGCGTGCCGGAGGACGTCTACGAGGCCGCGCAGCTCGACGGGGCCAGCTGGTGGCAGGTGCAGCGCCGCATCACCATCCCGCTGCTGGGGCCGACCATCCGCACCTGGGGCTTCCTGTCCATGATCGGCTCGCTGCAGCTCTTCGACATGGTGTGGATCCTCACGGGCGGTGGCCCCGCGAACTCGACCGTGACGATGGCCATCTACCTCGTCGACCAGGGCACGAACCGGGGCCTGTACGGGTACGCCTCGGCGGTCGCGGTGCTCCTGTTCGCCATCTCCCTGGTGCTGGCGGTCCTGTACCAGTACCTCGTCCTCCGCCGCGACAACGAGGGCGCCCCCGCAGCGAGGAAGGTCACGCGATGAGCGCTCCCACCACGACCCCCGCCCCGGGCCGGCCGGTGCCCCTGCGCTCCGAGCGCCAGCACCGCAGGACCTTCGGCGGTGGCGGCCCCCTGGTCTACGCGATCGCCGCCGTCGTGGTCGTCGTCACGGTGGCCCCGGTCGTGTACGCCTTCCTCGGGGGCTTCCGGTCCAACGCCCAGCTCGCCGCGAACCCCGTGGGGCTGCCCGACCCGTGGGTGCTGGACAACTACGCCGGCGTGCTCAGCTCGGCCAGCTTCTGGCGCTACACGCTGAACTCGACGCTGGTGGCGCTCATCACGACGGTGGTCGTCGCGGTCTTCGGCGTGATGGCGGCCTACCCGCTGGCCCGCTACCAGTTCCGGGGCCGCGAGGCCCTGGCCCTGGTGTTCACGCTCGGCCTGCTGTTCCCGCTGACCGTGGCGATCATCCCGCTGTTCCTGCTGGTGCGGGACCTGGACCTGACCAACTCGGTCTGGGGCGTGGCGCTGCCGCAGGCGGCCTTCGCCCTGCCGCTGACGGTCGTGATCCTGCGCCCGTTCCTCGCGGCGCTGCCGAAGGAGCTGGAGGAGGCGGCCATGATCGACGGGGCGTCGAGGATCGGCTTCTTCTGGCGGGTCCTGCTGCCGCTGTCCGGTCCCGGCCTCGTCACGGTCGGCGTGCTGGCGTTCGTCGCCTCGTGGAACGCCTACCTGCTGCCGCTGCTGGTCCTGTCCGACCCGGCGGCGCAGACCCTGCCGCTGGGCGTGGCCAGCTTCTCGAGCCAGTACGCGCAGGACACCGCCGGCGTCCTCGCCTTCACCTCGATCGCGATGATCCCCGCCCTGGTCTTCTTCCTCGCGATGCAGCGGCGGATCGTCAACGGGCTCCAGGGCGCCGTCAAGGGCTGAGCGCCCCGCGGGCTCCTCCGCTGCCGTCCCCGCGCCGCGGGCGGATCCGCCGTCGCACCGGGCCGCCCGCGGGCCCGCGCCCGCCCCGGCCGCGAGCTCCCCTCCCCACGCCCCTCCGGAAGGACCCCATGAGCACCGACCTGTCCCCGCCCACCGACCTCGGTGCCCGCTCGCCCGCCTCCGCCCGCGTGGAGGAGCTCCTGGCGTCGATGACGCTGGAGGAGAAGCTGGCCCAGCTCGTCGGCCTGTGGGAGGGGCGCGGCGGCGACGGCGACGGCGGCGACGTCGCCCCCATGCAGGACGCCATGCAGTCGCAGGACGCGGAGTTCGAGGCCTTCGCCGCGCAGGGGCTGGGGCAGCTGACCCGACCCTTCGGCACGGCGCCCGTCGACCCGGTCGAGGGCGCGCGCGCCCTGGCCGCCCGGCAGCGGTGGCTGACCGAGCGCACGCGGCTCGGCGTGCCCGCGCTCGTGCACGAGGAGTGCCTGACCGGGCTGGCGGCGTGGCGGGCGACGACGTTCCCGGCGCCGCTGTCCTGGGGCGCGGGCTTCCACCCCGAGCTCGTCGAGCGCATGGGTGCCGCCATCGGCGAGTCGATGCGCTCGCTCGGCGTGCACCAGGGGCTGGCCCCCGTGCTCGACGTCGTGCGCGACGCCCGCTGGGGGCGGGTCGAGGAGTGCATCGCCGAGGACCCGTACGTGGTGGGCACCGTCGCCACCGCCTACGTCCGGGGCGTGCAGTCGACCGGCGTCGTGGCGACGCTCAAGCACTTCGTGGGGTACTCCAACTCCCGCGCCGGCCGCAACCTCGCCCCGGTGCACGCCGGCCCCCGCGAGGTCGCCGACGTGCTCCTGCCGCCCTTCGAGATGGCGGTGCTCGACGGCGGCGTGGACTCGGTGATGAACTCCTACGCCGAGATCGACGGCGTGCCCGTGGCCGCCGACGCCTCCCTGCTGACCGACCTGCTGCGCGGGGAGTGGGGCTTCACCGGCACGGTCGTCGCCGACTACTTCGCCGTCGCCTTCCTGCAGTCCCTGCACGGCGTGGCCGGCGACCCCGGCGACGCCGCCGCGCAGGCGCTCGCCGCGGGCATCGACGTCGAGCTGCCCACCGGCACGACGTACCTGGAGCCGCTGGCCGAGCGCGTGCGCGACGGCCGCACCGACGAGGAGCTGGTGGACCGGGCGCTCCGGCGGGTCCTGGCGCAGAAGGAGCGCCTCGGCCTGCTGGACGCCGTCTTCGACCCCGACTCCGTCGGGGAGGTCGACCTCGACCCGCCCGCGCACCGCGAGCTCGCCCGGCAGATCGCCGAGGAGGGCGTCGTCCTGCTGAGCAACGACGGCGTGCTGCCGCTCGCGGCGGAGGCGGCGCGGCGGGTCGCCGTCGTCGGGCCCAACGCGGACGAGGTCTCGGCGCTCTTCGGCTGCTACAGCTTCGCCAACCACGTGCTCGCCCAGCACCCGGCCGTCGAGCTGGGCCTGGACGCGGCCTCCGTCCTGGAGGCCGTGCGGTCCGAGCTGGGCGGGGCGAGCACGGCGCACGTGCGCGGGTGCGACGTCGACACGGGCGACACGTCGGGGATCGCGGCGGCCGTCGAGGCGGCGCGCGAGGCCGACGTGGTCGTCGCGGTGCTGGGGGACCGCGCGGGCCTCTTCGGGCGCGGCACGTCGGGCGAGGGCTGCGACGCCGAGTCCCTCGACCTGCCCGGCGTCCAGCGCCAGCTGCTCGAGGCGCTGCTCGAGACGGGCGCTCCCGTCGTCGCCGTCCTGCTCACCGGTCGTCCCTACGCCGTCGACTGGGCGCTCGACCGCTGCGCCGCCGTGGTCCAGGCGTTCTTCCCGGGCCAGGAGGGCGCCGGGGCGATCGCGGGGGTGCTGTCCGGCCGGGTCAACCCCTCCGGGCGCCTGCCCGTCTCGCTGCCGCGCTCGGTGGGGGCGCAGCCGTACTCCTACCTGCACCCCAAGCTCGGGGCGCAGAGCTCGGTGAGCAACATCGACACGGCGCCCGTGCGGCCGTTCGGCTTCGGCCTCTCGTACACGACGTTCGCGCACAGCGACCTGCGCGTGGCCTCGGCGCAGGTGCCCACCGACGGTGCGCTGCAGGTCTCGGTGCGCGTGGAGAACACCGGGGAGCGCGCCGGCGCCGACGTCGTCCAGCTGTACGCCAGCGACCCCGTGGCCTCGGTGACGCGCCCGCTCACGCAGCTGCTGGGCTACGCCCGCGTCGAGCTGGAGGCCGGGCAGGGCGCGGAGGTCGTGTTCGACGTCCCGACGACGCGGCTCGCGTTCAGCGACCGGTCGATGACGCGGGTCGTCGAGCCGGGCGCGCTCGACCTCGCGATCGGCACCTCCTGCCAGGACCCGGTGCTGACGGCGGCGGTCGAGCTCACCGGTGCCGTGCACCGCGTCACCACCGCGGACCGGCGCGTCGTGGGCGTGGACGTCGTCCCGGCCTGAGCCGCGGCCGCCGGTGGCGGCGGACCTGCCGGGGCGACGCCGCGTCGGCGACCCCGGCAGGTCCACCACGACCCGCGTGCGCGCGCCTGCACGCGCACGCGCCGAACCCCGGGGATCGGTGGGCCCGTCCCGTGGCAGACGGCGGGCCGTGCGGTCCTTCCCGGATCTCACCCCGGCGGTGGCTCCGGCGGGTGCCAGCGGCCGCGCACGTGCCTGGCGAGTGACCCAGACTCCACGGTGACGGGGGGACCCCGCGCGCTCACCCCCGCGGGCGGGCGCGCTCATCACCGGGTGGGGCCGCAGGACGCCGCCGCCGCGCGCGGCGCACGCCCGTCCGGGTGCTGGGCTCCTCGAGCCCGATCCTCACGAGCTCGGCAGCGGTCCACCCGGCCGACAGCGCCGCGGCGTGGCTGGTGGCGTAGTCGGCCTCGGCGGAGTCGAGGGCGGCGCGCCGCGCCTCGCGCTCGGCGGCGGCGCGCGCCAGGGCGCGCCCGGCGTCGGCGCGGGCGTCGCCGGGAGCACCCGTCCCGGTCTCCGTGCTCTCGGTGCCCATGCGGATCAGGCGCCGTCGGTCTCCAGGGAGCCGGACAGGACGTCGTCGCCGTCCACGATCCGGTAGGCGTAGCCCTGCTCGGCGAGGAACCGCTGCCGGTGCGCGGCGAAGTCCTGGTCGAGCGTGTCGCGCGAGACCACCGTGTAGAAGCGGGCGGTGCGCCCGTCGGCCTTGGGCCGCAGCAGGCGGCCGAGGCGCTGGGCCTCCTCCTGGCGGGAGCCGAAGGACCCGCTGACCTGGATGGCGACGCTCGCCTCCGGCAGGTCGATGGAGAAGTTGGCGACCTTGCTCACGACCAGGACGGAGATCTCGCCCGTCCGGAACGCCTGGAAGAGGCGCTGCCGCTCGGCCACGGACGTCTCGCCCTTGATGACGGGGGCGTCGAGGCGCTCGCCCAGGTCGTCGAGCTGGTCGATGTACTGCCCGATGACGAGGACCTGCTCACCCGCGCTGGCCGCCACCACGCGCTGCACGACGCGAGTCTTGGACTCCGTCGTCGCGCACATCCGGTAGCGCTCCTCCGGCTCGGCCGTCGCGTAGAGCAGGCGCTCGCTGTCCGGGAGCGTCACGCGCACCTCGACGCAGTCGGCCGGGGCGATGTAGCCCTGGGACTCGATGTCCTTCCACGGCGCGTCGTAGCGCTTGGGGCCGATGAGGGAGAAGACCTCGCCCTCGCGGCCGTCCTCGCGCACGAGCGTCGCCGTCAGGCCGAGCCGCCGGCGCGCCTGCAGGTCCGCCGTCATGCGGAAGATCGGGGCCGGCAGCAGGTGCACCTCGTCGTAGACGATGAGGCCCCAGTCGCGGGCGTCGAGCAGCTCGAGGTGGGGGTAGACGCCCTTGCGGCGCGTCGTGAGCACCTGGTACGTCGCGATGGTGACCGGCCGGACCTCCTTGCGGGTGCCCGAGTACTCGCCGATCTCGTCCTCGGTGAGGGACGTGCGCTTGACCAGCTCGTCCTTCCACTGCCGCGCCGAGACGGTGTTGGTCACGAGGATGAGCGTGGTCGCCCGGGCCTTGGCCATGGCGCCCGCGCCGACGAGCGTCTTGCCCGCGCCGCAGGGGAGCACCACGACGCCGGAGCCGCCGTCCCAGAAGCCGTCGACGGCCTCGGCCTGGTAGGGCCGCAGCTGCCAGCCGGCGGTGTCGAGGTCGATGGGGTGCGCCTCGCCGTCGACGTAGCCCGCGAGGTCCTCGGCGGGCCAGCCCAGCTTGAGCAGGACCTGCTTGAGGTTGCCGCGCTCGCTGGGGTGGACGGCGACGGTGCTCCCGTCGAGGCGCTCGCCCACGAGGGGGGCGACCTTCTTGCTGCGCAGGACCTCCTCGAGCACCGGCACGTCGAGGCCGTGCAGCACGAGGCCGTGGGTGGGGGAGTCCACCAGCTGCAGGCGCCCGTAGCGGTCCATGGTGTCGGCGACGTCCACGAGGAGCGCGTGCGGGACGGGGTAGCGGGAGTGCTCGAGCAGCACGTCGACGACCTGCTCCGCGTCGTGCCCGGCGGCGCGCGCGTTCCACAGGCCCAGGGGCGTGAGCCGGTAGGTGTGCACGTGCTCGGGCGCGCGCTCGAGCTCCGCGAACGGCGCGATGGCCTTGCGGCACGCGGGCGCGTCCGGGTGGTCGACCTCCAGGAGCAGGGTCTTGTCGCTCTGGACGATGAGGGGTCCGTCGCTCACGCGCGTCCTTCCGGGGGTGGTGCAGCGGGTGCACGCGCGCGCACTGGCGCACGTGCCGACCTCCGGGCCAACCATGCGGGGGGCCCGGGCCTTCCCCCGCCGTCGAGACGGCCGGTGCGCTGGCCCCCTCCGACGTGACGGGCTAGAACCCGGCGAAGGCCCCGCTGGCCAGGCCGCCGCCCACCGCGAGGAGCAGCACGAGCCCCAGCACCACGAGCAGGATGGTGCCGACGACGACCGCCGCGAAGACGATCCACCCCGTGCGGGTCAGCCGCTCGGCCCGCTCCCTGTCGGTGGAGGCGCTGGTGGCGGCGATGATCGCGAGGATGAGCGCCGGCACGCCGGCCAGGGTCGCGAAGCCGGTGAGGACGCCGAGCCCCGAGACCACCAGGAGCACGACGGTCGAGGTCGGCAGGCCGCCGGCCGCGGGCGTCCCGCCGTCGTAGCGGGTGCCGGGCTGGTCCTGCCACCCCTGGTCCCCGCCGCCGTGGCCGTAGCGGGCCGGCACGGCGTCGCGCGGGCTGTCGGGCCACGGGTCGCTGCTCGGACCCCAGCCGCCGGACGGCGGCTGCTGGTCGGCGGCGGGGCGGGGCTCGGAGCCGGGGCCGGGGCCGGGCCAGGGGCTGCCCGCGGTCTCGGGGCCGTACGGGTAGGGGTCCTGCGGGGCGCGGGAGGGCTGCTCCTGCGGCTCCGGGTGGCTCACGGCTGCCTCCTGCGCTCGTGGTCGGGCGGGCTCGTGCCGGAACGCTACCCCGGCGCCGGGAGGGCTCAGCCGGGCGCCGTGCCCGTCACGCGGTGCACGGACAGGACGCGGACCGCGCCCGTGGTGAGGTCGCGGACCGTGATGCGCCCGCCCTCGACGCCCAGGGGCTGGGCGTGCACCCGGCTGGGCCCGCCGGTCGTGTCGACCACGCCCACCCACAGCGGCCTGCGGTCCGCGGCGGCGCGGCGCAGCTCCGAGAGGGAGACGGCCGGGTCCGCCGGCGGGACGAGCGGGGCGCCCGGCGGCGGGGGCGGCGCCGCGGCGACGGCCTCGTCCCCCGCGCGCAGGGCCGCGAGGACGCTGCGCGCCGTGGCGTCGTCGGGCGCGGTCTGCGCGGGCGACGGCCGCGGGGGGCGTCGCGGCGGCGTGCGCCGCACGGTCGGGCGGTCCAGCACGAGCGCGCCGTCGGCGGACTCCGCGGCGGGCGCGAGGCCGAGGGAGCGCAGGACGCGCAGCACCTCGGAGGCGTCGGCCCGCGAGACCAGGACGGTCGGGGCCAGGCGCCGCAGGCCGAGCGCCGCCGCGCGCCGCTCCACGAGCAGCTCGGCCAGCGAGGCCTCGTCGTCGCTGCGCAGGTAGGCGCCGGCGGACCCCACCCGCACGCGCCCGTGGCGCCGCGCGACGTCGCGCACGAGGTACTCCAGGGGCTGCGGCACCGGGGTCGCCGACACGCGGCCGAGGAACGCGAGCAGGTCGTCGGCCGTCCGCCCGGCGTCGAGCGCGCGGCGGACCGTGCCGCCGTCGAAGCGGTACACCGTGGCCCCGCCGCGGGAGTCGACGTCCGCGGCCAGGGAGAGCTCGAGCTCGACGTCGCGCTCGAGCGGACCGGGGGCGACGGCGGTGAGGTCGGCCTGCAGGAGCACCTCGGACACGGGGGAGGGGAGGGCCTCGTCGAGGACGGCGGCCGCGCCGGCGCGCCGACGGGCGCCGTCGTCGTCCTCCCCCGGCGCGGTGCCGCGGTCCCCGAGCAGCGCGCGGCCGGCGGCCGACAGCGCGCCGGAGGCCACCAGGCCCAACCACGACGCCTCCTCGACGAGCACGCGCAGCAGCTCGGCGTCGCGGGCGGGGGCCCAGCGCGGGCGCTGCCAGGCGAGGCGGTCGGCGAGGTCCTGGGCCGAGGCGCCCTCGCCCTCGGCCACCTCCCCGAGCGCCCTGAGCAGCAGCGAGCGGACGACGGGGGCCTGCGGCCGCGCCACGCCGTCGGACAGGGCGGCGCGCGCGCTGCCGCGGTCGTCCCGGCCGCCGACGAGGGACGGCAGGCGGGGCATGGCGACCCAGGCGGAGGCGAGCGCCGCCCAGCGCTCACCGGTGCTCCCGTCCGCCCAGGCGTCGTAGCGGGGCGTCGGGGCCCACGCGGGGTCGGCCTCCCCGTCCTCGGCCACGAGGCCGGCCGCCGCGGCCAGCTCGACGACGAGCGCGGCGGTGCCCGCGTCGACCTCGAGCTCGGCGGCGGTGCGCGCCAGCTCGCGGACGCCCACGCCGCCGGCGCGCAGCAGGGGGGCGGGGCGCTGGCCCCAGGACCGGCCGAGGGCGTCGACGAGCCGGACCGCCTCGCCCGCGGCGCCGCCCGCGAGGGCGTCGCGGCGGCGGCCGGGGACGGCGCGGGTCGGCAGCGGCGGCGGCTCGAGCGCTGCGGGCTCGCGCAGCACCCGCCCCTCGCGCAGCGCGAGGCCCACCTCGCGGGGCAGGACGACGCGGCTGTCGCCCACCGGCACGAGCAGGCCGCGGGCCAGCAGCCAGTCCAGGGGCGTGACGTCCTCGCCCTCCGCGGCGGCGTCGACGTCGCGGCGCGCCCGCGAGACCTGGCCCAGGGGGCCACCGGCGTCGAGGCGGGCCAGCAGCTCCCGGGTCCCGGTCGGGGCGGTGTCGAGGAGCGCCGCGAGCGCCTCCGGGCAGGCCAGGCGGGCGGCCAGCGCGTCGACGCCCTCGACGGCCGGCACCTCGAGCAGCCGGCCCAGCAGCTCTGCGCGCGGGCGCGCGGACGGGGCCTGCTCGAGGAGGTCGGGCAGCGGCGGGCCCAGGCCGGCGAGGTGGGGGCCGAGCACGTCGGCGAGCACGGAGACGGGGTGGTGCTCGCGCGCGGTGCCCCACAGCAGCGCCAGCTCGCGCAGGCGCGCCAGCACGGGGGCGGTGCGGGTCTGCGGCAGGCCGCACCCGGCCGCCACGTCCGCCGTGCTCGCGGAGCCGCCGGCGCGCAGGGCCGTGACCACCACGGCGGCGAGGACGTCGAGCTCGGCGCGGCTGCGCGCGTCGACCGCGCGCTGGACGCTGTGGCGGGTGCTGGCCCGCACCGACAGGGCCCCGGTGTCCGCCGGGACGGGCGTCGCGAGGTCGGGACGGCCCTGGAGCAGCCCCACGAGCGCGTCCTCGTCGCGCCCCCGCAGGTCGTCGGCCAGGCTGCGCGGCCCGCGGCCGCGCCCCGACGACGAGGCGGTGGACGCGCCGGAGGGGGCGGGGGGCGGCGGGGGCATCGCCACCACGCTAGGCGAGGCGCCCGCGCCCCACGCGTCCGAGTCCGACGGGCGGGCGGGCGGGGGGACGGACCCCGACGACGGGGCCGGAGTCCCACGACGACGGACGGCCCGGCCCGAGCGGGTGCTCGGACCGGGCCGTCGTGCTCGTCAGCCGGTGCTCACCGGCGCGCCGACGTCAGTCGACGGTGACGAAGGTGCTGCGCTCGGTGCCCGCGTAGATGATCTGCGCGAGGTGGGGGACGCCCGCCTCGAGGCCCTCGTAGGACACCGTCACCGTCGCGGGGCGGCCCGTGCGGCCGACCAGCGGGTTCGGGTCGATCGTGGCGTTGCCCTCCGGGCCGTTCAGCTGGAACGTGTCGAGCTGGAAGGGTCCGCCCGTCTCGACCACGTCGTAGCCGTCGACCTCCAGCGTGTACGTGCCGGCCTCGACGTCGGCGATCTCGATGCGCTCGTCCGCGGCACCCGTGGCCGACGAGGCGACGAGATCGCCGTCGGCGTCGTACATGAACAGGTCCAGGTCGTCCGCGCCCTCACCGGCCTGCAGGTCGGCCCGCAGGAGCTCGGTGCCGCCCTCGGGGACGACCACCTCCTTCTCGAAGGTGGCCGACCGCTGCAGGACGCCGGAGTCCCGCTCGCCCGGGGTGAAGCCGTGGGCGACCTCCATGGCGATGGGGGCGTCCTGGCCGGGCGTCACCTCGAAGGAGACCGCGCCGTCGGCCACCGAGCCGGTGACGTCGGCCGGGACCGCAGCGCTGACGGGCCGCGCGACGACGGGGATGCGGGCGCTCGTCCCGCGCCCGGTCCAGGTCATGGTGCCCTGCGCGTACTCGTCGTTCGGCGCGGTGGTCCGGACGAGCTGCACGCGGAAGGTCTTGCTCTGGCCGGCCTGGGAGAAGTTCAGGACGGGCGGGGTGACGCGGGCGGTGAAGCCCGGCACGTCCACGCTGGCCCGGTAGATGCCCGGCTGCGTGGCCGTCACGGTGCGCGTGACGCTCTCGCTGCGCAGCAGCTCGCCGACCGCGATGGAGGGCGTGTTGAGCTGCGTCGGGTCGATCGGCTCGACGCCGTCGAGGAGGTCCTCGCCGGAGCTGCCCTCGAGGAAGGACAGCCACTCGGGGTAGTCCGACTCGTAGACCAGGCCGGGCTCGAGGAACCGGGTCGGGTCGACGTGGCCGGCGCCCTGGGTGAAGCGGGAGGCGTCCGTCGACCCGTCGTCGTTCTTCAGGTCGTACGCCGTGGTCATCATCGCGGACTTGACCGCCATGGGGGACCACTCGGGGCGCTCGCCCAGGACGAGCGCGGCGAGGCCCGCGATGTGGGGGCTCGACATCGACGTCCCCGAGAGGAAGTCGAACTCACGGCCGCCGTGGGCGGCCGGGGCGACGGCCGCGAGGACGCCGACACCGGGGGCCGAGATGTCCGGCTTCAGCAGGTCGCCGCCGTGGGCGAGCGCCGGGCCGCGGCTGGAGAAGCCGGCCACGACGGGGGTGGCCAGGGGCGGGAGCCCGGTCTGGTCGCCGGGCAGCAGCGCGGCGGTGGAGCCGTCCTCGGCCGCGTAGGCCTTGATGGCCGCGCCGGCCACCTCGTCGACGTGGACCGTCGGCACGTAGTGCACGTCGGAGTCGAGGCTGCTCGGCGTGGTGTTCACGAGCACCATGCCGACGCCGCCCGCGTCGCGGACGACCATGGACTTCTCGGTGCGGGCGTTGACGCCGCGGTCGCAGACGACGACGGTGCCGGTGACCTCGGCCGGGTCGAGCCCGCCCGGCTGGCACAGGCGCGCCACCTCCTCGTCGACGCCGTCGGCGGCCGCCTCGGTGGACAGCACGAGGGGGGTCTGCGCGGGCAGGCCCTCCGCGCTGACGGAGGAGCCGCGGTGGAGCTCGCCGTTGCCGAGCTCCACCGTGCCGTAGTAGTTGAAGTGGGTGCTCGCGGCGACCGTGGTCAGCCAGGGGCTGTTGTGCGCGACCGTCGAGACGCCGGGGCCGGAGTTGCCGGCGGACGCGGCGACGAAGACGCCCGACGCGGCGGCGGACATGAACGCCAGCTCCACCGGGTCCAGCGAGGTGGTCGTCGAGCCGGAGATCGAGAAGTTGAGCACGTCGACGCCGTCGAGGACGGCCTTGTCGATGGCCGCGACGGAGTCGGAGGTGTAGCAGCCGCCGCCACCGGTCGTGGCCGAGTGGCAGACCTTGTAGACCGCGAGCTTGGCGCCCGGCGCCATGCCGGAGCCGAGGCCGTAGTCCTCGCCGTCCACGCTCATGGGGACGTCGTGGTTGCCGACCGCCGTGCTGGCGGTGTGGGTGCCGTGGCCGTCGGCGTCGCGCGGGGAGAGCTCCTCCTCCGGCGTCCAGGCCGACTCGGGGACGTTGGCCGCGAAGCCGTCCGAGAAGTGCTGGGCCGAGACGAGCTTGTCGTCGCAGACGTCGGCGCTGAAGGTCGGGCCGCTCTCGCAGGTGCCGGTGAAGACGTCGCCGTCGGCCTTCTGCACCGAGATCGAGCCGTCGGCCTCGCGCCAGGTGGCGCCGACCTCCTCCGACGGCGCCGTGGAGGTGACCTCCTCGCCCGCGAAGGACGCGCTCTCGGGCGTGATGCCCGAGTCGAGGATGCCGACGACGACGCCCTCGCCGGCGGACTCCGGCCCGCCGAGGCTCTCCCAGACGCCGCCCTCGCCCGTCAGCCCCAGGAAGTCCGGGCTGTGGGTGGTGTCCAGCTGGCGCGCCTCGTCCGGCGTCACCGCGAGCACGCCCTTGGTGGCGGCGAGGTCGGCCGCCTGCGCCGCCGACAGGTCGGCGGTGAAGCCGTTCAGCGCGGCGGTGTACTGCTGGTCGACCTGGACGTCGGCGTCCCGGGCCACCTCCTGCTGCTCGCGCTGCAGGTGCGAGCGGTAGGCGCGGACGGGCGCGGAGTCGGCGTCGAGGGACTCGCCGGGCTGGGGCTTCGTCGCCTCGAGGCCGCTGGTGCCGCCCTCGTAGGACGCCGCCGGCTCGTCGACCAGGGTGACGACGTAGCGGCCCGCCTCGAAGGTCTCGGCTGCGGGCGCCGCCTCGGCGGCCGACGGGGTCGACGGCGTCGTCGCGGCGGTGGCCGGGCCGACGCTGCCGACGGTGGCGACGACCAGGCCGAGGCCTGTGAGCGTCGCCGCGGCGCGGCGGGAGCGCACGCTCGGGGAGGTGCGTGGGTGCACGGAGGAGCCTCCAGGTGGGGAGCGAGCCGACCGGGGCCGGCAGGTCAGCCGGCAGGGCGCGCCGGTACGGCGAGTGACGACGAGAACGCTCTGACATCACCCGCTCGGAGGTATGGGACCCCGGCTCTCCGCGTTCGTCAAGGCTCCTGCCAGGTTCCGGTCAGGCGCGAGGCGCCCCTCGGCGCTCGCGACTGCGGCGCCGCACCAGTCGATCTCGACCCCTTCGCCCCGGTTCGCTCCGATCGCTCCGCCGGGAGGGGGTGGTCCTGCGGAGCCCGTCGCCCCGTCGCCCGAGCGGGTGGCGAGCGCCCCGACCCGAGCCTGCCGGACCGCGTGCCCGCACACGTCGTCGGCGCTGGCCGCGTCCTCGCCCCGGCGAGGCCGCCCGGGCCGCCCACCGCCGTGGCCGCGGCCACCGGCGGGCACGGCCCCGAGCGCCTGCGGGCCGCCGACGAGGTGCTGGCCGACCTCAGCGGCTTCCCGGGCCGGCCGGCCCGGTGGAGCTCCCGGCAGGTGCCGCCGCCCCCGCGGGCCCCGTCGGCGACGTCGCCGGCGCCGCCGCGGGGTTCGGGGACCGCCGCCCCCGCAGGCGGTGCCCCGCCCGCGTGATCGTGCTGCGCGCCAGGGCGTCCAGGGAGTCCACGAAGCGCGGGTCGTCCAGGAGTCCGGCGCCCTCGGCCACCACCGAGAGCTCGGTGCAGCCCAGCAGCACGACCTCGGCGCCGTCGGCGAGCAGGGCGTCGGCCACCGCGAGCAGGCCCGGCAGGTCGACGGGCGCGCCCGCCTTCACGCCGTCGTAGATGACCCCGGTGACGACGGCCTGGCCGGCGGCGTCCGGCACGAGGGCGCGCACGCCGGCGTCGGCGAGGGCGCGCTGGTAGACGCCGGCGGCGACGGTCCCCTCGGTGGCCAGGACGCCGGCGGCCCGCAGGCCGGGGCGGCGCGCGAGGGCGGCCGCCGTCGTCTCGCCGACGATGCTCACGACGGGGATGTGCACCGCCGCGGCGATCTGCGCGGTGTAGTGGTGCGCGGTGTTGCACGGGACGACGACGAACCCGGCGCCCCAGCGCTCCAGGCGACGGGCGTCCTGCGCCATGACCGGGCCCGGGTCCTCCTCCGACGCGCCGAGGATGTGGGCGGTGCGGTCGGGGATGCTCGCGTGCTGGAGCACCAGCAGGTCGACGTGGTCCTGGTCGCGGTCGGCCTCGGTGAGCCGCACGACGGCGTCGAGGAAGCTCACGGTCGCCAGCGGCCCGACGCCGCCGACGACGCCGACGAGCGGGGAGCCGCCGCTCACGCCCCGGCCCGCCGGGTGAGGGCCTGCGCCTCCTCGCGGATCGCCCGCGCCCGCTCCAGCGGGTAGTGCCGGCGGAACTTGCGCACCTGGTTCAGGTGCGCGGCCGCGACGTAGGCGAGACGGCGCGGGTCCTTCTCCGGGCCGTAGCGCAGCGGGTCCACCGCGCGCCCCGAGCGCACGAGGGCGCGCACGCGCGCCCGCAGGGCCGGGTCGGCGACGTAGCGCAGCAGCAGCGCCGGCGGGAGCACGGTGTACAGGCGCTCCTCGTCGGGCTCGGCGGGCGCACCGGGCGGCAGCGGGTCCAGCCCCTGGAGGTGCTCGCGGACGTACAGCTCGAGGGGGTTCTGGCCGCCGGCGCTCACGTAGTAGTTGCTGCGACCGAGCCGGGGGTTGAGCTCGAAGAAGACCGAGCGCCCGTCGCGCGGGTCCACCTTCAGGTCGAAGTTCGCGTACCCGGTCCACCCCACGTGCTCGAGCAGGCGGGTCGCCTGCGCGGCCACCTCGGCGTCGCGCCCGGTGATGATGCCGGCGGGGTTGCCCAGCGCGCCCGGCGTGTGCTCCTCGAGCAGCACCCGGCCGAACGAGGAGAAGCGCACCCGCGCCGACCGGTCGCTGTAGCAGGTGAGGATCCGCATGCCGGAGTCGTCACCGGGGACGAGGTCCTGCACCAGGAACGTGCCCCGGTAGCCGGCCCGGGCCAGGACGTCGACGAGGTCGTCGAGCTCCGCGGCGTCGGTGACCGTGAAGACCTTCTGCTTGTCCGGGAAGGACACCCCGGCGTACGCCGTCGTGCTCGCGGCCTTGGCGATGACCGGGAAGGTCAGGGGCTCGCCGCCGCCCACCGTGCGGCCGACGTCGACCCCGGGACCACCGGTGGCCCGCGCGTCGCGCTGGACGTCCACGACGACGGTGCGCGGGGAGGGGATGCCCAGCTCGGCGCAGACGGCGCCGAAGCCCTCCTTGTCGGTCATCCGGTCCAGCAGCTCGCGGCCGACGTAGGGCAGGACGTAGCGGTCCTCCAGCTGCTCCCGGTTCTCCACGAGCAGGCGCACGGCGCGGTCGGCGCTGCCGAGCAGGAGCAGCGGCGCCCCCTCGTGCGCGTCGGCGACCCGGCGCAGGACGGCGACGGCGACGGCGGGGTCGTCGACGCCCGGCTCGACGACGTGCTCGACGACGCGCGAGCGGCGCACCGGCCCGGTGGCCACCGAGGAGACGACGACCGTGCGCACGCCGTACGCCTCGTGCGCGGCGCGGGCCAGGCTGTAGGCGCCGATGTCCCCGCCGAGGACCACCGGCTGGACCGGCGGCGACGACGGGACGGGCGGGGACGGGCGGCGCATGCGATGGCTCCGGGAGGCTCGGGCGCGGCGCCCGCGAGGGCGGCGCGGCGCGGTCGGGGCTGTCCGGTGCGACTGCCCGGCGAGCAGCCGCTCCGGCCGCGACGCTAGCCCGTCCCGCTCCGGGGCACGGCCCGGCGCGCGGCACGGCGCGGCCGGGGGCGGTTAGCCTGGCGGGTGCACGCCGGAGCGGGCCCGCCCGGGGTCGCCGGCCCTCCGCGCCGCGGGGGGCGCGGGCGCCCTCCGCGGGGAGCCGCCCGGCCCAGGACGACGCGAGGACGGACGAGGGTGCCGACAGGCAGGGTCAAGTGGTTCGACGCCGAGCGCGGGTTCGGCTTCATCGCCTCCGAGGAGGGCGACGAGGTCTTCCTGCACGCCTCGGCGCTGCCCGAGGGGAGCACGGTCGCCCCGGGCGCGAAGGTCGAGTTCGGCGTCGCGGACGGGCGGCGCGGCAAGCAGGCGCTCTCGGTGCGCGTGGTGGCGGCGCCCGCCTCCGTGGTGGCCGGCACGCGCAAGGGCGCGGAGGACATGGCCGTCATCGTCGAGGACCTCATCCGGCTCCTGGACGGCGTCTCCGACCAGCTGCACCGCGGGCGCTACCCCGACCGCTCCGCCGGTCGCAAGGTCGCCACCGTCCTGCGCCGCGTCGCTGACGACCTGGAGGGCTGAGGCGTGCCCCCGCGCCGCCGCGCCCCCGCCTCCGACGCCGTGCTCGCCGGTGCCGTGGACCTGGCTCGCGAGGCCGCCGAGGCCGTCGCCGGCCGCGGGCCCCGTGGTGAGGACCTCGTGGGCGAGCACCTCGGCGTCCGCGTCGAGGCCGACCGCCTCCTGACGCACCACTTCGCCTGCACCGCAGCCGGCTACCACGGGTGGCGCTGGGCCGTGACGGTCGCGCGCGCGCCCCGCGCCCGCGTCGCCACGGTCTGCGAGGCCGAGCTCGTGGCGGGCGAGGACGCCGTCCTCGCCCCGACGTGGCTGCCGTGGGCGGAGCGCATCCGGCCGGGCGACGTCGGTCCCGCCGACGTGCTGCCCAGGGTCGAGGACGACGACCGCCTCGTCGCCGGCTTCGCCGCCACGGGCGAGGAGGACGTCGACGAGCTCGCGCTGCACGAGCTGGGCCTCGGCCGCCGCCGGGTGCTCTCGCGCGACGGCCGCGCCGAGGCCGCCCAGCGCTGGTACGACGGCGAGCACGGTCCCGGCGCCGAGAGCGCCCGGGCGTCGGCGGCGGGCTGCGGCAGCTGCGGCTTCTTCCTGCCCCTGCCGGGCTCGATGCGCCAGGTCTTCGGCGTCTGCGCGAACGGCTGGTCGCCGTCGGACGGCACGGTCGTCAGCGTCGACCACGGGTGCGGCGCCCACAGCGAGACCGACGTCGAGGTCCACCGGGAGCAGGCGCCCGCGCCGGTCGTCGACGACCAGGTCCTCGACGTCCTGCCCGTCGCCTGACCGGCGGCGGGAGCGCCGTGCCGCCCGGTCCGGCCGCCGGTGGGGCCGACGTGCTCGGCTGCGGGGAGCTGGCTCGCCGGGCGCTCGCGACCTGGGGGGCGTCGCCCGACCGGCTCCGCGAGGACGCCAACGCCGAGGAGGAGCTGGCGCGCGGCGGCTACCGCGACCGCGTGCTCGTCGAGCTGGCCCAGAACGCCGCCGACGCCGCCGTCCGGGGGCGGGAGGCCGGGCGCGGCCGCCTGCTGCTGCGGCTTGTCGCCGCCACGGCGACGGCCCCCGCCGTCCTGCTCGCGGCCAGCTCCGGTGCGCCGCTCGACGCCGCCGGGGTGCGCGCGCTGTCGGGCCTGCGGACCTCGACCAAGCGTCCAGAGCCCGGCCAGGGGGGAGGACCTCCGCTCGAGGGCGTCGTCGGGCGCTTCGGGGTCGGCTTCACGGCCGTGCTCGGCGTCAGCGACGCGCCGGCGCTGCTGACCGCCGCCGGCGGCGTCGCCTTCGACCGCGCCCGGGCCGCCGCGCTCCTGCGCGAGGCCGCCGAGGAGGTGGGCGGGGAGCTGGCCGCCGAGGTCGCGCGCCGCGGCGCCTCGCTGCCGGTGCTGCGCACCCCGTTCGCCGTGGAGCCGCAGGACGTCCCGGGCGGCGCGGAGGCCGCCGCGCTCGTCGACGACGGGTGGTCGACCGTCGTCGCGCTGCCGCTGCGCGAGGGCGCGGCGGACGGCGTCGCGCGCCTGCTCGACGCCGTCGACGACCTGCTGCTGCTCGCGCTGCCGGCGCTCGGCGAGGTGGTGCTCGAGCCTCCCGGAGCGGACGCCCGGGTGCTGCGCGACGTGGCGCAGCGCTGGCACGTGGTGCGCCGGAGCGGCAGCCACGAGCCGGCGGCGCTCGTCGGGCGGCCGGCGGAGGAGCAGGCCGACCCGCGGTGGTCGCTGGCGTGGGCCCTGCCGCGGCGCCCCGCGGCGGTGGACCCGCTGCTGGCCGCGCTCGGCGGGTCCTCCGCGGCGCCCGCAGGGGCCGGTGTGCTCCTCGCCCCAACGCCGACGGACGAGCCGCTGCCGTGGCCCGCCGTCCTCGTGGCCGGGCTGCCGCTGGAGCCGACCCGCCGCCACGTCGAGCCCGGTCCCGCCGCGGACGCCGTCCTGCGCGAGGCCGGTGCGGCGTACGCCGACCTCCTCGGGCTCGTCGCGGCGGAGCGGGCCGGCGGCGTCGAGGCCGAGGACGAGGGCCCGCCCGACCCGCTGGACCTCGTGCCCGTCGGCCCGCCCGCCGGCTGGGTGGACGCCGCCCTGCGGCGGGTCCTCGACGACGTCCTGCCGGACGTCCCGCTGCTGGTGCCCGCACGGGGCGGCCCGGGCGGCGGTCCGGGAGCGCTGCTGCCCGGCGCGCGGGCGCTGGCGCTCGAGGACGGCGGCGTCGAGCCGGACGCCGACGCGCTCGCGGCGCTCGCCGTCGCGGAGCCGGCGCTGGTCGCCGCGCCGCGACGGCACCGGAGCGCCCTGGAGGTCCTCGGCGTCGGACGGCTCGGGCTGGCCGACCTCGTCGACGGCTGGCCGCTGCCGGCGCCGGGGGAGGACCTGGGCGGACGGGGCGAGCGCGGGCACCCGGGGGAGGGCGGGGACGCGGGGGAGTGCGGCCTCCCGCGGTGGCGGGCGACGGCCGCCGCGCTGGCGCCGCTGGCCCTCGACCAGCGGGCGCGCGAGGGCCTGGCGGGCCTGCCCGTGCCGCTGGCGGGCGGGCGCTGGGCCCGCGGCTGCCGGGGTGCGCTGCTCGCGGGGCCGGCGACCGCCGCCGTCCTGACCGGCGCGGACGCGGCGGGCCGCGCGGTGGCCGCGCTGCTGGCGGACGGGGGGCTGCGGCTCGTGGCCCCGGACGCCGTCCGCGACGGGGCGGCCGCCGCGCTGCTCGAGCGCCTCGGCGCGGTCCCGGCCGGCCCGGCGGCGCTGCTGGACGACCCCGCGACCGCCGGCGCGGTCCGCCTCGTCGCCGAGGCGCTCGCCGACGACGACCTCGAGGACCTCGTGGACGGCCTCGACGTCGACGGGACCGACGACCCGGTGGACCCGGACGACCTCGTCGACGCGCTGGCGGACGCCGTGCTCGGGTGGGTGGCCGCCGACGTCGGCGCCGACGCCCCGGGACGCTGGCCCGTGGGCGTCGTCCCGGGCTCCCGGGCGTGGCTGCTCGACCTGCCGCTGCGGGACGACGACGACGAGCCGGCGCCCGCGGGCTCGCTCGTCCTGCCGGGCTCGCCGGCCGCGGCCTCCTGCGACCCCGAGGAGGTCGCCCCCGTCGCCGGCGACCTGGTCGAGCGCTGGCCGGCGGGCGTCCTGGTGGGCGCGGGGGTGACGGCGTCCGCGAGCGTCCTGGTGTGGGACGAGGTGGACCTGGACGACCCGCCCGAGGAGCTCGCGGACGCGGCGCCCGGGTGGCTCGACCTCCTGGAGGGGGTCCTCGGGGGCGCGGGCGGGTGGGTCGCCGACGAGGTGGCGCTCGTGCGCGACCTGGACCTGGTCGCCTCCGAGAGCGAGGACGAGGAGGGCGACGACGGGCCGGGACGCGCCTCGGGCCCTGCCGGCGTGCTGGCCGCCGCGCTCGAGGACCCCCGCGCCGCGGCGGTGCTGCGACCCCGCCTCCGGCTGCGGGGGCCGGGAGGGGAGACGGCGGTGGTGGGGTCCCCGACCGCCGTCGTCCTGGCGGAGGCGCTGCGACCCGGCGCGCCTGACGACGCCGGCGGGTCGGGCGCTGCCTGCGCCGGCCCGGACGCCCCACCGGCCCTGCGTGCGCTGCTGCCCGCACCGCCGCCCTGGGTGGCGGACCTGCCGCGCGGGTGGCAGGGAGCCACCGGGGTCGCGGCGGCCTGGGAGGACCTCGACGGCGCGGGCTGGGCCGCGGTCCTCGACCCGTCGCCGGTGCCGACGGGGGTCGACGGCGCTGCCGCGCTGCTCGGGGCGTGGCGTGCCCTGGCGGAGCGCGTCGCGGGAGCGGGCGCGGCCGGGCCGGGCCCGGTCGAGGTGCCCGAGCGCCTCGCCTGCCTGGCGGCGGACGGCACGGCGGTGCGCCGGGAGGAGCCCCGGGTCGTCGACCACCCGTTCACGGCGGACCACCCGGCCTGCGGGCCGGTGCTCGTCGTCCCGCGCGGCGCGGGGGAGCCCGTGGCCGAGCTGCTCGACCTGCCGCTGGCGACCGACGACCTGCCGGGTCGCGTCGAGAGCACCGGGCGCGTGGTGCCGCTCGCCGACGACGTCCGCGCGCTCCTGCGCCTGGCCGGCGGCTCCACCGGGGCGGAGGTGCGTCTGGTGCTCCACGACGCGCTCGTCGTCGACGGCGAGCGCGTCGACGCCTGGGTCGAGGAGGCGCCGTCGGACCGCGAGCCCGGCACGGCCCACGCGGTGGACGCCCGCAGCGCCGGGCGGGCGCTGGCCTGGGCCGCGGGCGCCTGGTCCTCGCGGGCCGCCGTCGCCGAGGCCCTCCTCGCCGCGGGCCTGCCCGCCCCGGCCGGTCCCGCCGCGACGTGGACGCTGCTCGTCGACACGGCGCTGGACGCGCCGCCGCCCGTCGAGATGGAGGTCCGCGTCACCCGGGCGCCCGGATCCTGACGCGAACCTCCATCTCGCCGGGCGGCCTGGTGCTGCGCCCCGCTCGCGCCACCGCGGACGTCGACGGGTGCGACGGCCGCACGTGCCGACGGGGAGGACGAAGTCCTCGTCACCGTGCGTCGTCGAAGGTCCGCGGCCCGCGCTGCGACAGGACGGGGACTTCGTCCTCCTCCTGTGCGGGCCGGGGCCTCGTGCCCGTGGGGCGCGCGACGGGGGTGCTGAAGGGCGGTGCTCGTCGGCGGGCCCGCGGCGCTCGCGGCGGGCGCGGTCGCCGTCGGGCAGCGCCACCTCGACGACGACCGGCCCGGCGGCACGGGCGTCCCCCTTGCTGTCCTCCCCGCTGCGGCAGCCGTCCTCACCGCCGGCGGCCACTGGGTCACCCTCGTCCTCGACCGCGAGGCGGAGGCCTTCCTGCGGCGGCGCAGCGCCCCCCACCCGCGGCTGGTCCTCGCTGCCGTGTCCGCCGTGCTCACCGTGCTGGTGGTGGTGCTGGACCCGCCGGGTCGCGCCGACCGCACGGCGGCCGGCGAGGTCTCCGACCTCCCGCCTGCGGACGGTCGCGAGCGCCCCTGACCCGAGGTGACCGCGGGCGCACCCGCGGGGCTACCGGCGGCACGACGACACCGTCGGTCGGAGGCGGCGCGCGCCGCCGGGAGGGACTCTGCAGGTCGCTCCGCGCGGTCAGCCCGTCGTGTCGGCGACGAGGGGCTCGAGCACGACGTCGGGCAGCTCCCGCACGACGCCGTTCAGGCGCCAGACGTCGGTGAAGACGGCGAGCAGGTCGCCGTCGCGGCGCTCGAGCACCTCGGTGCCGCGCTGGCGGGTCAGGGCCTGGACGTGCTCGCGCGTCGTGCGCCGGGCGACGCTGTAGGACAGCGGCTCGGTCCTGATCGGGCAGCTGAAGTCACCGGCCATGCGGTGGGTGGCGACCTCGAGCTGGAGCGGGCCGACGGCGGCCAGGACGGGCGCCTGCTCACCGCGCAGGTCCGAGCGCAGCACCTGGACGACGCCCTCGGCGTCGAGCTCGGCGATGCCCTTGTGGAACTGCTTGGAGCGCGACAGGTCGGCGGGCCGGGCGACGACGAAGTGCTCGGGCGCGAAGGAGGGGATCGGCGGGTACTCCACGGCCCCGCGCGCGTGCAGGGTGTCGCCGACCTCGACGCCGGCGGCGCCGACGAGGCCGACGACGTCGCCGGGCCAGCTCTCCTCGATGCTCGTGCGCGTGGCGCCCTGCAGGTGCTGGGCGTGCTTGGTCGTCAGCGTGCGCCCTGTGCGCGCGACGGTCAGCGGCGTCCCGCGCTCGAAGTGCCCCGAGCACACCCGCACGAGGGCGACCCGGTCGCGGTGGGCGCGGTCGGTGCCCGACTGGATCTTGAAGACCTGCCCGGAGAACCCGGTGTCGAGCGCGCGCGGCTCGCCGGCGGCGTCGGGGCGGGGGCCGGGGGCGGGCGCGTGCTCGAGCAGCGCCTCGAGCAGGTGGTCGACGCCGAAGTTCAGCACGGCGGCCGCGAAGAGGACCGGCGTCGTGCGTCCGGCCAGGAACGCCTCCTCGTCGTGCTCGCCGTTCTCGACGGCCAGCAGCTCGGCCTCCTCGACGGCGGTGGTCCAGGTCTCGCCCTCGCGCTCGGCGGCCTGCTCGGCCGACAGGTGCTCCTGCACGGCGATCGTCGCGCCGCCGGGCGTGCGCGTGTAGGCGGTGTAGCCACCGGTGCGCCGGTCGACGACGCCGCGGAAGTCGCCGGCCACGCCCACCGGCCACGTGAGCGGCGTCGGGGTCATGCCGGTGACCCGGGCGACCTCGTCCATGAGGTCGAGCGCCTCCTGCCCCGGGCGGTCCCACTTGTTGATGACGGTGAGCACGGGCAGGCCGCGGTGCTTGCAGACGTCGAAGAGCTTGCGGGTCTGGCGCTCCATGCCCCGCGCGGCGTCGACGAGCATGATCGCGCAGTCGACCGCCGCGAGGACGCGGTAGGTGTCCTCGGAGAAGTCGGCGTGCCCGGGGGTGTCGACGAGGTTCAGGACGCGGCCCTGGTGGTCCAGCTGGAGGACGGCCGAGGAGATCGAGATGCCGCGCTGCTGCTCCATCTCCTGCCAGTCCGAGACGACGCCGGCGCGCCCGGCCTTGCCCTTGACGTGGCCGGCGCGGTTGACGGCGCCGGTGTGCAGGGCCAGCGCCTCGGTGAGCGTCGACTTGCCGGCGTCGGGGTGGCTGATGACGGCGAACGTGCGCCGCGCGGCCGCGTGGCGGCTGGGCGCGTCCGGGGCGTCGGAGGGGATGGCGCCGGGGTCCTCGGTGGGGGTGGCGTGCAGGGTGCTGCTGCTCATCACTGTCCTGTCGTGGTCGGTCGCCCCCCATCCTCCCCGACGCACGGGCCGGCGCGTCGCGCGGCGCCCTCAGGCCAGCAGCGGGCGCACCTGCTCGCCGGCCCAGGCGGCGAAGCCGGCCGGGTCGGGCTCGTCGGCGGTCGGCTGGAGGACGACGACGTCGGCCCCCGCGTCGCCGAGGCGGCGCACGGCGTCCGCCACCTGCTCGGCGTCCCCGGCGGTGGCGGCGTCGTCCCCCTCGGGCAGTCGCCACGCCCCGCGGCTGCGGGCCAGGCGCTCCTGCGCGTCGGGTCCCGTCGTCGCCAGGTGGTAGACGACGACCCGGTGGCCGTCCCGGCGACCGGCGTCCTCGCGCCCGGCGTCGATGCGCTCGCGGGCGCTGCGCAGGCGCTGCGGGGTCGTGCCGGCGACGAGGACGGTGCCGTCGGCGGCGCGCCCCGCCAGCTCCAGCGTCTTGGGTCCCTCGGCGCCGGTGAGGACGCGCGCCGGCGTCGTCGGGGGCCAGTCCAGGCGCACGCCGTCCAGCTGCACGTACCGGCCCGACGCCGTGACCTCCTCGCCCGCGAGCAGGCTGCGCAGGGCGAGCAGGTGCTCCTCGAGCAGGGTCAGGGGCGAGGCGACGCGCGCGCCGACCTGGCCCATCCAGGACTGGACGCCGTGGCCGACGGCGATCTCGGCCCGGCCGGGGAAGGTGCGGTGCAGGACCGACATCTCCATGGCCGACAGGGCGGCGTTGCGCAGCGGCACGGGGAGCAGGCCGACGCCGACCCGCACCCGGGAGGTCCACGCGAGCGCCGCGGCCGCGGTGGACACGCCGCCCTCGAGGAAGCAGTCCTCCCACAGCCAGAGCTCGTCGAGCCCGGAGGCGTCGGCGGCCTCGGCCACCTCGCGCAGGCGCTCGGGCGGCAGCTGCGGCAGGAAGACGGCGCCGAGCCCGGTCACGGCGCGACCTCTCGGGCGGGAGCGCCCAGGGCCGCCGCGCGCTCGGCGCGGCGGGCACGGCGCACGGCGGTGCGGTGCGCGACCTCCCGGCGCTGCAGGTGCAGCAGGCCGACGACCCCGAGGACGACGCCCGCGACGCAGCACCAGACCCACCACCCGCGGTCGTCGGCGAGCAGGGAGTCCCGGTCCAGCAGGACCACGACGAGGGAGAGCGCCCACACGGCCGTCCCGGCGAGCGCAGCCAGACGGTCGTCGGTGCGCGGCGCGGGCGGCGTGGGCCGCTCCTCCATGGGCAGGCGGACGAACCTCACGCGTGCACCGTAGTCCGCGGCCGGGGTCCCCGTCCCGGGTCGCGCGAGGTCGCCGGCCGGCGCCGCGCCGGGAATGCCACCTCCCCGCGATGTCGTTAGCGCAGGTAATGACGTACGCTCACGAGGTGCCGCAGCGCCTGCAGACCCGAACCATCTCCGACCCGCCTGTGACCAGCCCGCCCTCCGCCCCGCGCCGGGGCGCCCCGGGCACCGGGCCCTCCGCCCTCGCCGCCGAGCTGCGCGTCGCGCTCATGCGCTCGGTGCGCCGCCTGCGCGCCGAGCGCGCCGAGGACGCCCTCCCCGACAGCCAGTACTCCGTGCTCGCGCTGCTCGAGCGCCTGGAGCCGACGACGCCCGGCGCCCTCGCCGAGGCCGAGCACGTGCAGCCGCCGTCCATGACGCGCACCATCGCCGCGCTCGTCGAGGCGGGGGTCGTCGAGCGCCGACCGCACCCCGAGGACCGGCGCCAGGTCCTCGTCGAGACGACGCGGGCGGGACGCGACCTGCTGCTGGCCACGCGCCGCCGCCGCGACCAGTGGCTGACCAGGCGCCTCGCGCAGCTCAGCACGCACGAACGGGCCGTCCTGGCCGAGGCCGCCGCCATCCTGAACCGGGTGGTGGCCCCGTGAGCGCCACCTTCCGCTCCCTGTCCATCCACAACTACCGGATCTGGTTCGGCGGCGCCCTCGTGAGCAACGTGGGCACGTGGATGCAGCGCATCGCCCAGGACTGGCTCGTGCTGCAGGTCCTCACGGCGGGCTCGGGCGTGGCCGTCGGCCTCACCACCGGGCTGCAGTTCCTGCCCATGCTGCTGCTCGGCCCCTACGCCGGCGTCGTGGCCGACCGCTTCGACAAGCGCAAGCTGCTCATGATCACCCAGGGGCTGTCGGGCGTGTGGGGCCTCCTGCTGGGGCTGCTCGTCCTCACCGACCAGGCTGCGCTGTGGCACGTCTACGCCCTCGCGACGCTGCTCGGCCTCACGACGGCGTTCGACGCGCCGGCGCGGCAGACCTTCGTCGCCGCGCTCGTGCCGGCCGACCACCTCGGCAACGCGGTGGGGCTCAACAGCGCGTCGTTCAACGGTGCGCGCCTCATCGGCCCCGGGCTGGCCGGTCTGCTCATCGCGGCCTTCGGCACCGGGCCGGTGTTCCTCATCAACGCCGTCTCCTTCGCCGCCACGGTGGTGGCGCTGGGGATGCTGCGGACCTCCGAGCTGCACCCCATGCCCCTGGCGGGCCGCGGCAAGGGGCAGGTGCGGGAGGGGCTGCGGTACGTCCGCCGACGGCCCGACCTCGTGCTCGTGCTCGTCGTCATGGGCACCGTCGGGGCGCTGGGGATGAACTACCAGCTGACGACCGGGCTCGTGGCCACCCAGGTCTTCGGGAAGGGGGCGACCGAGTACGGGATCCTCGGCTCGATCCTCGCCATCGGCTCGCTGTCCGGGGCGCTGCTCGCGGCGGGCCGGGCCCGGGTGCGGCTGCGGCTGGTGCTCGGCGCCGCCGGCGCCTTCGGCGTCACGGCCATGGTGGCGGGGAGCATGCCGACCTACTGGTCCTTCGCCGTCTCGCTCATCCCCGTCGGCCTCACCTCGCTGACGCTGATGACCGCCGCCAACACGCTGGTGCAGACGACCACCGAGCCGGCCATGCGCGGTCGGGTGATGGCGCTCTACATGATGATCTTCATGGGCGGGACGCCCGTCGGCGCGCCGCTCATCGGCTGGCTCGGGGACACCTTCGGGGCCCGGTGGACCATCTACGTCGGCGGGATCTCGGCACTGCTGGTGACGGCCCTGGCGGTGCTGTGGGTGCTGCGCCGGGACGACCTGCAGATCCGCTACCGCCTGCACGCCCGCCCGCACCTGCAGGTGCTCAACCCCGACGACCGCAGCGCGGCGCGCCAGTCCCTCGACGCCGCCGGTGGACGGGCTGCGCGCACCGCGGCCTGACGCCGCCCGCCCCAGACCCCGATGTGTGGCCATGTCGGGTGGGCCGGGTCTCGGGGACCCCGAGGTGTGGCCATGTCGGGTGGGCCGGGTCTCGGGGACCCCGAGGTGTGGCCATGTCGGGTGGGCTGGGTCCTGCGGACCCCGAGGTGTGGCCACGTCGGGTGGGCTGGGTCCTGCGGACCCCGAGGTGTGGCCATGTCGGGTGGGCCGGGTCCCTGGTACCCCGAGATGTGGCCATGTCGGGTGGGCCGGGTGCCTGGGACCCCGATGTGTGGCCATGTCAGGTGGGCCGGGTCCGGCACACCCCGAGATGTGGCCGTGTCGGCTCGGTCTCGAGGCTCGTGGGACGCGCTCGCCCGTCGTGCTCGGACACGGACGCGCCCTCGGGTCGCGAGCGCCGGGCGCCCGCACGAGAGTGCCGGGATGACGACGACCTCCGTGCCCGGCCCCGACGGCTCGACGACGCCGGCGTACGTCTCGACCCCGGTCTCGACGGAGCGCGACCCCGGGCCGTGGCCGGGCGTCGTCGTGGTGCACGACGCGTTCGGCATGTCCGACGACATGCGCGACCAGGCCGACTGGCTCGCCGCCGCCGGCTACGTGGCCCTGCTGCCCGACCTGTACAGCAAGGACGGCCGCACGCAGGGGTGGGGCCGCGTGCCGTGCGTCGCCCGCACGATGCAGCAGATGAGCCGCCGGGAGGGGCCCGCGTTCGAGCGCCTCGAGTCCGCCCGCGCCGCCCTGGCCGACCGGGAGGACTGCACGGGGACCGTCGGGGTCATCGGCTTCTGCATGGGCGGCGGCTTCGCGCTGCTGCTGGCCGGGCAGCCCGGCTGGTCGGCCGCCTCGGTCAACTACGGGATGCTCCCGAAGGGCGAGGACGCCCTCGCCGCTGCCGTGGACGGCGCCTGCCCGGTCGTCGCCAGCTTCGGCGGTGACGACCCGAGCCTGCGCGGAGCCGCCGGCCGGCTGGGGGCGGCGCTGGACCGCGCCGGCGTCCCCGCGGACGTCCGCGAGTACGCGGGCGCCCAGCACGGCTTCATCACCCGGACCGCGGACACGTCGCCGCTCGTGCCCGTGCTGCGCCGGGTGATGGGCGTCTCGCACGACCACGAGGCCTCGGCCGACGCGCGCCGCCGCATCCTCGGCTTCTTCGACGAGCACCTGCGCGACCGGGAGCGCGCCGCGGCGTCGGCCGGTTCCCGCGCCGCTGCGGCGTCGGCGCCGACCGCGGCGTCCGACGACGAGCCGTCGCCGACCGACGGCACCGCGCCCGTCGGCTGGGTCGGCGGCGCAGCGCCGGGCACCACGCGCGTCGGCTGACGTTCCCCGGGAGGCCGTCCGCCGTCGACCGCGACGGAGGTTCGAGCCGCTAGCTCCGGCCGGGCGGGCGAGCAGCACGTGCGAGCCCGACGCACGACGCCGTGGTCACGGCGTCGTGGTCGCCGACGTGGGCCGTGCGCACCGCGCCGGGGTGTCATGCCGCCCGGGACCGGTGCGCCAGGAGCGAGCTGCTCCGGCTGATGAGGCTGCTGTAGGTGGCGGTGGCCAGCCGGGGCGGCATCGCCCGCATGAGGAGCGCGGTGGAGCGCCGGTGGGTCGTCGAGGCCTCGCTGGCGGCCATGGCGGCGATCCGCCGCACCTGGCGGGCGCGGGTGGCCTCGTAGTGCCGGAGGGCGGGTGCCGGGTCGGCCGTCCCCGCCGATCTCGAGAGCGCGGCCGTGAGGGCGTGCACGTCCTCGAGGGTCTGGTTGACGCCCTGGGCCAGGCTCGGGGGCATGGCGTGCGCCGCGTCGCCGAGCAGCGTCGTCCGACCGGCACCCCAGGGCCCCTCGACCTGCAGGGCGGCGTGCGGCCAGGGGGAGATCTCCGCGTCGCCGATCGCGTCGAGGACCTGGGGGACGGGGGCGGCCCAGCCGTCGAGCCGGCGGCGCAGCGCGTCGGCGACGGGACCGCTCCCGGCGTCCGGTCCCTCCGGCGACGGGGGGAGGCTGACGTACCACTGGAGCAGGCCGTCACCGGCCGGCTGGAGGCCGAGGAAGCCCTCGGGTCCGAGCATCGTCAGGATGCTCGCCGACCCGGTGACCTCGAGGGGCACCCGGATCAGGCCCTGCCACGTGGTCCACCCGGTCGGGCGCGGTCGGGCGTCCGGTCGCACGACGCCGCGGACGGCCGAGTCGCGGCCGTCCGCGCCGACCACGACGTCGGCCCGGGTCCTGGTGCCGTCCTCGAAGGTGAGGTGGCCGCGGGCGGGGTCGACGCCCGCGCACGCGGAGCCGAAGCGGACCGTGCCCGCGGGCAGCGTGGCGGCGAGCCGCTCGACGAGGCGGCTGCGTCGCACGCTGAGCGCGGGGGCGCCGAAGCGGGAGACGAGCGCGGCGGTGCGCATCTGCAGGAGCGGCCGCCCCCGGGAGTCGCGCCCGTCGAGGACGTCGATCGTCGGCCCCAGGCCCTCCAGCGGGACGCCCAGGGACTCCAGGACGGCCGTGCCGTTGGGCCACAGCGTGACCGCTGACCCACCCAGCCGCAGGGACTCGGCGCGCTCGTGGACGCGCACCTCGTGCCCGGCCCGCAGCAGCCCGTGCGCTGCCGCCAGGCCCCCCGGACCGGCACCGACCACGGCGACCTCCACGGCACGTCCCCTCCTGGTCCGGCGTCCTCGCGCAGAGCATGCCCTACGCACGGGCCGTCGGGCCGTCGGGCCGGGGCGGCCGGTCACCGACGGGCGCGGACGCCGCTCCACCGACCGCTCCGGGCGAGGAGCCGGAGCGCCGAGGGCGAGGACGACGCCCGCTTGACACTGTCAGGTCCTCGCGGCACCCTGGACGTGCTTGACGACGTCAAGCTGCTGCGGAGGTCGCAGCCACCGATCTGCTCAGGAGGCCCTCATGTACCACGCACTGGTCGCGCGCCTGGCCCGCAGGAACTTCGAGCGCGTCAACGACCGCGACGTCGAGGGGCTGCTGCGCACCTGCGCCCCCGACGTCCACCACCGCTTCGGCGGCGACCACGCCCTCGGCGGCGAGCGCCACGACAAGGAGGCCCTCCGCCGGTGGTTCGAGCGGCTCGGCCGCCTCTGCCCGACCCTGCGCCTGACGGTGCGCGACACCTGGGTGACCGGCCTGCCGCACGACACCGTCGTCGTCATCCGCTGGACCGCGACCCAGCAGATGCCCGACGGCAGCCCCTACCTCAACCACGGCGTGCACGTGGTCCGCATGCGCTGGGGCAGGGTCGTCGAGATCGACGCCAACGAGGACTCCCAGCTGGTCGCCGCCGCGCTGCGGGTCATGGCGGACCACGGGGTCGAGGAGGCCCTCGCCGCACCCGTCACGAGCTGATCGGCGCGGGCCCTGCGCGGCCGTCGACGCCGGTCGGCCGACGCCGGTCGATCACTCGACGACGGCACCCGGGTTCAGCTGGCCCTGCGGGTCGACGGCCGCGAACAGCTCGCCGAGCATCGCCCGACCCGCGGGGGAGATGTCCTGGGCGAGCCACTGCGCGTGCTCGGTGCCCACCGAGTGGTGGTGCGACAGCGTGCCCTCGGCGTCGACGAACGCCTGCTGGATGGCGCCCTTGACGACGTCGTACTCGACCAGCGGCGTCTCGCTCGTCTGCGCGAAGGCGAAGGTGAAGTACAGGCACGCGCCGCCGTGGTAGCTGTGCGAGAGGTGGCACATGATCCAGCCCCTGACGCCGACGCGGGCGAAGGCCCGGTCGGCCTCCTCGCGCACGTGCCGGTACAGCGGCAGGAGCTGCGACCACCGCGCCGCGGTGTCCGAGACGTCGGCGAGACCGCCGCGGTCGAGGACGTAGTCGCGGATGTAGGGGGTGTCGAACTTCTTCTGGTCGTACAGCGTCCCGGGGCCCTTGCCGACGACGATCCCGCCGTGCCGCTTGACGATCCCCCTGACGACCGCCTGGTTCGCCTTGACGTGGTCGGCGCCGCCCTCGTAGCCCACGAAGGACAGGCAGATCGCCTCGAGGTCCCAGCCGCGCCGCTTGAGCACGGCCTTCAGGCCCGCGCTGACGAGGTGGGAGACGCCTCGGCTGCGCTTGCCGGTGGCGAAGGAGAAGGCCGTCTCGTTCGGGTCCGAGACGCGGGTGAGGACGGTGGAGGCGTCGCTCGCGGAGATGTCCTGCATGGCGGCGACGCCGGCCTCGAAGGACGGGAAGAAGTAGCCGAGGACCTCACGGTGCTCGGGCAGGCGGTGCACCTGGACCCAGACCTCGGTGATCACCCCGAGGCGCCCCTCGGAGCCGATGAGCATGTCGCGCACGCTGGGGCCGGTGGCCTCGCTGGGCACGGGGCGGGTGGCCACGACCCGGCCGGGCTGCACGACGCGCAGCGCACGCGTGAGGTCGGCGATGTCGCCGTACTTGTCCGACTGAGCGCCGGAGGACCGCGTCGCGATCCAGCCGCCGAGCGTGGAGTGGGTGAAGGAGTCCGGGACGTGGCCCATGGTCCAGCCGCGGGCGCCGAGCTGGTCCTCCAGGTCGGGCCCGAGGACGCCGGCCTCCACGCGCGCCAGGCGCGACTCCTCGTCGACCTCCAGCACCCGGTTCATCCGGCCCAGGTCGAGGGAGACGACGGGGCGCTGCTCGCCGGCGTCCGGGTGCAGGCTGCCCGAGATGCTGCTGCCCCCGCCGAAGGGGATGAGGACGGCGCCCGCGGCGGCCACGACGTCCACGACGGCGCGCACGGCGCTCTCGTCGCCCGGGTACACGACGACGTCGGGGGTGCGGGGCAGGTCCCCGGCGCGCAGGCGGAGCAGGTCGCGCAGGCTCTTGCCGTAGGTGTGGACCACCCGCTCCATCGGCGTGGTGTGCACGTGGCTCCCGCCGACGGCGCCGGCGAGGGCGTCGAGGAGCTCCTGCGGCGCCCGGCTCTCGGGGACGGGCAGCTGGGTGAAGTCGAGCGCCGGTCGGCCCGGGGTGTCGAGGTCGATGCCGACGTGCTCGAGCACGAACGGCTGCAGCTTCGGCTTGTCGCGGTGGTCGAAGCTCACGCCCTCGCGGCCCCAGCCCCACCACTTCATGTGCTGGACGCCGCTGCCGCCGTCGCCCTCGAGGGCGTCCTGCGTCGCCTGGTCGGTGTGCGGCGAGCTCCCCGGCGCGTCGAAGGGGGTCTGCTGGGTCACCGCGTCGTCCATGGGGGTCATGATGCCTGCGCGCCGGGGTCGCTCCGCCCGCGGTCCTCCTCGACCGGCGGTGCGTCGACGTCCTCGGCGCGCACGTCGGCGGGACGACCGTCCTCGGCCGGCCGGTCCGCGGGGCGCTCGGGCGCCTCGGTCTCGACGACCGCCATGACACCGGGGCCGCCGTCGCCCTCGCCGTCGGCCTCCTCCTCGCCGCGCACGAGGCGCTCGACGGCGAGGGCGACCCGCTGCGTCAGGGCGCGGGCGTTCTCCCCGGCGCGGGGGTGCAGCGGCTCGCCGACCACGACGCGCACCGGCGGGCGGCCGGGCAGGGGCCAGCTGCGCCCCCGCGGCATGGCGTCGTAGGCGCCGACGAGACCGACCGGGACGACGGGCACGCCGCGCGTGACCGCGAGCGCCGCCGCGCCGACCTTGAACGGCGCCATCGACCCGTCCCGCGAGCGCGTGCCCTCGGGGAAGAGCAGCAGCGGCACGCCCTCGTCGAGCAGCTGCGCCGCCAGGCCGCGGTGGTTCCCCCGGGTGCCGCTGCGGTCGACGGGGAAGGCGTTGAACACCAGGCCCGTCAGCCTCGCGCGCCAGCGGGCGTCGAAGAAGTAGTCGGCCGCGGCGGCGACCGCCAGGTGCTGGCTCACCCGCGGCGGCAGCGCCCCGAGCACCAGCGGTGCGTCCAGGTGGCTGGAGTGGTTGGCGACGACGACGAAGGGCGGCTCGAGCCCTCGCAGCCGCTCGGTCCCCTCGACGTCGACGGAGACGACGCCCCGCACGAGGGGCCGGAGGACGAGGCGCTGCAGGACGAACCGAGCGCCGTCCGCCGCCCACGCTGCGGTGCGTGACATGGCGGGCAGCCTACGGATCGCGTCCGGCGCCTGGGGCCCGAGGCGGGCCGCCGCGCGGGCGCGCGCCGCCCCGCCCCGCACACCCGGCGCGACGCCCCGCCGGCCGGTGCCCATGGGGTCTCTCACGACAGCTGCTCCACGACCCAGTCGACGCAGGCCGTCAGCGCCTCGACGTCGGCGGGGTCGACGGCGGGGTACATGCCGACGCGCAGCTGGTCCGGCCCGAGCGCGCGGTAGGGGTCGACGTCGACGACGCCGCTGGCGCGCAGGACGGCGCGCACGGCGGTCGCGTCGACCCCGGCCAGCAGGTCGACGGTGCCCACGACGGGAGAGCGGTGCGCCGGGTCGGCGACGAACGGCCTGGCCCACTCGCGCTCTGCGGCCCATGCGTACAGGTGCCCGCTGGAGGCCGCGGTGCGCTGGGCGGCCCAGGCGAGCCCGCCGCGCTCGAGCAGCCACTCCAGCTGGTCGACGAGCAGGGCGAGCGTGACGACGGCGGGCGTGTTGAGCGTCTGGTCCAGCCGGCTGCTCGCGACGGCGAGCGGCAGGGACAGCGACGCCGGCGTCCAGCGCCCCAGCGCGGCGACCTCCTCGGCGCGGGCGAGCGCGGAGGGGGAGCAGACCGCCAGCCACAGCCCGCCGTCGGAGGCCAGCGCCTTCTGCGGGGCCAGGTAGTAGACGTCGGTCTCGGCGAGGTCCACGGGCACGGCGCCCGCGGCCGAGGTCGCGTCGACGACGACGAGCGCACCGTCGTCGGCGCCCTCGGGGCGCCGGACGGGGGCGACGACGCCCGTCGAGGTCTCGTTGTGGGCGAAGGCGTAGACGTCGATCCCCTCGCGGGCCTGCGGGACGGCCAGGGAGCCGTTCGGGGCGCGGACGACGTCCGGCTCGGCGAGGAACGGCGCGGCCGCCAGGGCGGCCGCGAGCTTGGCCGTGAACTCGCCGTAGACGCACGCCTGCGGGCGCTCGCGGACCAGCCCGACCGTCGCGACGTCCCAGAACAGCGTCGAGCCGCCGTTGCCGAGGACGACCTCGTAGCCGTCGGGCGCGCCGAGCAGCGCCGCGAGGCCCTCGCGGGTGCGGCGCACGAGGTCCTTGACCGGCGCCTGGCGGTGCGAGGTGCCGAGAACCGACGTCGCGAGGCCGGACAGCGCCTCCACCTGCGCGGGGCGCACCCGGCTCGGGCCGGACCCGAAGCGGCCGTCCGCGGGCAGCAGCTCCGCGGGGACGCGCAGGTCGGGCACCGCCGCCGCGGGCGGTGCGGTCGCTGCGGTCCCGGCGAGGCGCGTCACGCCGCCCATCCTCTCGCAGGCGCGGGCGCGCGCCTGACGGCGCAGGGCGGGCGTCGCCGGGTCGGGGTCGTCACCGCGACCCTCACCACTGGAGGAGGTAGCTCACCGAGGCGCGGCCCTCCAGGGCCGTGCGGCCGATCTCCACGGAGAGCCTCGCGGGAGGCGGGACCTCGGCGTCCAGCACCCTGGAGGCGTCGGAGTCCAGCTGCCCGCCCACGTCGCGCAGCGCGAGATCGGCGGCGGCGCGGTCCACGCCGAGGTCGGCGACGGCGGCGTCGACGACCCCCCGGAGCTCCTCCAGGGAGAGCCCGCGCCGGGAGATGTCGATCCCCTCCAGCGGGGCCGTGCCGTCCGGCGCCCTGACGACGACGGTGTCGGCCGGCGTCTGCAGCACCGCGTCGTCGCCGGAGGTCACGACCACGTCGACCGTGCCCTCGTCCGGCTCGAGCGGGATGGACGTGCGCCCCGGCGGGAGGGCGAGGTCTCCGCGCGAGGGCGGGTCCGCCAGGTCGACCTCGACCCGCCCGTCGGCCAGCACCGCGGCGACGGCCGCGCGCTGCGCCTGGCGGCGTCCCGTGGGGGTCTGGTCGTCGGGAGGGGACGGGCCCGTGGTGCAGGCTCCGACCAGGGTGGAGGGCAGGACGAGCAGGACGGCCAGGCGGCGGCGTGCCCGGTCCGGCATCACTGCTCGGACCTGACGTGCCAGTCGGCCAGCTGCGCGGCGATGTCGTCGAGGCGGTGCCGGAGGGTGCGCATCTCGTCGATGCGCTCGTGGACGTCGGTGCCGAGCAGCGAGCCGACCAGGGCGGGGTCGTGCTCCAGCAGGGCTCGGTAGGCGGGCAGGGTGCCCTCCTCGATGAGCGCCCACCGGTCCTCGACGTCGGCGACGTTCCCGTCGGGGAAGGGCGTGGTGACGAGCGCCGTGCCCTGCAGGGGGTTGTCCCAGGGACCGAGGGCCAGCGGGCCGGGCGTCTCGACCGGCACCGGGACGGGGAAGACGTCGGGGTAGCCCGCGGCGCCGGGGATGCTGGGCTCCCCGACCAGGGTCAGCGCCCAGGTGAAGGCCTCACCGCTCGGGCCGTGCTGCCACGCCCCTGACGTCACGGGGTCGACGACGCCGGCCGCCCGCAGCTCCTCGAGCGCCGCGACCCCGCCCTCGCGGTAGGACTGGTGCAGGGGCGCCATGTCGTTGACGATCTCCTTCTGCATCGACAGCAGCGTCGTCTCGTAGAAGCGCAGCTCGGCCTCGCCGATCCTCGCCAGCGGCTCGGGCAGCACAGTGACCTCCGGGGGCAGCGTCAGCCTCTGCGCGAGCTGGGCGAACCTCCGGAACTGGTCGAGGTCGAAGAAGCCGGCGGCGAAGGAGGGGCCGATGAGCGCGGCCGTGCCCGCCCACTCCAGGTCGGGGTCCTCCAGGAAGAGGCCGGCGTAGGAGGTGCAGACCGCCTCGACCGTCTCCCGGTTGGCCTCCGCGCCCGCGGTGACGTCCCACGAGGCCAGGTCGACGCCCGCCTCGTCCGCCGCGCGGGCCGTCCAGTAGGCCTCCAGCGCGGTGCCGTACTGCGGCGGCGGCACACCGAGGGCGCGCGCCCGGTCCACCATCGCGGCGAGCTCGTCGGTCCGGCCCGTCGGCGGGGCGGCCAGCGCCTCGCGCAGGTCCGTGAGCGCGCCACCTGACAGCGCCGCCGCCGCCGCCCGGCGCACCGCCGCCTCCGTGGCGAGGTGGAGCAGCGCCCCGAGGGGCGCGAGCAGCCCGGTCCAGCGGCGAGCCCGGCGGCCGTCATGGCGGCGGGCACCGGGACCACGACGGCCGAGGCCAGAGCCTCGCCGACGCGGGCGGCGTGCGCCCGCAGGTCCTCGCGGAGGCTCTCGAGCTCGCGGTCGAGGGCGGCCTGCGCGCTGGAGCGTGCGGCGTCGGCCGAGCCCACCGCGGCGTCCCGGGCTCGGCCGGCCTCGTCCCGGCGGGTTGAGGGCCGCGCCCGAGGCCAGGACGGCGTCGGGGTCGGCGTCCAGCGCGAACCGGCTCACCGGGCCCCGCCGCGCACGCGCTCCGCGCCGGTCACGGCGTGATGGCCGTGCTGGCGTCCACGTCCACCGCGGCCATGTCCACCGACGTGCGCCCGACGTCGCCGGCGACCAGGCCGGCCGTCTGCGAGCAGACGTCCAGGACCGCGCCAGGAGAGCTCGAAGGACGTCGTCCCCGCCGCCAGCGCGCCGGCGAGCTCGCCCGCGCCGCTGCGCACGCCCTCGACGTGCCCCGTCAGCGGCGCCCCGGTGTTCCGGAAGGCCGCCGCCAGGTCCTCGAACGGGTCGCGCGCCCGCGCCAGGACGTCGTGCTCGACCTGCAGCACGTCCTCGCCCATCTCCTCACCCCCGGCTGGACCGTAGAGCGCTGCCGCCGGAGCGGCCAAGGGCCGTGCCGCAGGTCCACCCGGTCGTGGAGGCCCTACCTCGCCCGGTCGTGCGCGTGCTGCTCGAGGACGTGCGCGGACCACCCGGCCGTGCGCGCGCAGACGACGAGCGGGGTGAGCATCGACGCCGGGACGCCTGCGCCGTCGAGCAGCACGGCGGCCCACAGGGCGGCGTTCGCCGTGCGGTGCCGGCCGCCGGCGTCAGGGCTCGTGCGCTCGGCGAGCGCGGCCTCGCCGGCCTCCTCCAGCGCGAGCGCGCTCGGCAGGCGGGCGGGGGCGAGCGCGCGGACGGCGTCGCGCAGCAGCGGCACGCGCGGGTCCGGCCCGCTGCGCCCGTGCAGGCCGAAGCCCATGAGCCGGTGGCCGGCGTCCAGCACGGAGGTCACGACGCGCTCGGCGTCGCCGCTGCGGTCGACGGCGTCGAGCACGTGGAGCACCCGGGGGAGGGCTCCCGCGCAGAGGGGCCCGCTCATCGTGCCGACCGCGGCCGACAGGCACGCGGCCGCGTCCGCGCCGCTGCCGGCGACGACGCGGGCGGTCACCGTGGCGGGCGTGAGGCCGTCCTCGGCGAGCACCGTCCAGCTCGCGTCCAGCGCCCGGGCGTGGTCGGGGTCCACCTCGCCGCGCCAGCGCAGCAGGAACCGCTCGGCCGTCGTGCGCCCCTGGTCCACCCGCCGCTGCGGCACCATCGGCGCGTCCGGGCCGCGGGCGGACTGGGCGATGAAGCTCAGCGCGAGGACGCTCGCCCGCGCCACGTCCTCCCGCGCCCGCTCCGGAGTCGTGTCCGCCAGCGGGGCGAGGCCCCAGACCGGCGCCAGCTGCGCCAGGGCGCTCTGGACGTCGACGCGGACGTCGCCGGTGCGCACCGGCAGCGGGAACGGCTCGGCGGGCGGCAGCGCGCCGTCGCCCTCCACCGGGACGTCGCCGTCGACGAGCAGCCCCCACACCTGCTCGAAGGGGAGCGAGCCGGCCAGGTCGGCCACCTCGCGGCCGCGGTAGCGCAGGACGCCGGTGCCCACCTCGCTGACGCGGCTGGACGCGCTCACCCGCGCCGTCTCCCCCCTGCGGTCGCGGGCGCTGCGCCCGACCGTGCGCTCGCCGTCCCGGCGCGCCCCTCCGGCTGCACCGCCGCCGCCCGCGGGCGGGTGGTCGTCCTCGTGCACAGGCCCCCTCCTCCTCGACCGGAGCCCCTCCTGCCTCGCGACGGGCTCCGCGCACGCAGCGCGCCCTCGCGCTGCCCGACCTACTCTGCCCGGCGTGGTCGGGACGGTGGACGGCGGTGGGGGCGGGAGCCCCTCACCCGGGGGCGGTGCGAGCGACGTCGCGGGCGCTGCCGCGGAGCACGGCCCGGCGCGGCGCCCCGTCGTCGACCCCTCGGCGCGGGTGGGCTACACGGGCGCGGGCCTCGACGACGACGCCCCGCTGTGGACGGCCGACCCGCCCGTGCCGCCGCTGGAGCTGCTGACGACCTGGTACGCGGAGGCGACCGCCGACGACCGGGTCGTCGAGCCGGGCGCCGTCGTGCTGGCGACGGTGGACGGCGACGGCGTCCCCGACGCGCGGACCGTGCTGCTCAAGGGCCTCGACGGCCGCGGCGCCGTCGTCTACACGAACCTGGCGTCGGCCAAGGGGCGGCAGCTGGAGGTCCGTCCCCGCGCCGCCCTCGTCCTGCCGTGGCACGCGATGTCGCGGCAGGTGCGCCTGCGCGGGCACGTCGAACCGGTGAGCCGCGAGGAGTCGGCGGCGTACTTCGCCCAGCGGCCGCGGGGCTCGCAGGTGGCGGCGTGGGCGTCCGCGCAGTCCGAGCGCGTGGCCAGCCGCGCCGAGATGGGGCGCCGCGTGGCGGACCTGGAGGAGCGCTTCGCCGGCGTGGACGTGCCGCTGCCGCCGTCCTGGGGCGGGGTGCGGGTGCTCCCGACGTCCGTCGAGCTGTGGGCCGGGCGGGCGTCGCGCCTGCACGACCGCGCCGCCTGGACCTCGCGCACGGGCGAGCCCGCCCTCCTCGACGACGCCGACGCCTGGGAGCTGGCGCGCCTGCAGCCCTGAGGGCCGCGCCCCCCGCCGCTTGCAGGCGCCTGCTTCGCCGCCCACCCCGGCCCACCGGTGAAGGAGTCGCCTGCTCCGCGGTCCACGCCGGCGCTCCGGTGAAAGAGGCGTCTGCTCCGCGGTCCACGCCGGCGCTCCGGTGAAGGAGGCGTCTGCTTCGTCGTGGGAGGGGCCTCGTGCGGAGGTGGAGGCGCCTGCTTCGCGGTGGGGTGGGCGTGGAACAGCCCCCGGGGCCGACGTCGGCGGCTGGGCCGTCGACGTCGCGCCGTGCTGGACGGGCACGGCACCCGGGGGCTGCGGTGGCTGCCTGGATCTCGCCGGTCGCCTCTGTCGGACCGGGGCCTGTTCCCCGGTCGGCGGCCGGACTCGACTGCTGGGCAGCGTCGTCCGATGTGCTCGGGCGGCTAGCGGGCAGCCACCTCACGCGTCCTGTTGTCAACCACTGGTAGGACCACCTCCTCTCTCGTGTGGGAGGACGGTACGTCCGCCCCGGCCGCTCGCGCCAGGGGGTTCTCGCAGCTCGTGCCGGGGTGCCGGGACGGCGTGCCCGAGGCGGCGGCAGGGGCTCCGCGGGAGGGAGCCCCCGCGGGCCGCGCCACTCTAGGATCGTTCCAGACAGCCCGACGCCGCACCGGTGCCCGGCACGGCGGGCGACCCCCGCGCGGGACGGTGCGGCGGCGGGTGACAGGCGCAGCTCGGGAGCACGGGCGTGGGCGTTGGACGACGGACACGGAGGGCCATCGCGTGAGCGACCTCATCGACACCACCGAGATGTACCTGCGCACGATCTTCGAGCTGGAGGAGGAGGGGATCGTCCCGCTCCGGGCGCGCATCGCCGAGCGCCTGTCCCAGAGCGGCCCGACGGTCTCCCAGACGGTGGCCCGCATGGAGCGCGACGGCCTCGTCGTCGTCAGCGGCGACCGCCACCTCGAGCTCACCGACCACGGCCGCACCCTGGCCACCCGCGTGATGCGCAAGCACCGCATCGCCGAGCGCCTGCTCACCGACGTCATCGGCCTGGACTGGGAGTACGTGCACGAGGAGGCGTGCCGCTGGGAGCACGTCATGAGCGACCGCGTCGAGAAGCGGCTCGTCGAGCTGCTCGACCACCCGACGGAGTCGCCCTACGGCAACCCGATCCCGGGTCTCGGCGAGCTGGACGGCGGGGCCCCGGACGCCGCGCGCGCGGCCTCGTCGTCCTTCCTGGACGGCGTCGTCTCCCTCGTCGACGCCAGCGAGTCCGAGGGCGGCGCCTTCGTGGTCCGCCGGCTCGGGGAGCCCGTGCAGTACGACCACGTCGTCATGGCGCAGCTGGCCTCGGCCTCGGTGCGCCCCGGCAGCGCCGTGCGCCTGGAGCGCCGCCCCTCGCCGCGCCGGGGCACCGAGGGCTCGGTCGTCGTGGTCGTCGACGGGGCCGAGGTCGGCCTCGAGCTGCTCGACTCCGTCGCCTCGCACGTCTTCGTCGCACCGGCGGACTGACGCGGCCGGCAGCCGCGCCGCTGCCCCTCAGTCAGCGCCGTGACGGCGTGTCGCCGACGACGCGCCGGCCGTTACCGGGATGTGACGCGAAGGCGTCGGGTGGGGTACGTTCCCGCCGCTGCCCGGGACCCCGGGTCGCGCCTGTCCCGGAGCGCCGAGCCCTGCCGCCGGGTCGCAGGTCCCACCGAGCACGACGAGGCAGGGGCGGGGGACCCACTTCCGGTCCCGCGAGGCCGACCCGACCGCGAGGTCGGACGGCGCGCGGGTCCTCGGGGTGAAGCCGGTCTCTCCCGTGGAGAGACGGCCGGGTGGCTCCCACCCGAACCCGACAGCTCACCTCGTAGGCGACTGGGAGAGGTCACCACCCGTGCCCCTGCACGCCCCCCTGCGCCCCGCTGTGCGCACCCCCGGGCGCTACCGCGCCCGCCACGCCGCTCCCGGGCCGGCCAGCACGCCGCTCACCGGTCTCACCGAGGCCGTCGCCGCGCGCGCCGGGGTCCTCGCCCGCCGCGGCGTCGTCGTCGCCGCCTCGACCGGCCTCGCCATGACCATGGGCGTCACGGCGTCGAGCGCCCAGCCCGTCGGCGGCGAGCCGCACCCCGAGCCGGCGCTCACCGCGCCGGCCGAGCGCGTCGAGGCCCCCGCGCTCGCGGTGACCGAGGCGCTCACGGTCGCGGTCGACGTGCCCGTGACCTTCACCCGCGGCGCGGCGCCCTCCGTCACGGCGCCGCCGCCCCCGCCGCCGCCCCCCGCCCCGGTGGTGGAGGACGAGCCCGCCGTCGTCGTCTCGAGCCGCTCCGAGGACAGCGACTCCGACGAGAGCGACGAGGACGACTCGCCCCGCGCCGAGGAGACCGTCTCGCGCTCCGCCCAGCGCGTCGCCGTCGTCGAGGACTCCAGCAGCTCGGACGAGGGCAGCTCGGAGCAGTCCGGCTCCGGCGAGAGCAGCTCGGACGAGTCCGGCTCCGACAGCAGCTCCGAGGACAGCGGCTCCGACGAGAGCAGCTCCGACGAGTCGGGCTCGGTCGAGGCGCCGGCGGCGCCGGCCTCCTCGAGCGCCGGGTCCTCCGTCCTCGACATCGCCGCGCAGTACGTGGGCACCCCCTACGTCTACGGCGGCACCTCGCCGTCGGGCTTCGACTGCTCGGGCTTCACCCAGTACGTCTTCGCGCAGGCGGGCATCTCGCTGCCCCGCACGGCCGCTGCGCAGGGCGCTGCGGGCACGCGCGTCTCGCGCTCCGAGGCCCGCCCCGGTGACCTCGCCGTCGTCTCCGACGGCTCGCACGTCGGCATCTACGCCGGCGGCAACCAGTGGTACGACTCGCCCCGCCCAGGCAAGTCCGTCTCCCTGCGCGACATCTGGACCTCGGACGTCTACTTCGTCCGCTACTGATCCACTGAGCCCTCGACGGCCCGTCACCCCCCGGGGTGGCGGGCCGTCGTCGTCCGCGGGCGGGGCGTCGGCGCGGGCGTCCGGGCGGTGGCGCGATGGTGACGGGCGGACGACCGGGGCCCCACGTCGCCGCAACCACGGTGACGCGGCGGCTCAGGCGTCGTACCGTTCATCGCGTCGGCCGTGGACCACCGCGACCGGCCCCGTCGAGGAGGTCTCGTGGCGGCAGCACCGGCGCGTCCAGCCCGCCCCAGGGCCGGGTCGTGCTGCGGTGCCCCCGCCAGGTGCTCGGCGGGAGGCGGCTGCCCGTGGCCACCCGGCTGCGCGTCACCCCCGCACCCCCCGCACCCCACGGCGTCGACCACTGCTGGTCGGCGCCGTCGTGCGTCTCCCACCCTCCGCGTGCGACCCAGCCGCGGTGCGAGCGCTCGTGGAGCCGGCACGGCGCCGGGCACGGGCAGATCGGGGTCGTCATGCGCACTCTCGTCCTCAACGCCGGCTACGAGCCCCTCGGGGTCGTGTCGTTCAAGCGGGCCCTCGTGCTCGTCCTCGCGGGCAAGGCGGTCGTGCTGGCCGCCGACGAGCTGCCCGTCGTCGCGGCGACCCTGAGCCTGCCCCGGCCGTCGGTCATCCTCCTGACGCGCTACGTGCGGGTGCCGCACCTGCGCAGCGTCGCCGTCTCCAGGCGCGGGGTGCTGCGCCGCGACGGCGGCCGGTGCGCGTACTGCCGTCGGGCGGCGACCACGGTGGACCACGTCCTGCCGCGCAGCCGCGGCGGTCGGGACACGTGGGAGAACCTCGTCGCCTGCTGCCTGCGCTGCAACGGCGCCAAGGGGAACCGGACCCCGGAGGAGATGGGCTGGGCGCTGCGCCTGCGGCCCGTGGCCCCCGCTGGTCCGGCCTGGGTCCTCACGGGCGTCGAGAGCCGTCCCGGGTGGTCGGACTACCTGCCCGCCGCCGCCGAGGTGGCGTGAGCGGACCGTCCCGCTCCTCGGAAGTGCGACGGCCTGCCGAGGACCTGACCCGGAGCCGCCCGACGGGCCGTAGGCCGTCCCGGAAGCCGGTGCCACAAGACCGTCCTGCATCGGTCGCACGGTGCCGACCTCCGGCGCGGACGGGCGTGGACATCGGGTACGCGCGGGCCTCGACCGCCGGGCAGGACCTCGAGCGCCAGGTCGAGGCCCTCGTCGAGGCCGGTGTCGCCCGGGAGCGGATCTCCCTCGACGAGAAGTCCGGGGCCACCACCGACCGGCCCGGCCTGGGCGCCGCGCTGGCCCACGCCCGGCCGGGGGACGTGACTCTGGTGCACACCCCGGACCGGCTCGGGCGCACCGTGCGAGACACCGTGGACCTCATCCACGAGCTCACGGACGCCGGCGTCGGGGTCCGCGACCTCGCCGAGTCGATCCGGTGGACTCCTCGCGCCCGGAGGACCCGATGGCCCAGCTGGCCGTGGTGCTGCTCCTCTTCGCGCAGATGGAGCGGACCTGCACCGTGGAGCGGTCCGGCGCACGCCCGCTCGGTCGCCGCGGCCAGGGGCCGCCGCGTCGGCCGGCCCGACCGTGGTCGACCCCGACGAGCTCGCCTACGCCGTGCACCAGCGCGAGGGCGACCACACCATCGCCGACATCGTCGCCAAGACCGGCATCGCCCGCACCAGCCTGTACCGGCGCTGCTGCCCCGGCCGCCGGAGCAGGTGTCAGCCACGCAGTAGAGGTCGGCTCGTCGAGGCCGCCACGTCGCTACTGCGATCGCGTCCGCTCGACGCCGGTCAGGTGAGGGCGGCAGGATCGCTGTCCCGGCTCGCTGTCGTGCCGTCGAGGCAGCGGACCAGGCGGGTGCCGCCGGAGAGCTCGGCGGCGCACAGGGCAGCGTCGGCCTGGGCGAGCAGCTCGGCCACGGCGAACTCGATCCCGCCCGGGCGCGCGAGGGTGCTACCGGAGCCGACGTGGGTGGCCCAGGCGGCGGTCACGGCCACGAGCAGCGCGTCGGTGGTGTGGCCGTGGATGTCGCCGACCCTCTTGAAGTCGTCGAGGTAGAGCAGCAGCACGCTCAGCGGCCATCCGTCGACGCGGTGCAGGTCCAGGGCGTGGGTCGGTGATCTCGACTCGTGTGTGGCACCCCTCCGATCCGCCCGTCTGCAGGAGTTCCCCCTCCTGCGCACCCGAAGTGCTGCCAGGATCCGCCCATGATGAAGAAGGTGCTGGCCGCCGCAGCGACCGCGACGATGATCGCCGGCGCGGCGCTGGCCGCCGCCCCGGCCGCCCCGGCCGCCACCGCGGCCAGCCCGGCGTCCACCGTGGACGCCTGGTACGGCCACTTCCTGGGCCGCGAGGCCGACGCGGGCAGCCGGTACTGGGTGAAGCAGATCGAGGCCGGCGCCAGGGCCTCGGACCAGATCTGGGCGATCACCCACTCCGATGAGTACAACCGCGAGGACATCGCGGCCTACTACGCCTTCTACCTCAGCCGCGAGCCCGACGTGGGGGTGCGGTACTGGCAGCAGGGAGCCAACGCCCAGCGCTTTCCCCTGGAGTGGGTCGAGCAGAACGTGGCCGCCTCACCCGAGGCCGTCGCCGCGGCCAACCGCCGCGGGGACGGGGACCTGATCCAGACCTGGTACTACGGCGCGCTGGGCGCCGGAGGAACCTTCCGCTTCCCCGACCAGGGGGAAGTGGCCTACTGGAACGCGCGGGTGCGCGCGATCGGGGCGCTGGGGGCCTACCGCGAGCTGTACTACACCCCCGAGGCCGTCACCGCGCGCATCACCAACTGGTACGCGCGGCTCCTCGGGCGCAAGCCGTCCGCCGGGGAGGTCGCCTACTGGTACCCCAAGGAGGTCGAGTCCGACATCAACGTCGGCGTGCTCATCGCCTCCACCCCCGAGTACGCCGACCTCGCGGACTGACCCCCTGCCGCCCGTGGATGAAGGGAGTCATGCACGGATTCGGCGACAGCGTCTGAAGACCGGCTCGCACATGCTCGAGGGAGTGGCGCGGGTAGCAGGTGGAGGCGGTGACCCACCGGGTCGAGAACCAGGTGGCCGCCCGCGCCATGCCCGCTACCTCTGGCGCGCGACTGACGCCTCCAGCGCTCTGACCTGGCGCCCGCTGACTACCCAGGACGCGCAGGCGGCGGCTGATCTGCTCGACGCCATGGAGGCCGTCGACCGGACCGGGGAGAACCGCACCGCGGCCGGCTTGACCGTCCTGGCTCTACCAGCTGAGCTGGCCGCGCCCACGCGACGCCCGGTGGCGGTCGCCAGGACGCCGGTCGACTCCCGCGCGGGCCAGGCACTTTACATCCGTTAACCAGGCGGCTAACTTTACGGTCGTAAAACCGGGTCGGCAGGACCCGGCGACCTGAGGCCAGGAGACGACCATGACCGCCACCACCACTGCGCTCCCCGACCTGGGGCGCACGCACGAGCAGCTGACCCGGTCGTGGCTGGCTCTGTGGAACGGTGAGCACGCCGCGGCCGAGGAGCTCCTCGCGCCCGGCTTCCAGCTGCACGCGGCGATGATGGACGGCGGGGACGGCAGCGCCGTGGACGGACCCCGCGCCCTGGTGGGCTGGATCGCCTCGACCCGCGCCGCCGTCCCGGACCTGACCTTCTCGATCCAAGTGGGCCCGATCGTGGACGGTGACCTGATCGCGCTGCGCTGGCGCGCCGAGGGCACCTACGCCGGCGGCATGCCCGGTGCCGGTGCTCCGGTCGGCACCGGGGTCGACTTCACCGGCACCGACGTCCTGCGCGTGGCTGGCGGCCGGCTGGCCGAGTACTGGGTCAACTCCGACACCCTCCTGCTGCTGACCCAGCTGCAGGCCGTCGCATGAGCGTGGCGAGCCAGCACCGCACCGCGCCGCTCGAGGCCGGACCGCCTGCGCGGGCTCTCGAGGTCCTTGAGGCCTCCGAGCAGTCCCAGCGACCGGCACTGCGCCCCGCCGGTGCCCTCCTGCTCTGGGCGGGCGCGGGCTACCTGGTCTGCGAGGCCGTCACCGCCTCGGCGTGGACCGACCCCGCCCACAGCTACGCCGCGAACTTCATCAGCGACCTCGGCGCCACGGACTGCAGCACCTTCCAGCAGCGCCTGGTCTGCTCCCCCCTGCACACCGTGATGAACACCGCCTTCGTCGTCTACGGCGTGCTCTTCGCCCTGGCCGGTCTCCTGCTCGTCCGTGCGGCGCGGGCACGAGCCGCGCACCCCGGCGGGCCGGGCAGGACGCCCAGGTCGCTGCTCGCCGCAGTCCTCGCCCACGCAGTCGGGATCGTCCTGGTCGGCTCCTTCCACGGGTCCACCGCGGCCACCGCCGACGGCACCGTGGCCTACCACTACGCCGGAGCGACCCTGGCCATCCTCGGCGGCAACGCCGCGGTCCTGCTGGCTGGACGCCAGCACCGGGCCCTGGGTCTGAGGCGCTGGTTCGCCACCGCCAGCACGGCCCTGGGCGTCCTGGGACTGGCCGCCGTCCCCGTCCTGATCGCCACCTCCTCCACGCCGGTAGCCGGCGTCGTGGAGCGGATCTGCGTGGACACCATCATCGGCTGGGACGTCATGGCCGGCATCGCCCTGCTCCTCGCGCCGAGGTGGCCCGTCCGCCTGCGCACTGCTCGCGCAGCAGCAGGCCGTGCCTGACCCCCGTGGCGGTCCCTCCGCACGCCACCACCCGACCGACCACGCAGCTGGAGCGACCATGAGCACCCACCACGCCACCACCACTTCCGCGACCGAGGTGGTCCTGCCCGGGCGCGGCGAGCCGGACGGGTTCCAGGTGCGCCAGCGCACCCTGCCCGCCCCGGCGCGGGGGCAGGTGCTGGTCGAGGTGGAGGCCACGGGCATCTCCTTCGCCGAGCACGCCATGCGACTGGGTCGCTACCCGGGTCAGCCGCGCTTCCCCTTCGTGCCCGGCTACGACCTGGTCGGCACCGTGACCGCTCTCGGTCCCGGCGTCGAGGCGGGCCTGCTGGGGCAGCGGGTCGCGGCGATGACCAAGACCGGCGGGTGGGCGAGCCACGCTCTGCTGAAGGCGACCGACGTCATCCCCGTGCCGCGCGACCTGGACCCCGGCGAGGTGGAGACCCTGGTGGTCTCCGGCCTGACGGCCCACCAGATGCTGCATCGAAGGGCCCGGGTGCGTGCAGGGCAGATGGTCCTGGTCCACGGCGCCAACGGCGGCGTGGGCACGACGCTGGTCCAGCTCGCCCAGCACGCCGGTGTGGGTGTCATCGGCACCGCCTCTCCCCGCCACCACGCGGCCCTGCGCGAGCTCGGCGTGCTGCCTGTGGACTACGACGACCCCGACCTGGCCGCCCGGGTGCGCGAGCTCGCCCCCGGCGGTGTGCACGCCGTCTTCGACCACGTCGGCGGCGCCAGCATCGCCCGTTCCTTCTCGCTGCTCGCCCCCGGCGGCCGACTGGTCAGCTACGCCCTGCTCAAGGACACCGGGCCCATGGTCCCCGCCTTCCTCGCCCTGCTCGCCCAGCTCACCTGGCTCAACTTGCTCCCCAACGGTCGCCGCGCCGGCTTCTTCGACGTCTGGGGCGGGCACCTGCTGCACCCGCGCCGCTTCCGCGCACACCTGCGCGAGGACCTCGCCGCCGTCCTGGACCTGCTGGCAGGTGGGCACCTGCGCCCGCAGGTCGCCGCACGTCTGCCGCTGACCAGCATCCGCGAGGCCGTGGAGCTGGCCGAGTCCCACACCGTCGTCGGCAAGGTGGTCCTGCTCCCCTGACCCGACTCCTGCACCGCACGCCGCTGGACCACCAGGAAGGACGCGAGGACGTGACCGGGACGAGCACAGCCGGGCCGGGCCCGACCGGGACGAGCACAGCCGGGCCGGGCCCGACCGGGACGAGCACAGCCGGGCCGAGCACGGCCGGCACGACCGCGACGATGGGCACCGTGAACCGCGAGACCACCGCCAGTGCGGACCACGACGCAGCGACCACCGCTCCACGCGCGACGAGGAGGCCCCGCCCCGGAGTCCGCAGCGGCGCACTGGGCCCCCGGATCGTCACCGCCGCCGCCGAGCTGCTGGACGAGACCGGCAACGAGGCCGCGGTCACCCTGCGGGCCATCGCACGCCGCGCCGAGGTGTCTGCGCCCGCGATCTACGGCCACTACCCCGACGTCCAGTCGATCTTCCTGGTCGTGGTGCAGGAGGCCTTCACCGAGCTCGACGGGGCCCTGAGGGCCGCAGCCCGCGGAAACGGCACCGCCGGCGACACCGGTCGCTCCACCGACGGCGCCTCCCCGGCAGCGGCTGGCGACTCCCGGCAGCTGGCCGCGGCGCGGCTGCGCGCGGTGTGCGCGGCCTACCTGGACTTCGCCACCCGCCGCCCGCAGCGCTACCGCCTCATGTTCGGCGGCCTGTGGACGCCGAACCGGGCCATCGAGTCCTCCACGGTCAGCCACGAAGACGTCCAGGCGCTCGGGCAGGACGCCCTGGCCGTCTTCGTCAGCGCCCTGCAGGCGTGCGTGCAGACCGGCGCCTCCACGAGCAGCGACACCTCCGCCGACGCCGTGGGCCTGTGGTTGGCACTGCACGGCCTGGCCCACCAGCGCGTGGTCACCGCGGCCTTCCCCTGGCCCGCCGACATCGAGCAGCGCGTCATCACCGCACAGGCCCACCTCACCACCTCCTGAGCGTTCCGCCGCGCCGGTGACCGGCCTCGCCGGCGCGCGCCGGAGCCAGCTGCGTCGAGGCCGCCTCCGCGCGGCCACAGCAGCGCCCGTGCCTGGCGCCCTCGCTGGCGCTCGTCTTCGGCGCTCACCTCGGCGGACGCCGCACCGCCGGGACCTCCACCGGGCCGGGTCAGCCCACGAGCTCACTGCTGCCACGACGTCGACCGGGCGTCCCACCGAGAGCCCGCCGAGGACGTCGGCGACTCCAACCGGGCGCACCTGGGCAGCCGCCTGCCCCCGACAGCGGGCGAGAGCGCAGGCGCGAGCCTCACCACGCCCCCTCCTAGCCGACCGCACGCACCTTACAGGCGTTAAGTACGCTGTTACTTCACAGGTGTTAGGCAAATCCAGGCACCGCGCCCGTCGGGTGCGCTTCCACCAGACGCCGTCCCCAGCAGCCACCACATCCGGGAGAAGCGCCCATGTCCATCACCGCTCCCGCCCGGCTCTCGCCGCCATCAGTCCGGTCAAGACCACCGCCCGCTGGGTGGGACCTCCCCGGTCGCCGCAGCCGTCGTCGACGTGGTCGCCGAGGCGGTCGTCGCCTCGGCCTGGAACCGCCGCTCCTGCAGCTACGTCGAGGACTACGTCGCCTTCCTCGGCAGCTCCTGCACCGGCGTCTTCCAGGGCATCACGATCTCCTCGCCGCTGTGGTGGCTGATGGTCTCCGCCTGGGTCCTGACCGGTGCGCTCATCGCCGCAGCCAGCATCGGCCTCAGCCGCCGCCTGGCCGGATGGCGACGGTCCGCCACAGCAGCCCTCGGCCTGGCCCAGGCGGTCGCGCTGGTGCTCTTCGCCGTCTTCCCCCTGGGGCCGGAGACCATGGCCGACGGGCTCACCCTGTCGCTGTACCTGCTCGGGGCCTTCGGCTCGATCATCGCCGGCAACACCCTGGCCGTCGTCACCGGCCTCTCAGGCCGAGCCCACGTCCTCGGGCACGAGGCGGGCGACGAGGTCGGGGCGGGTGGAGGCGACCTGGCAGGCGACGAGCCCTCCCAGGGAGTGGGCGACCAGGTCGAGGGGTTGGTCGCTGAGCTGGGGCAGCAGGGCCGCGACGTCCTCGGCGAGGAGCTGGATGGAGTAGGTGCCGGGCCAGTCGCTGGGGCCGTGGCCGCGGAGGTTGATGGCGTGGACGGTTCGCGATGAGGACAGCGTCGCGGTCACTTCGGTCCAGTCGTCGGCTGTCTCTGCGGTGGCCGGCAGGAGGCCCACCGGACGGTGCAGGTCGTTCTCCGGTCGCCATGTCCGCACGGTCAGCGAGACCTCGCCCACCGAGAACCGTCGCTGATCCACCATCTGCTCAGCCTGTCGAGGCGAGTGCTGGTCCGCTGCACCGTTGGCTGCTGGCACAGGCGACTAGATCGACCCGGGGGCCGTCCCGGTCGCCGATCGGCTGCGGGAGCGCCATCGAGACGCAACGGCTGCGTGGCGCGCGACCGTGAGGCGGCCTGGGAGGCTGGCGGGGAGCTCGCGCCCGCGTCGGTCAGGAGAAGCAGTGCCGGTCATCGCCCACCTCAGCGACCCCCACCTGAACACCTCTCAGGCGCGCCTGGACCACCTGCGCGCGGTGCTGCGGGAGTGCGCCGCCCTGCCAGTCCTCGACGCCGTCGTCATGACCGGTGACCTCGCCGACCACGGCGACCCCGAGGAGTACGCCCAGCTCTTCGCCGCCCTGCCCCAGGACCTCCCCACGCTGGTCCTGGCGGGCAACCACGACCTCACCGGCCCTCTCCAGGCAGCCTTGAGCGATCACGGTGCGGCGCCCGACCTGAACGCCGCCCTGCAGCTGCCCGGGATCCACGTCATCGGCCTGGACTCCCACCTCGACGGGAACGACGAAGGAGTCCTCGACGAGCACGCGCTCGACTACGCCCGCGACCAGCTCGCCCAGGGCGAGGAGCCTGTGGTGCTGGCGATGCATCACCCGCCCGTGCCGGTGGGGCACAGCTTGATGGACCGCTTCGGCCTGCAGAACCCGGCCGACCTGGCCGCTCTCGTCGAGGGCAGCGACCGCGTGATCGGCATCTTCACCGGGCACGTCCACACCGCCCTGGCCGCCACCTTCGCCGGGGTCCCACTCGCCGGTGCCCCCGGCATCGTCTCCACGATGCGGCTCGGGAGTCGGACCGACCCCGTCTCCGACGCCACCGCGACGCCCGGCCTGGCCGTGCACACCATCGAGGGCCGCTCGATCCGGACGGCGAGGATCGTCGAGAGCTCGTCGAGCGCCCTGGTCAGCGACGGTGTTCCACCACCTCAGCCCCAGCGCCCTGTGAGCCTCGGGCTCATCGCCCTGACCCTGCTGCCCTTCGTCGTCACCTCGGGCACCAGCTTCACCATCATCGTCGGCGCAGCCGTCGACGGCGACCGACGTGCCTCCCTGCGCGTGTGGGCCGGCACCGCCCTGGGGATCGCGCTCATCGCGGTGGTGGCCGCCTTCAGAAGCGTCGGCGACTACGTCGCCGGCAGCCAGACCGCCCGCACCGTCTTCGGCGTCCTCAGCGGGGCGGTCCTGATCGGCCTGGCCGCCGGGGCCGGACTGCGCGCCCGCACCGTGCTGACCGACGGCATCACCGAGGCGCGGCCCCAGCAGCGGCTCGTGCTGTGGGCCTTCCTCGCCCTCATCACGAACGTCAAGGCACTCAGCCTCTACGGCGTCGTCCTGCCCACGGCGATCGACCCGGGGTCCGGCAGCGCCGCGGGCTACGCCTGGGCCGCGGCGGTGAACATCGCCGTGCTCCTGGCCTGGCTCACCCTCGTCGGGACCCTCGTGCCCCGCACCCCCGCGCTGCGCAGCTCAGCGCGGGCACGCGCCGCGCTCTTCGCCGCAGCCGCCCTCGCCCTGGCCGCGCTCGGGCTCCGCAGCATCATCGACGTGCTGTGACCATTCCGATTGAGGATCGTCAGCGGACACGGGGAGTAGTCGCCACTTCCCTGGTCGACGCTCGGCAGGCGGTGGTCACCTGGTCCCAGGACCGGGACAGTGGCTCTGTGAGGCGGCGCGAAGGACTGGGGTCACTGCAGCAGCTACCCGACGACGCCGACGTCAGGGCCGCGGACTGGGTCGTGGCGGGTGTCCGCGACTTCGACCACACGATCGGCTCGCTGGTACCGCC